>ERZ838516.3777-NODE-3777-length-12717-cov-20.615306_pt1 | contig 12717 bp, 13 predicted proteins | sample MGYA00519910_ERZ838516 | MGnify/ENA primary metagenome ERZ838516 (study PRJEB31850, sample SAMEA3708837) | human gut metagenome | biome: human gut; feature: human-associated habitat; material: faeces | place: China | collected 2014 ... | reverse complement strand
TTTATCAATAGTAAAGTGCTGACCCGTAAAACGAACGGGCAATTTCTTTTTTGTCTTCATAAAATAAAAAATTTAAATTAAACAATATGCCTTTCGGCATTATTTGACAATCTCAATAAAATCAGTAGGAATATACGCAGTAGCGACAAGGCACAATCCCGAGATCTCAACAACAATTCTTTGTTGTCCTGCTATTCTGGCAACTTTTCCAACCACTCCCTTGAAGTCACCAGCTATTACTCGTACTTTATCTCCACTTTTATAGTGACACTGTTCCGCTGTAACAATGCGTACATGCTCACTATCAGTACTTGTTGCTTTGATAAAATTTATCATTGCATTGTATGGTATAATAAGCGGAGGATTTTTACCGTTTGCCTCTGGAGGAAGCGTCTTATCCAAATAATATTTTATAAAAGAGATTGGGGCATCAACTGTCTTTTTCACAAAACTGTCTGATTGTTCCCTTGTGGCGTATATAAAAAGAAAGTTGGGAAGAAGAGGCTGTTGTATTCGCTTCTTCTTCCCAGCAATCACTTTTAGTACATAGTGCATCGGCACGTATGTCTTAATATCATTCTTCTTTGCTTTCTCTACGGCTGCATTTACCCTGTTATAAGTAGCACGAAGAACAAACCAGTTGTAACCTTCCTGCTGGACATATTCCGAGGACACCCCTGTTTGTGAGCTTTGGGCTTCGGGGGAGACATTGGAGGCAAATCCAATGTGAGGAGGTGAATCGCAACCTCGTTTGGTATGCGCATTAAGCAATGCGTTCATATCGGCTTATATGTCGTTGCTCGTTAATAGCAATATAGACATAAAAAGAGCGTGGAAACGTCTGTTGTCTATTCCACAGTCTGAGGCTCTAGCAATTGCCTATCATAGTTGAACAGACAACGTCAGAGCCCACGCCGATATGAATAATCATTTCCATTAGGAGACCATAATAAACAATTGTTGTGCCCGAAAAGGTACAATCCGTGCTTACAGGTCTCCGCAGGAGCGATATTATCACACCCGGGACATCTACCGTTGGCTTTGCTCAAGACTATGATAACTGTTAATTTGCTAGATTACAGACTGTCTTAAACAGAGCGTTAGTAAACGCCTTCATTATGTCTGGACTATCTTTCCCACCCAATGCCCGCTTTGTACCGCTTTGTCATTATGACTCCGCCATACTCAGCACGGCGTAGGCTGCCTTGTATGCCATCACGAAAGAACACGTCTAACCTCAATGGCTATAAACATGGCGATAATAGTCCGCTGCAAAAGTACAAAGAAAATCTCAATACAACCTCATTTTGTTATGGAAAAGTATGTATAAACCTTAAATTTAACCATAATTAACTAAGTCTTGCTCAAATCTCGTATATTTTGTGTAAGGAAATGGCCTCTTATTGGCGTAAAAAGCAAAAGACAGATGCGAATGTCACATCTGTCATTATTGTTGTCGCACATGTCTTTCTTGAAAGAAAGCCTATGGCTGGTTTATTTCAGAATGATTTTCTCCTTTGCTGGATGACATAAGGAGAATGTACTTTTGCCGTCTTTGTTTGTATAGCAGAAGTCGCATGAATTTATAATATCCATGCCAATCACCACATCATAGTCTGAATTGTCGTTAAGCAGAGCCTGAACATTCAACTCTGCTGTTCCTGTTGGAAGGATAACATGAACAAGGTAAGTCCAGGATTCGACATCACCTCCTGCACTCGAAATAAGAGCCTTGTTCTTCGGTTGTAACCCTAAAGCATTTACAACTTCCTGTGAAATCAATGTATTGGTCGCTCCTGTGTCCCACAATACATTTTCAACTTGGCAATGAACAGGAACAGCCACGTTTGCCGACAAATCTACGGCTGGACAGATAATGACGTTTGTAAGAATAGCCTCTGGCTGGGATTCGTATTCTTTTGTATATACAGCCATTCCTACCTCAACTCAATTTTTCCCGTATATGAAGTTTGTTGAGGAACAGGCTCGTCAGTGATAAGGCGAACCAAACGGACATAACCTGTCCGTGCAGCTCTATTTCCGTTAATGACGGGAGCCTGAACTGCGGTTGCAAAATCTATTGTCTTGTTCTTTATAACTTTCATATACCTACAATTTAAAAAATGTCCCGCTGGGTACGCTGTTCTTATGGGAAGCGAGCGGGATTTGTCAATGCAAAGGTAGGCATTCAATTCCAAAAAACCAAACAATTGGAAGAAAAACTAATCTAACTACCCTAAATTTAACATTTTATCAGGAAAACTACTAAACAATGAATACGTCTTTCAAACGCTATTCTATTGCCGCCGAATTATTAACCTCAGTTGTATATCAGCCATATATGCCGATAGAGATACAACCAAGGTACAAGACACCCATTTGCGACCCTTTTTGCAGCCCCATGTAAGGCTCTCACTCCCCCTCTTTTCCTTTTTCGACCGTCTCACTCTTTATGGATGATGAGAGTGGTACTTTTTATCAAAAATGTGCTCTGTGGATAGCAATCAGCCAAAATCACCCAAAATATTTTCATAAATAATCTTAAATCCGCTTTTTACCCCTGTCATAGTTTTTTCTCTTTGCCGAGTGCCTTGAACTATAGATTTTCGTTTGTTCAATATTTGTACCGTTTTGAATTTGTTGTTTTTAAGAAAGTGTTGTGGCTCAACGTGTTAGGAGATATAAAAAGGCTTCCACATGCATGTCATATGAACAGCGTAGTGCGCCAGATGTGGGAGCAGAACACCGATGTGGTCATGGTCGATACAGGTAACTCGTATGAGGGACTCTGCGAGTATGTCGGAGGCAAGTATATCAGCTATACCGACGAGCATCCTATCACGATGAACCCCTTTGCCATCAAGCGAGAGGAGCTGAATATCGAGAAGATTGGCTTCCTGAAGAATCTCATCATGCTTATCTGGAAGGGAACCCAGGGAGAAGTCACCAAGACGGAAGACCGCTTGGTAGAGCAAGTCATCACAGAGTATTTCGATGAATACTTTGTGAAGAAGCGCATCGACAACCTCTCGTTCAACACTTTCTATGAGTACAGCACTGTCCGCATCCCGACCATCATCAAGGAGAACAACCTTGCCGGCATCGACCTGGCAGCCTACAACTACCTGCTGAAGGACTTCTACAAGGGAGGCAGCCATGAGCTGACCCTCAATGAGAACCTGGACACGAAGCTGTTTGACGAGACCTTCATTGTCTTTGAGATTGACTCCATCAAGGATGACCCGCTTCTGTTTCCTCTTGTCACCCTTATCATCATGGATGTATTCATCCAGAAGATGCGTATCAAGAAGAACCGCAAGGTGCTGGTCATCGAAGAGGCATGGAAAGCCATTGCCTCCCCTATGATGGCAGAGTATATCAAGTACCTCTATAAGACAGCCCGAAAGTTCTGGGCGAGCGTAGGCGTGGTGACACAGGAGATTCAGGACATCGTAGGCAGTCCCATTGTCAAGGAAGCCATCATCAACAACTCCGATGTCGTGATGCTGCTCGACCAGGCAAAGTTCCGTGAGCGATTCGATGAGATCAAGGCCATCCTTGGCTTGACCGATGTCGATTGCAAGAAAATCTTCACCATCAACCGTTTGGAGAACAAGGAAGGGCGCAGTTTCTTCCGTGAGGTCTTCATCCGTCGTGGTTCTGTCGGTGCGGTCTTTGGAGTGGAAGAGCCCCATGAATGCTATATGACCTACACCACCGAGCGAGCCGAGAAGGAAGCCCTGAAGCTCTACAAGAAAGAGCTGCAGTGCGACCATCAGCACGCCATAGAAGCCTACTGCCGTGACTGGGAACTTTCAGGAATCTCCAAGTCATTGCCGTTCGCCCAAAAGGTCAACCAGACAGGACATGTGCTTCATCTCACTCCCCATAACCAATCTGAATAAGATATTGAAAGTAGAAACCACGAAACATTCATCCCAACAATGAAACGCTATCTGTTCATAATCATCCTCATCGTCTGTGCTGCTGTACCAGTGACGGCACAGTACTACAGTGTCAACTATGACAAGCGCACTGTAGCAGAGATGACAGCCGCCTTTGCGTCGGAGGCTGCCACCGAGGCGTATTATGCCGAACAGGTGGCCAAGATACGTGAATACTACCAAGCAGCGGAAGTGGCTGCGGCTGGTATCTTCACGTCCAAGTTCCTCGACCGCCGTGCCCTTACAGACTTAGGTCTATGGACAAGCTCCACCGAGAACTATTATTACCGACGCATCTACAACATGGTCTCCGCCAAGATTATGCCCAAGATCTGGACTGTGGCAGGCATGATGTTGCGTAGTCCGCAAAACGCCCTCTATTGGGGCAGCTATCTGTATAAGGTGTGCGAAGAGACAAAGACACTTTGCTATCAGTTTGAGTCCATTGTCACCAACAGTCGGCTTTCCTTCAGGGACATCGCATTCCTGGAAATCAATCAGGAACTTGCCGCCATCCTCAAACTGTCCGAACTGGGGGATGTGGATTGGAAGAACCTGCTGGACAATTTCTCCGACATAGGCTCCAACTTCACCAAGGACAATCTCAAAGCAGACATCGACAACCTCTATGCGATGGGAGTCAGCCTTGCCTCTGCAGGTGCTGGCAATGCAGTCAGTTCCATTGTCGGCAACAGCAATTTCAACGGCACACTGATGGACAAGACCAGCAGTGTCATTGAGATAGCAGAGAATACATACGACCTCTACAACAACCTATCCACCAATGCCGGCAATACCCTGTTGCAGTTTGTTGGTGGACAGGAGGGCATTGCCAACCTTTTCTCTTTGTCGAATTACAATACCACAGCATGGATAACAGACTATGCCAGGGAAGGTATGGGACAATACTATACTCAGCGATGGTATATCTACAGTGTTGACCAAGGAAGCGAGAAGCTCTGCGACTACTATCCTCCGACAGATGATGATGCCATCCTGTATGGCGACCATTGGTATCGCATCAGTACAACAGATCCCGATTTCTATCCTTCCTCCTCACAACGGGAGGCAGCACTCCAGAACTCAGAGAATCATGCAGGCTGGAGCCGTAGCCGTGTGCAACAGCTCAATAACTCTAATGACGGCTACAACTACAATATCAGCTACTATTCGTCAGCATACATTCTCAGCAAAAAGAAAAGCGGTCAGTATGCCAAGGCATACGCCTACGAGATACATGTGACCAAGTCATGGTACAGGCAGGAGGTCAAATATGAGGATGTCTTCGACTCCTATTCCATGGACATGGCCACTTTCAGAGCAGGCTTGAACGCCCGTCTTGCCGACTACAATGACAACGAAGACGGCATCCGATACTACATTGGCAGTGACAGCAAGCGATACTACCAGGCCACCAATGCGGAGAAGATGGCAGGATGCGAGACGGCAACCATCAGCGTCACCTGCCATGACGGCACCAAACTGGGTGAAGGTTCCACCCAATACAAGTGCTCTCAGTGCGGTGGCAGCGTCAATGCCCACACCAAGCAGTGCTCCATGGCTACCAGCATCACTTCGGAGAGTGTCAATACCTCCGAGATTGATGCAAAGATTGCCGAAACAGAGAGCAGAATAGCTTCAATTGATACAGAAATAGCCCGATTGGAAGCGGAGAACTCTAACCTCCTGAAGCTGATACAGACTTCCAGCGTTGAAGATTCCGCAAGGTATCGTCAGCAATACAACGCCAACAAAGACCGCATATCCGCATTGAAGTCCGAGAAAAGTGCAGCAGAAAAAGAACTTGCAGACTACAACCAAGCCAAGCAAGAGGCTGTTGATGGAGAGAACGCAGCCACTGATGACTACTACCGCATCCCGGCCATCATGCAGGACTGCAAGAATGCCTATAATCTCAGCTGGAACGGAGCAGGAGCATGGGAGGGCAACACTTTCGTGCGCACCGCCTCCATGCCCAATATCAACGGCACTATCACGTTCAAGGCCACCATCTCCATTGCAAGAAAGCCGAAATACTTCCTTGGCATCAAGATACACCGCGCCATCGTCCAGATTTCATGGACGCTGACCACAGAATACAGCGACACGCAGGTGGTGGCAGTCATCAACCTCGATCCGTCAAAGACAGACCAAGAGAAAGCCGATGAGGTCAATGCCAAGCTGTCAGAGATAGCCCGGGAATACCCATCCTGTGAGCCAACGGTCGAATATGCCAAGAGCAGTCCTGTGGAATCAGATGACACGGAAGACACCTACCATCTGTTGTGGACCAGCGACCGTCTGGACATTGCACGTCAGATAGACAGCCGCCTCACCAAGATTTATGCCGACCTTGTGTCGTTGGAGAAGATGATGCACTACAAGCATTCCATCATAGACATCCTCCGCAGTATAGCCCCTCTCGACACAGACCAAGGCAGAAGGCTTACGCTCATAGAGAGATGCAGGAAGCGTTGGTTGCGCAATGCTGCCAACAGCGCACATTCAGATACGTATAACGGCAATTATGACGAAGAAGATGAAGACGAAGAAGAAGAATAAAAAGATTCTGGCTCTCATTGTATGCCTGCTGGCACTGTTGCCTTCCTCCATGTATGCCCAGTTCAGCTTCGATGTCACTTCTGTGGAAGCCTACATCAACGACCACAAGGAGCAGAGAAGCCTGCTGCTGGTCCGCTCCACGCTGGAGGCAAGCAACAAACTGCTGCATGACTATAGCGGTGATGCCAACAAAGGATTCCGCGACATCAACAAAGAGCTGGACAAATACACAAGAGCCTTTGATGTCATAGACGTGCTTTACCAGTCTCTGCGCACCAGTCTGAATGTGTACAACACCTACGAGAACATCAGTGACCGTATTGGGGACTATAAGGACATGCTCAGCGATTTCAAGGAAAAATGTCTGGAGCGAGGCAATATCGTGAGTACGGACACCATGATTGTCACCATCAACATGAGGGCACTTGCCAAGATAGCAGAGGAAGGCGACAACCTGTACAACTCCGTCAGCGACTTGGTGCTCTATGCCACAGGAGCAGCCGCCTGCACCACCTCAGACCTGCTCCTTGTCCTGACGAACATCAACAACTCGCTTGACAATATCCGCAAGCATCTGAACAAGGCGTACTTTGACACATGGAGGTACATACAGGTGCGCATCGGCTATTGGAAACGACAGGTCTATCGAGCCAAGACAAAGCTGGAAATCGTCAACGATGCTTTCGGCAGATGGAAAGGGGCAGGCTATTTGGGATATTAGGATAACGTTAAACAAAAGAAGAATATGTTTGAGATAACACTTTTACGTTCAGCGTCTTTTGTAGGTATAATGATGTTATGCTTTAACTCATCAGCACAGAGTTATGTGACCTACAACCACGATGCTACCAAGATGAACCAGATCACGGTTCAGGAGATTGGTGTAGGAGGGCTGACTCCAGCCTTCTACTATGATGTGTTCCACAACAGCTACCAGAAAAGCGCAGCCCGGAAGAACAAGCTGGGCTTCAGGTCGCTGGCAGGAGTGTCGTCCTATCAGCAGGTAGATGTTGCAGACAGCATCAAGGCTTACCTTACCCAGAGAGCGGAGATTGAAGCCCTCAATGTGGCAGACCGCCAGATAGACATAGCCTGGCTTGCCGAGGGGAACAAGATAACGGATAAACTCACAGCCTTCGAAGCAAACATCAACCGCATCGTCAGCGCAGGAGGTTCGTTGGCAGACAAGTCCCGATGGGAGGAATACTGCAATATGTACAAAACCGCTATCAAGGTGACGCAGGATGCCTATATGCCCAACGCACAGAGGAAGAGACAGTATCTCGCCATCTATGCCGACATATCCCAGCAAAACGAGACCCTTGTCTCCTTCCTGGTACAGTTGAGCAACAAGAGTAAGACATCGTCCCTCCTGGCAGCACGGATTGACAGACGCAGCAACGTGGCAGCCCACGCCTTGGCAGCACAGGAAAGGTGGCGTGATGCCGGACGCAGAAACGTGGGAGGCAACACTGGCGAAGGAGACAATGATGATTCAGAAAACATAGTAGAAAGATAACGATATATGGCAGATTCTAATATCCTTTCGGATTTCGGTATCAATATCCTCGAACAGGAGATTGATGATGTGATATTCCAGACCAACGAGTTCCTATGTGATGCCACATTCACAGGCTCGCAGGGGCCGTTCTGGTGGATAGTGCATTTTTGCGCATTCTTTCACTTGCAACTTTCTGCAAACCAACTACTTGCAAAATTTTGTTCCGCGAGACAAATCCCGGACGGGACAAAAACGGGACAAAACCACAGGAAAATAAAATCAGGAACGCTTCAAGCCCGACATCCCTTGTCGTGGACTTCTCTTTTCTGTGCAAAGGTACAATTTTGTCCCGTGAGTTGCAAGCAAAATCCTGCAAATATGCTGCTTATCAAACATTTATACTATATGGGTATTTTCAGGAAGATACTGCAAGTGCTTCATGCACAGACCTGTGTTGCTTATTCCAAAGACCTGTTAAAATCCGTTTTATGCCATTTGTACACTACGGTATTGCCGCCGATGCGCATCGCCTTGGAACAGTGTACAACCCATCTGCCATTATCCACAATGCGGAATGTGTGTTCCATCAGCAAATTGGTAAGAAATGCCACATGGCACAATGACCGGACAAAGCGACATATTTAGCGTTGTACAACGCGGTAAAATCATTGATTTTCAACATAATAAATGATTATAAATCAAATGATTGACTTACACTTTTACAAATCAAACCATATACATTTGCGGTCAAATTCGATTAACAAACCAATAATATGCAACATCATTATGACTGAAAACAGAACATCGAAAATGAATCTCGAACAGGAGCGCAAGATTGCGGAGCTTCAGGAACGGGTGAACAGACTGGAAAACCTTTGCTATGCGGCCAAGGAAGTGCTGAACTTGGAGGAAGCGGCGAACTTTCTCGGCGTTGCCAAAAGTACCCTGTACAAAATGACACACTTGAACCAGTTGCCATACTTCAAGCCTGCCGGGAAGCTCATCTTCTTTGAGAAGCAGAAACTGATTGATTGGGTACGTGGTGCAAAATCGAAGTCAGTTGACGAAATCAAGGAGGAAGCAGCCGCCAAGATTCAAGAAATGAACGAGAGACAATGACCTTTTTATTCACATTAAAATCAAAGCAGAATGGAACAGAGCAAAAACATGGAACAGGCCGGAGCAGCTTCGGCTGTTCCGACTGAAAAGAAGAACGAGAGCCGCAAACGTGAGGTAAGCGGCAAGGACGTACAGGCCATCCGCACATTTTTGGAGAGTGTGGGCATCTACGAAGCGGACGCACTGCGTGTGAGCATAGCCATTGCCGACGGAAAGGCTAATGCAGACAGCATTTCTGCGGATGACCGTCTTGCGCTCAACCGCTATCTCAACAGCGGCACGGACAACGAGCGGCTGACAGCGGACAATGCGCAGGAACATCGGTTGAACCGTGTGTTCAAGTTGTTGGAGCGTGTGACGGAGTTCTGCGACAAGCGGCAGTTGGTGACGGTCAACAAGGCGTTGCTTTCCATTGCGGTGAACGCCACGGACATCAGCCGTGCCGTATCGAGCTTTGACAAGCGGCCTGCACCCGGACAACCGTTTTCGGGCAACACTAACGGCAACGGAGTAAACAAGTGACCGTGTGCAAAAGGTGGAAAGGTGTATGCCCCGTGGTAACGCAGCCTGTTTTTCTTCCCTTATTTCGGGATAATACGCATTGGCTGACTGGTGCAAGTAATTGGCGAGCCTATCACCTTTCATGCGCCGTTCAAAACAGAAAAGCCGTGCAGGGTACAACAAAAAGCAAGTCGGTGTTTCCATGCCGATACCTGCACGGCTTCATTCCATTCAGGAAAAATTAGTATCACACTTATGAAGTCAAAGATTTATGGACAAGGAAACATACAGTTTCATGTACCCGACAGGGATTGCATCATTCTCTTTCCGGTTTTCCGACCGTGCGCTGCAATGGCTGTGCGGAACAACGACCGATGACAACGGCAGGGAAACAGGCAACTTTACGTTGTTTGGCGACCTGTTGGCAAGGATGGCATTAACGGGCGGTGCAGCAAAGGGTTTCCACAGGCCGCTCATGCTTTCCGCAGGTCAGGCGCAGTATTCCGAGGAACAGCTTTCTTCACAATGGAACATGGGCAGGAAGCGCATACGCAACCTGCTTGCTACGCTTACGGACATGGGGCTTATCGACACCTGCCGTTCAAGAGTTGCGTCCGTGATGACCTTTCCGTGCCTACTGCAATGGAAAACAGCGGAGTATGACAGTATAAGCAATCCTTTTATCCACGAACAGAGGGAAGAATAAGAGCCGTCAGAAGCCGAGCCGACAACGGTATTGTGCAAACAAACGCTTTCCGTTGTTCCATTATCCGTCACTCCACTGGCACCAGTCTGTTTGGGTTGTGGCAAGCGGAGGGCTGGAATGGCATGGAGCGGTAGCGTTCAGTTTCGAGGTATGCCGAGGTATTACCGCCTGCGGACAGTAATACCCCGACGCCCTCGCAACGGCTTGACAGACCGTTGTCCTTGCCGCTCGCAGGCTCGCACCATCCCTCTTTTAGAAACCGTTTCACGACTTTTCAAAGACATCTGTCATATATGGAATACGAAGATACCTCCAATCAGGAACAGGGACAAAAGAAGCCTGTTATAAGGCGTGACAAGGTGGTTGTCACCAAGGTCACGGAGCGGGAACTTAAGCAAATCAAAGAAACCGCCGAGCAATGCGGCATGACACGCAGCGATTTCATCCGTGCAAGGGCACTCGGCTACAAGCCACGGCAAAGACTTTCCGACAAGGAACTGGACGGTCTTAGGCAGCTTGCGGCTTGCCGAACGGACATGGTGAACTTCGCCAACGCCCTGCACGGATTGAGCGATAACGAAAAGGTAAAGCTATTCCGTCATCAGCCGACCATGCTCGAATGGTACGAGAAAGTGGCTCATGTCACGAACCATGTCGCCGACTTCTTGCAGTCCGCACAGACGGCGAATAGCTATCCGGCAGGGACAATAAACCAAGAGACAAAGGAGGACGGCGCATGATAGCCAATGCAAAGGCGGTAGCCCACGGCATTAGGGCGATGCTCTATGTGTCGGGAGAATCGAGGAACAAGAAACATCCCGAAAGGATTACTCGTATCTGTGACAACTTCATGCCGCAGGGTATGGACGCTACGGGCATCTGGACGGAAATGAAGTTCGCCACCATGAACCACCCCAACATCAAGAACAACGTCATCCGTATGGAGATTAGTCCGGCAATGGAGCATACCGAAAATTTCACGGTGGACGACTGGCGGCAACTGTGGAATGACTTTGCGGCGGCTTTTGACAGCCAAGAAATACGTGACAAGGACGGCAATGTCGTTTCCTCACGGACAAACATATCGCACAGTAAGTCCAGCGTATGGCTGCATGAGGAATCCAAGAGCGGCATACCGCACCTCCATGCCATCGTCTGCCGTGTGGACGAGGACGGGAACATCAACAACGACCACACTATCCACCTGCGGGCACAACGGGCGGCTGAAAAAGTTGCAAGGCAAAGGGGCTGGACTACCGCCATGCACATACACGAGAGGAACATCCCCCAAGTCAGTGCCGACTGCATGGAAGCCCTACGTGAGCTTGACAAGTGGTCATGGGACGGTTACAAGGAACGACTTGCCGCCAAAGGCTACGAACTGCATCTGCGCAAGGACAAAAAGGACATGATACGTGGCTATGTGCTTTGCAAGGGCAACACAAGGTTTAAGGCTTCCGAACTTGGTAAGGGGCGCAACCTGACGGCATCACGCATCAGGCAGACATGGGAGAAGCTGCATCCCGAACAGGACAAACAGAAAGCCCAACAAGCAAGTCCAACGTTCAAACCGACTGCCACCACGACACCGAAGCCGTCCATTGCCAATGAAGCACGACAAAGGCCACAACCTGTTATATGGCAGCGCAATCCGGTTTACGAGGACTACACGGATTATAAATCAAACCGCCTGCCCACAGAATTTGAGCATGACGGCAAGACCTACAAACGTTATTTGCCCGACAAGGTTCTTGACTTCTTCAATGATGAGTTCGACTACCAAGAACTTGCCAACTGGCATGACTTGCAGAACTTGGCGATGGCCTATTTTACACTGCTCGCTTCTCCTTACGGAGAGGTTTCAAATGGCGGTGGTGGCGGCTCGCAGTCCGACCTCAAATGGGGGCGTGACCCGGAGGAAGACGAGATTGAATTTGCCCGCCGTTGTGCACGTGAGGCTTCGCACAGGATCGGCATACAGAAGAAATCAGGAATGAAACGCAAATGACAAACCCAATAAACAACAACGGATATGAAACAACCCGATACTGCCGCACTGCGTGAGCGGCTTGCCAATTACACGCCCGAAGAGGAACTGAAACAAGACACGCAGGAACTTGAAGGACTGCTTCAGGAATTGGGCTGCCAAATGGTTGAGCTTCGCAATCTGCTGAAAGAAATCCATGCCCTGAAAGAAGAACTGCACGACATACACGGCAGTCTGAAACACACCGTCCAACGGGAACGGGCAGCTTTCAAGGCTCTGGAAGCGGCCGAGGAAAGTGCCGACAACATAGTGGATGGCATCAGCAACGCCATTGTCAAGGCAGAGCGGAATACCGTTATCCATGCTAAGGTTGATGACAGTGAACTGGCAAAGGTAA
>ERZ838516.3754-NODE-3754-length-12807-cov-3.310383_pt1 | contig 12807 bp, 9 predicted proteins | sample MGYA00519910_ERZ838516 | MGnify/ENA primary metagenome ERZ838516 (study PRJEB31850, sample SAMEA3708837) | human gut metagenome | biome: human gut; feature: human-associated habitat; material: faeces | place: China | collected 2014 ... | reverse complement strand
TGCATTTATAATAGGAAGCAGAGGCGAACTGACCCGGTGCAGCGATGACGGGGAACCCTCCGGAACGGCGGGGCGTCCGATGCTGGAAGTATTGACCGGATCCGGTATCCGCAATATTGCGGTGGTAGTGACCAGATATTTTGGTGGCACATTGCTTGGCACCGGCGGCCTGGTGCGGGCCTATACCCAGGCGGTGAAGGAGGGGCTGGATCATTGTGAGACCGGCATTATGCGGAAGGGCTGCGAGCTGGAAGTGACAACGGATTATAATGATGTTGGAAAGCTGCAGTATTATTTCGGACAGCAGGGCATCGTTCCTGCGGACAGCATCTATGCGGAAAACGTAAAATTTATTTTACTTGTCCCGGTGGAAAAAGAGGATAGTCTCAGGAAAAACCTGACAGAAACCACCTGCGGAAAGGTAAAAATTGAGAAATTGAAAGAAACTTATTTCATTGACAAAGAATAGTCATAAAGTTAAAATATTATTAACAATTCAGAACCATTAAATATTGACGGATATTCGTCGAATGTTTACATTCGTAAGAATATATGTCAAGAGCAAAAGGAAAGCCTCGTAGAGGCGATTTTGCGAATGGGGTTCTGGATGGATCCTACAGAAAGGTGGTGGTTTTTATGAAGTGTACACAGAAGAGTTCTGACAACCCACTTCCGGGGCGAAGTTACTGCATAAGTTACACCCATAGAAAACATCATAAGGAGGATCATCATGGAACAGATCAAAGAACTGGAAGAAGTCTTAGAGCTTCTTAACACCAAGCAGTATACCAAACTGCGCCAGTATCTGGCTGAACTCAACGATGCCGATATTGCAGGACTTCTGGAAGAACTGGAAGAAGAGGATATGCTCAAAGTCTTCCGCATTCTTCCCAAGGACCTGGCGGCAGACGTTTTTTCCTATTTAGATATGGACAATCAGCAGAAGATCATCACCTCCCTGTCAGATAAGGAAGCAACGAACATCATCAACAACCTGATGGCAGACGATGCGGCTGACCTGTTGGAAGAGATGCCTGCCAACATTGTCAAAAAGCTTCTGACCAACGCAAGCCCTGAGGTACGCAGAGATATCAATCATCTGCTGCGATATCCGGAAGATTCCGCCGGAAGTATCATGACGGTCGAATATGTAGACCTGAAGGAGAATCTGACGGTGAATCAGGCCATCGAGCGGATCCGTAAGGTAGGCCTCGACAGTGAGACCATCAATATCTGTTATGTCTTAGATGCCCAGAGAAGACTGGTGGGAACCGTGGCCCTGCGTTATCTGCTGCTCATGGACGGTGACGAGATCATCGGTGACATCATGCATGAAAATGTCATCTCCATCAATACCCTGATGGACCAGGAGGAAGTTGCCAGACAGTTCAAAAAATACGACTTTACAGCCATGCCGGTCGTGGACAATGAGAACCGGCTGGTAGGTATTATCACCGTGGACGATATCGTGGATATCATCGAAGAAGAGACCACGGAGGATATGGAAAAAATGGCGGCTATCGTGCCCAGCGATAAGCCCTATATGAAGACGGGAGTATTCGAGACCTTTAAAAAGCGTATTCCCTGGCTGCTTCTTCTGATGGTGTCAGCTACATTTACCGGAGCTATCATTTCTTCTTTTGAAGATGCGCTGAGCGTGTGTGCGGTACTGGTGGCATATATTCCCATGCTGATGGATACCGGCGGAAATGCCGGAAGCCAGGCGAGCGTTACGGTCATCCGTGGACTGTCCCTGAATGAGATCGAATACCGGGATGTGCCGAAGGTCGTATTCAAGGAGATCCGCGTGGCACTGATCTGCGGTATTACACTTTCCGCAGCGAACTTTGTAAAATTACTGTTATTGGATAAAGTAGGGGTGCTGGTGGCAGCATCCGTGTGCCTGACTCTGGTGGCGGCAGTAGTGATCGCTATGATTATCGGATGTCTTCTGCCGATCCTGGCGAAACGGCTGGGATTCGACCCTGCGGTCATGGCGAGTCCGTTCATAACGACCATCGTCGATGCAATGTCATTACTGGTATATTTCCGTGTGGCATCTGCAATTTTAGGGTTATGATAAGAGAATAAATGATAGGTAAAGCGTCTGCCTGAAAGCAGGCGCTTTTGACATTTTTTTGACAGGATGTTTTTTTTTAAGTACTTTTCAGCAAGCTCTTTGCAAGGATGTAAATTTTTGTTAGAATCAAGATAAATGTGAAATGTAACCGCTTTCGTTAATCTTTTTCTTAAGAGAATATTCGGGAACAGCAAAAGCAACGGAGGAATGAAATATGAGATATTTTTTTGAATCTAAAGTAGAGAAAAAGGATGTAGGATACACCATTCAGATTCCTTTTAATGTATGGGAAGTATGCCATCAGAGAGAAGTCATCAAGGGAGATATCGTTCTGGATAACAATATCATTCAGTGCGAGCTTCATCCCAAGGAGAAGGGCAATTACGAGATTGTGATCACCGATGAAGCTGCTGTAAAAGTAGAACTGGGTGTGCCTCACAAGATCCTGTTACATATTAACGGTTCCCTGATCCGTATGGATCAGAACAGCCCTTACAGCTTTGAGAATCCAATCCGCAAGATCGACAGCATGAACGTGATCATCCAGCCCGAAGACGGTCTGTGCGGTCAGGCTTGTGTCGCAATGTTAGCCGGTGTTACTATCGCAGAGGGGATCAGCGTGATGGACTGCAGAGAGTGGCAGGCTACCATGGGCCGTGTGATCTCTGCGCTGAACTATTACGGCATTGACCATACCGACATCATCGTATATACCGAGGGTAGACCCGCTGTACTGCCGAAGTGCTGTATCATGATGGAAAAGATGGGACGTTTCTGTCATTACCTGGTACACTATGATGGAAAATTCTATGATTCCAATCTGGGTGTGCTGGAAGAGTACGATATGAGCAAGCTGTTAGGTTACCTTGAAATCAAATGCTGATGGAATGCAAATCCGTATTTGCGTGATTTCGATTACCTTGTTCTATTTATAAGGAAGTTCAAAAACTGTAGGTTACACAGATGTGCCTACAGTTTTTTCATAGAAAATAGGTTAATCGGCTAAAAACCCCCTAATAGGGTTGCATGTTGACACGGTAAAGTGTAAAATGGAAAAGTGTGGTTTTCGTAACTTTTCAGAGCGATTACTAATTTTCTATTACAAAGGATGGGAAGAAAAATGAATCAGAAAAAGAAGATTGAAAATTATCAGCAGATTGCCATGGGAACCGGATTGCGTTATGATGAAACCAATGACTTGTTTCATGGGGAACGGGATGGGTTTGACTTTATCGTCTATGCACCCGATGCAAGATATCCGTATATGATGGTACTGCATACGGCGGCAAAAAGCGCTGACGGGTCGACATTTGACAAGCAGGCAGTGAAAGGGTTTCAGAAAAGCAGCAAGAAGATCGCGAGTTTTGGTCAGAAGAATCTGGATATCAGAGTATCACTGAAGGCACAGTCCAATGCGGAAAAATGTAAGGATACATTGAACGAAGCACTTGCAGCTACAACGACATTCCTGCGTACAAACAGTTACAGCCCCTGCTGTGATCTGTGCGGTCAGAATGTAGAGACCGGAGCGTTCAGAATGGGCGGTGAATACTATCATTTATGTCCGGACTGCGAGATGAAGATGCGCAGTGACATCGCGATGAATGCACAACAGACGGCGCAGAAGAAAGAAAACATCGTAGGCGGTATTGTAGGTGCCCTGTTAGGATCCCTGTTGGGAATGCTCAGTGTTCTGATCTTAAGCCAGTTGGGATATGTAGCAGCATTATCCGGTGTGATCATGGCGGTGTGCGTTCTGAAGGGATATGAGATGCTGGGCGGAAAACTGACCAAAAAGGCAGTAGTCATCAGCGCTGTGATCATGATCCTTATGACGTATTTTGCAGACCGTGTGGACTGGGCGATTATTTTGTTCAATCAGGGCGGCGGTGCGGAAGCAGGTTATAGTCTGTTCGAGTGTTATCGACTGATCCCTGCGGCACTTTCCGCAGAAATTATTGATATGGGAAGCTACATAGGCAATCTGGTTCTACAGTATCTGTTTGTGGCGCTCGGAGCAATCCCTACCGTTATCGGAAAAATGAAAGAGAAAAAAGAAGAAGGTATTATCGTAAGATTAAATTAAGCTCTTTGCTTTCAGCCAATTATGTGGTACAATAGTACCAGTGATGTAATTCCTTATATCGTGGTATTGAGTTCAGACTTTTGACCCCGATAGCATAATGTTGGAATTAGGGGGAAACAGAATATGAGAAAGTGGAAAGCATGGCTGTTTGCATTGGCTGTTCTCATAGGCATTGGGACTATTGGGACGGTGTCAATGAAGGCAGAAGCACAGAATCTGAATCAGGGAAAGCGGGTACTGTTTATCAGCTCCTATTCTTACGGATGGGATACGGTGCAGACACAGATCGAAGGAATCAAAGCCGGAGTGGATGAGAATACCACTATCGACTATGAATTTATGGACACGAAGCGTTTTCGGACAGATGAGTGGCTGAATATGTTTCATGATATGCTGAAATACCATCTGGAGAATACGGATCCCTATGATGTGGTGATCGTGGGAGATGATGCGGCGCTGCAGTTTGCCATGGAATACCGGGAAGAACTGTTCCCGGAGATACCGGTTGTCTTCGAAGGTGTGAACGATGAAGAATATGCCATGAAAGCGGCAGAGAATCCTCTTGTGACGGGAATTATTGAAAAACTGTCCGTAGAGAAGAACATAGACATGGCACTGAAGGTGAATCCGACAGCCGATAAAGTAGTGGCGATACTGGATGATTCAGTGACCGCAGATGCAGAACGGAAGAATTTTTACAACTCAGCGGAAAACTATCCGGAACTGGAATTTTCTGAGATCAATGCTGCGGAACTGGAAACAGCCAGATTGCAGCAGGCTATCAGCAAGGTGGATGATAAGACGATACTGATCTATATCGTTATGTCAAAGGACGGCAGTGGCAAACAATATACCAGTGACCAGGCGGTCCGTATGGTCGTGAATTATTCCAAAGTACCGGTTTACCGCATGGTGGAGGCCGGAATCGGTGACGGACTGCTGGGCGGTAATGTGGTATCCATGTATAAGTCCGGAGAGATCGCAGCACAGATGGCCATGGATATCGCAAATGGTACCGACAGTGCAGAGATCAATGTGGTAAAGGACAGTCCCAACATTTATTGTGTAGATGAAGACGTCATGCGGAAGTTTGGGCTGGAGGCATCACAGTTTCCCAAAGATACCGAATTTGTAAATCATCGGGAGAGCTTTTTTGCCAGGAACCGTGAGGCTTTGATACCGGCACTTATACTTATCACTGCACTCAATGTTATTATCTGCTGGGTGTGCTTCGATAATTACCGCAGACGAAAGCTGCTGCAGGAACTGGAGCAGGCACGTGCAATTATGGAGGCGGCATCACAGCATGACTTCCTGACGGGACTTCCGAACCGCAGCAAATTCATGAAGGATCTGGAGCAGATGATCGATGCGAAGGTTCCCTGTACCGTCATGATGCTGGATATTGATAATTTCAAGAAGATCAACGACACTTACGGACATACGGCAGGAGACGAAGCACTGCAGCAGGTGGCAAACCGCCTGAAAGAGATGCAGTCCCAGATACTGACATCATACCGTTTCGCCGGAGATGAATTTATTCTGATCCTGCGCAGCAGCCAGAATATGCTGGTGGAGAAGACAGCGTACCAGTGCAGACAGGTATTCACAAAGGATGTGGTGCTCTGCGGTACGAAGCGGAAGATTGGCGGCAGCATTGGTATTGCAAGTTATCCTAAGGATACGGATAATCTGGAACAGCTGATCGTGTGTGCGGATGATGCCATGTATCAGGTGAAGAAGAACGGCAAGAATGATTTCGCATTCTATAAAAAGCCAGAGGAAGAAAAAACGGACAATACGCAATAAAACGGAAATAGAACAAAGAATACAGAAAAATAGGGAAACAGGCAGAAATTTGCTGTTATAATAACAGAGGTTTCTGCCTGCTTTTTGAACGGAAAATTGCTTTCCATGTTGAAAAAACATACGATTATGTTATAATTAGTACTATTGACTAAAAGGAGAACAGTGTGAAAATAAATTTCACACGCAAATTTGTGCCTGCGGCCCAAACTTTGCAGATTTTGAGAAAGGCATGGTTAATTAAAATGCGAATACTATCAGAAGCGCTGGGATATGTAATGTACTTTTGCTATTATCTGGTGCATAATTATGGATTGGCAATCATTCTGTTCACATTGATCAGCAAGATCGTATTGTTGCCGGTATCCGTCTGGGTACAGAAGAATTCCATTAAAATGGTAAAGATGCAGCCTGAGATCAACCGGATCAAGGCAAAACATTTCGGGGATGCAGACCGGATCGCGGACGAACAGTCCAAGATATTCAAGAGAGAGAAGTACAATCCGCTGGCATCCCTGATCCCGCTGGCAGTTCAGATTATTCTGCTGATGGGACTGGTAGAGGTTATCTATCACCCGCTGGATTATCTGCTTCATCTGCCACAGGATGTGATCACGGCATTCAATGGCCTGGCTGTCAGCCTGGCCGGAGCAAATCCGGAGAGCTCCTCTATTCAGCTGGCAGTAGTGGAGATGATCAAGAGTGGCAATTATGCAGAACAGTTCGCAGCATTGCAGTCAGGACTGGCAGGGGTGGACATTGCGTCTGTATTACAGCAGGTACAGGGAATTTCCCTGAACTTCTGCGGCATGAATTTAAGCTGGGTACCTTCCGAAGTGGGGGGCATTGATATCATCGTCCCCATTGCAGCCGGTATTTCCGCATGGCTGTTGTGTGTGGCACAGAATGCAGCCAATGTCATTCAGGCAGAGCAGTCCAAGCTGAACAAATACGGTATGATGGCATTTTCGGTAGGCCTGTCCCTGTATCTGGGCTGGTTTGTTCCGGCAGGTGTGGCTTTGTACTGGATCGCCAGCAACCTGTTCGCAATTTTACAGCAGTATCTGCTGAACTGGGCCATCAATCCCAAGGATTATGTGGATTATGAGGAATTGGAGGCCAGCAAACAGGAACTGGAGGAATTGCAGTCCATTGGTGGCAAGAAGAAACTCTTCGAGAAAAATCCCTATGCCAAGAGAGAGAAGAAAGATTTCAAACGTTTCTTTTCTGTAGTGAACAAGCATCTGGTATTTTATTCCGAGAGCAGTGGCTTCTATAAATATTATCAGGGCATTATCGAATGGCTCCTGGCACATACCAATCTGACTATCCACTATATCACCAGTGATCCGGAAGATCAGATCTTTGCACTGGCGGAAAAAGAAGACAAGATCCGGGCATATTATATCGGAGAAAAACGTCTGATCACACTGATGATGAAGATGGATGCAGACGTAGTGGTCATGACTATGCCGGATATTGAGAACTTCCATATTAAGCGCAGCTATATAAGGAAGGATATTGAATATATCTATATTCCTCACTGTATGGACAGTCTGAATATGACCATGCGTACCGGTTCCATGGATCACTACGATACCGTATACTGCGTCGGTAAGCATCATACTGAGGAAATCCGCAAGACAGAGGAAGCTTACGGTCTGCCTCCCAAGAAGCTGATCGACTGGGGCTACTGCCTGCTGGATCGTATGATTGAAGATTACAGGAAAGCGGATAAGACGCCTCATGAGAAAAAGCATATTCTGATCGCTCCTTCCTGGCAGAAGGACAATATCGTGGACAGCTGTCTGGAAGGCATGCTGGATGATCTGGCAGGTAAGGGTTATGAAGTGGTAGTACGTCCTCATCCTCAACAGGTGCGTCTGCAGCAGGATAAGATGGATCGCCTGAAAGAGCGTTATGCCAAGAACCCGGATATTGACATTCAGACAGACTTCTCATCCAACAGCACGGTATTCGAGGCGGATCTGCTGGTGACTGACTGGTCCGGTATCGCTTATGAATATGCCTTTACGACCAAGAAGCCGGTTCTGTTCGTGGATACTCCCATGAAGGTCATGAATCCGGAATACCAGAAGATCGACACCGTACCTATCAATATCTGGATGAGGGATGTCATCGGAGACCGTCTGGATCCTACAAAGACAGAGGAGACCGAAAACAAGGTCAGAAATCTGCTGGAGCAGAAGGATGCTTACCATGACAGAATTGAAAAGTTCGTGGAAGAATATGTATACAATCTGGGCAACAGTGCCGAAGTAGGTGCAAAGTACATTGTACAGGCAGTCCAGGAACAGATTAAAAAAGCAAAAGAACAATAAAAATTGAAATACAAATAGAGTAAAAGAAAGAGGTAAAAACATGAAAAAATTAAGCAAGATCGCACAGGTAACATTTTTTGCAGCAGCATTCGCAGTACTGTTTTCCGGAACAGCAGATGCATATATTGATCCTTCCGTTATGAACTATGCTATTCAGGCAGTAGCCGGTGTAGTCATCGCTGTAGGCGCTGCAGCCGGAATCTACTGGAGAAAAGCCAAGAAGAAGATCGACAAGAGCCTGGGAATCGACGAGAACAGAAACAAAGAAGTAGAATCCGATGATATTATGCTGGATCAGGCAGAGGACAAGCAGGAGAAGTAATCTGACATGAAAAAGCGGGATAAAAAGCAACTGCTGCCGGGAATCGTGGTGGCGGTTGCCATCAGTTTCCTGGTGTTTTTATATGCACCGGTAGACTTGTATTGCAGTAATATATCCGAGTTCTGGTTTGATTTCGGAATTCTGATCAGGGCATCATTGGGCCTGTTTTTGATCAGCACCGTTGTGCTGCTTCTGATCTATATTGTCTTGTGGCTGATCCATCCGGTGCTGTACCGTCTTGGACTGGCAGGCGGATTCTTAGGGCTGATCTGTACCTATATTCAGGGAAATTTTCTGATCAGGAATCTGCCGCCCCTGGATGGAACGACGATTCGATGGGAAGAATATACATTTCTGAGGACAGAGGATTTTATTCTCTGGGGCATCGGCTTTGTTGTTGTAGTGCTCATGTATATTTTCCTGAAAAAAGATCTTTTGTCCAAAACGGTAATGTATTTAAGCGGCGGATTGACATTGATGCTGCTGATCACAGCAGTCAGTATTGTATTTACCAGTGGTGCACTGCAGGGAAAAGTACATTATCAATATGGTGCGGACGAACAGTTTGTGATGTCAGAAGACCAGAACTTCGTGATCCTTCTGCTGGATACGGTGGATTCCAGAACGATCACGGAGCTGTTGGACGAGCATCCGGAATACAGTGAGGTATTTCGTGATTTCACCTATTTTGAAAATACGGTAGGAGCATACTCCTGCACAGAGAGATCCGTTCCCTATATTCTGTCCGGAGACTGGTATGAAAATGATGAACCCTTTGATGATTACGGCAAGAGGGTGTACCAGGAGTCCCCACTGTTTCAGACATTGCAGGAACGTGGCTACAATATGGAACTCTGTGATTCTGAATTGTATATGGATACCGAACTGATGCATATGTTCAGCAACATTCACGTAGTGGATTTCGAACTGAGTTCTTATACGAAATTTGCGAAACCACTGTTGAAGCTGATCGGTTTCCGGTATGCGCCCTTTGAACTGAAGAAAATGTGTACATTTAAAAAGGCTGCATTCGCAGAACTGCTCCAGGTAGAGAATACACCTGAGGAAACCAGCTGCAGTGAAGCGGATCATGTATTTAAGAGCCAGCTGGATCTGCGGGGAATTACCGTGGAAAATTCCTCCAAAAAATTCAAATTTATTCATCTGAACGGAGCACATGTTCCTTATATCTATGATAAGGATATGAATATCATCAATGAACTGGACGGCACCTATGAACAGAGCGCACAGGCCACGATGGTCGGTGCAATGGATTATGTCGAACATCTGCGCAACAGTGAAGCCTACGACAATACAGTCCTCATTGTGATGTCGGATCATGGCTATAACGGAAGCCTGGGACAAAGTGGAGAGGCTACCTGGATGCGTCAGTGTGCATTACTTCTGATCAAGGGAAGAAATGAGCATCATGATACCATGCAGATCTCACAGGCACCCATAAGCTTTGAGGATCTCCAGGAGGCATATGTGCGTCTGCTGGACGGCAGGCGGAGTGATGAGGTCTTTGACTGGAAGGAAGGCGATGCAAGAGAACGCCGGTTCTTACGGTATTCTTTCCTGGATGACGATCATATGCAGGAGTATATGCAGACGGGGTATGCTTCTGATATGAATACCATGATTCCTACCGGAAGAGAGTATAATCGTTAGAAAGAAATGCAACAATGTGACAGGGAGAATAAGTGTGAGTAAAAATACTGTGAGAAAAAAGATAACAGGCAGACAGCTGATGCCGGGGATTTTCATATCCCTGGCTATCAGCTTTTTGTTGTTTTTATATGCACCTGTCGATCTGTACTGTGCGAATACAGCGGAATTCTGGTTTGATTTTTCCACGTTATTGATCACTGCACTGGGGATGTTTGCAGCCTGCTTCGCCGTACTGGCGGTGTTGTATCTGATTGCCATGCTGATTCATCCGTATGTGTACCGGATCACACTGGCCGGAGGAATTGCACTTTTTATCTGCACCTATATCCAGGGGAATTTTATGATCGACAGACTGCCGCCATTGGACGGAACTTCAATCTGGTGGGGCAAATACGATATTCTCCGGAAAGATACATTGCTTCTTTGGGTAGTAGTGCTGATCGTTGTAATTGCGGCAATGATCGTGCTGCGAAAGCAGAAATTTGTCCATGTGGTAATGTTCATCAGCGGATGCATGACCCTGATGCTTCTGGTTACCGCATGCAGCACCGTGATTACCAGCGGGGCACTGCATTCCAAACTGCATCTGCATGTCAGCGTGGAAGAAGAATTCGAGATGTCTGCGGACAACAATTTTGTGATCCTTGTGTTGGATACGGCAGATTCCAGAGAGTTTACCTCACTGTTAGAGGAACATCCGGAGTACCGGGAGATCTTTGGAGATTTTACTTATTTTGAGAATACCACGGGAGCTTACACCAGCACATTGAATGCTATTCCTTTTATTTTATCCGGTGAATGGTATGAGAATGAGGGATCTTTTCAGGACTATCTGGACAGAGTCTACAGAGAGGCACCGTTGTGGAAGGAACTGAAGAGCAGAAATTATCAGATCGATCTCTATGAGGATGATATCCGTGCACAGGATGCTTCCATCGTGGACAATTTTGACAATGTCTATTTTACTAAGGTCACCCCCGTTTCTTATCTGGAACTGGCAAAGCAGGAGCTGAAGCTCGTTGGATTCCGGTATGCACCGTATGATCTGAAAAGATACTGCGTGATCAAAGAAGTCTATTTTAATGAATTACGGGAATCTCATCCGGAAGGTTCGGATTCCAAGGCGTTTACTGCGGATAATACGGCTTTCAAGGAGGATCTGGCAGCCCAGGGTGTGGTGATGGATGAGACGGGAAACCGTTTCAAGTTCATCCATCTGAACGGGGCCCACGCACCTTTTATCTATGACAAGGACGCCAATGTCATCGGTGTGGAACAGGGATCTTATCGTCAGAGCATGGAAGCTTCCATTACATTGGCAGCGAATTATATCCAGGCATTGAAAGACAGTGGTGCCTATGATAACACCGCTCTGATCGTAATGGCGGATCACGGATATAACGGCATGGGAGAAAAGGAAGAGGACTTTCTGCGGCAGGCAGCGCTGCTTCTGATCAAAGGAAGAAATGAACAGCACGATACCATGCAGATTTCAGAAGCACCCATCAGCTACGAAGACCTGCAGGAGGCGTATGTCCGACTGTTGGATGGCGCACAGAGCGACGCGGTGTTTGACTGGAAAGAGGGAGATACCAGAGAGAGACGTTTTCTGGAATACGCTCCCGGCAGCGAGAAACACATGGTAGAATATCTCCAGAAAGGCCATGCACAGGATCTGACAACTATGGTGCCTACCGGAAGGGTGTTCGACCGGTAATAACTTTTCCTGCGATAGAAGCGGCGGGGGTGATCCCGACTTCCGCAAAGCGGCTGTCAATGCTGTGGCTGCGGTTGTCACCCAGGACAAAATATTCTCCGGGTGCAAGCGTCAGGGGAGCGGCGGCTTTGCCGGCATCCTCCATGAGAGAAAAGCCATCGGGGGTCGGTTGGGGAACTCCATTGACATAGAGGATTCCCTCTGTGATCTGTATCGTATCTCCCGGCAGGGCCACGATCCGTTTGACGATATCGCGTCCCAGCGTCTCGTGGCGGATGACAACGACATCGTTATAGTCCAGACAGTCTGGCAGACCGAATTTCTGAAGGAGGACCGGCTGCCCGGAGGTGTAGGTCGGTTCCATGGAAGAACCGTTTACAAAATACAACTGTACCACGAAATGGGACACCAGATAACAGATACAGCCGATAAGCAATACAAAAAGCAGATAAGAACGGGTGCGATGATTCATAAGGGATCCTTTCCGGTTTGTTAAAATGCTGATAAAGATATCAAAATCTATCAGATAGCATACCACATTTCGGGTGGCAATAACAGAGAAGAGAAACAATAAGAGAAAAAGAGGTAAAAGCAATGAAAGTATTACTGGTAAACGGAAGCGGACATGCGAAGGGCTGTACCTACACAGCTCTGGAGGAAGTAGCGGGAGCACTGGAGAAAAACGGTATTGAGACGGAGATCATCCAAGTGGGTACACAGCCCATCGCCGGATGTATCGGCTGCAATGCCTGTCATAATGTGTGTCAATATAATCATTCCCCT
>ERZ838516.3752-NODE-3752-length-12817-cov-7.320091_pt1 | contig 12817 bp, 10 predicted proteins | sample MGYA00519910_ERZ838516 | MGnify/ENA primary metagenome ERZ838516 (study PRJEB31850, sample SAMEA3708837) | human gut metagenome | biome: human gut; feature: human-associated habitat; material: faeces | place: China | collected 2014 ... | reverse complement strand
ATACACCAGAAGATGTAACGCTGACAACACTTTTAACTACAAGTAACAATGCATTCCGTGAAGGAAACAGCAGCGAGGCAACACAGTTTATTTTGGCAGCATCAGCACAGAAGACAGCATCAGCAGATACAGAAAACGCGAGCGAGTTAGAATCTGGCAGTGATACAAAAGAAACTGAAAAGACATCCACTGAGAGCGTTTCAGAGGAAGCTTCAACTGAAAGTGTAACTGAAAATGCATCAGAGGAAGTTACGTCTGAAGCAGCATCTGAGGCAGAATCTACCGAGGAAAGCACTCTTGAGGATGTTCTGACTGACATTTCAGTTGGAAACACAGATGGCTGGCTTGAGACACCATCAGCAGATTCTAAGCTGACTGTTATCTCAGCATCCACCATGATTGATTCCAGTTTGATTGGGAACTTCACTGGAATTGAAAACTTAAATGAGTTCATTAACATCGTATCATCTTACTTCGATGATGTTCAGAACGTATCAATTCCGGCAAAGAGCCTTTCAGTTACTTACAATACTGTAACAGGAAGCAGCATTTGGAATGCATTGTTTATAATCATCATCCCAGTCTTTTCAATTGTTGCGGGATTGGTTGTATGGATCCGCAGAAGAAAGGCATAATGGTGTGAGTATATGACAAAGAATACAAAAAAACTACTTGGTTTAGTCGGTGCGCTTGCCGTCCTTGGAGGCGCATACGGCACAATAGTATTGATCAATCAGCATAATGAAGAAAAAAAAGCCGAGCAGTCAAAGGCAGAAAAAGAGGCAAACACCTTTTATTTAAGCCAGATGGAAGAGCCTGTTTCAATCAGCTACACAAACAGCTACGGAACATTCGCATTCAGCTATGACACTGAGAACGAGACTTGGAGCTATGACAGCGACGAGCACTTTCCTGTCACACAAAGTTATTTGACTTCCATTTCAAGTGATTTAAAATCATTTACTGCAGAGCGTAAGCTAGAGGAAGTACAGGATGACTTGTCAGTGTATGGTCTGGACAATCCAAGCTGCACGATCACAGCAAAGGGATCTGATGACACAGAGGTAACGATCCAGATTGGAAACCTTAACAGCTATAATTCAGACTATTATGCAAAAGTAGAAGGCTCAGATGATATTTATACAATAGCATCAAGCTATGTCTCAGATATCAGCAACGATATTTCAGCGCTGCAGGAAAAAGAAAGCTTCCCAACCATCACCAGCACATCCATCACAGATGTACAGTTGGTAAAAGACGGCACTACAATTGATATGGAAAAGGAAGTTACACAAGAACCGGCAACCGAGGAAGAAACGACCGAAAACGCATCCGAGGAAGCAGAAACGGGAAGTGAAGTATCAGAAGAAGAGACAACGAAAGCTGTATCAGATTCTACAGAAGAAGGATTAACAGAAGAGGAATCAACCGTAGAAATGGTTGATGTAACACACTGGGTATTCACACAGGATAATAAGACACAGCGATTTGACGAAAGTGATGATATTCATGATTTGTTAGTCAACATGGTAGGTCTTACCTTCAACGACTGCGCAGATTATTACGCAGACGAAGAAGAAAAAGAATCATATGGCTTAACAGATGATGCAACAGTTCTTACAATAACATACCAGTCAGGCGAAGAAGAAACCACCTTAAAGCTGACAATAGGAGCAACAACAGAAGACGATGCATATTACTACGTCTCCATGGACGACTCAGATCAGGTCAACACAGTCAGCAAAGAAAGTTTAGACGCGGTCTTAGATGCTATTTCTGGGTATGGGATGTGATTAGTTACAGTTCACACGTCATGCTAGATCTGGATAAATCTCATGCTTGCATGAAGATTTGACAGATCAGCAGGACGAAGTGGACGCCCGTTCATGAACAAAACAAAGTTGCACGCAAACTTGTTTGCAATTAGCAACGACGCACGGAACGTGCGGTTTTGCGAATGGGTGTCCAGTGAACTGTAAGGAATTAGGTTCACCTTCGGGCTTTGCCGCAATATTGGCTTATCCGTGAACAGTAACCCGAATAAATATACACATATAAAAGAAAAAGAAAAATCATTGACGAACTTTTTATTATCCAGTAAAATAAAAATAATGCAGGAAATTAGGCAGTTGCGCATGCAGCTGCCTGATTTTGAAATTTTGTGTGCAGTTTGGCACAGCAAAAGCAGGTATTTACAAGCAGGAGGACTCGATTATGGGTATGACGATGACGCAAAAAATTCTGGCTGCAGCAGCAGGGCTGTCAGAGGTAAAGGCCGGACAGCTGATTGAGGCAGATCTGAGCCTTGTTTTAGGCAATGACATTACCTCTCCGGTAGCGATCCACGAGATGGAGCGCTTTGATAAAAAGGGAGTATTTGATAAGGACAAGATTGCACTAGTACTCGATCATTTTGTTCCGAATAAGGATATCAAGTCTGCCGAGCATTGTAAGTGTGTAAGAGAATTTGCAGGCTGCAACGAAATCACAAATTTCTTTGATGTAGGAGAGATGGGAATTGAACATGCACTTCTTCCGGAAAAAGGACTTGTAGTTGCAGGAGACGTTGTAATTGGTGCTGATTCACATACATGTACATATGGTGCGCTTGGCGCATTCTCCACTGGTGTGGGAAGTACAGATATGGCAGCAGGTATGGCAACAGGAAAGGCATGGTTTAAGGTACCGTCTGCAATCAAATTTGTGCTTACTGGAAAGCCAGCTGAGTATGTAACTGGTAAGGATGTTATCTTACATATTATTGGAATGATCGGTGTTGACGGAGCACTGTATCAGTCTATGGAATTTACAGGAGATGGTATTTCTTATCTTTCAATGGATGATCGTCTTTGTATTGCAAATATGGCAATTGAGGCAGGCGGAAAGAATGGTATCTTCCCGGTAGACGAGAAGACTATCGCCTATATGAAGGAGCATTCCACAAAGGAATATAAGGTTTACGAGGCAGACGAGGATGCTGAGTATACGGCAACATATACTATTGATCTTAGCAGCTTAAAGCCAACAGTATCCTTCCCACATCTGCCAGAGAACACTCATACTATCGATGAGGTAGGCGATATCGCAATTGATCAGGTTGTAATCGGTTCATGTACAAATGGTCGTATCGAAGATCTGCGTGCAGCAGCAGAGATTTTAAAGGGCAGAAAGGTAAAGAAAGGCCTTCGCTGCATCGTAATTCCGGCAACACAGGCAATCTATCTTCAGGCAATCGAGGAAGGACTTGTTCAAACCTTCATTCAGGCAGAAGCTGTTGTCAGCACACCGACCTGTGGACCATGTCTTGGCGGATACATGGGTATTCTGGCTGCGCATGAAAGATGCGTTTCTACCACAAACCGTAACTTTGTAGGACGTATGGGCGATGTAACAAGTGAAGTATATCTTGCAAGTCCATATGTTGCAGCAGCAAGTGCTGTAACCGGAAAAATCTCCGGACCAAAGGACGTTTTATAAAGAAGTCTCGCAGACTGTGACATAAAAACAGCTGGTCAGGCGATTCAGAAAGGTATGGTAAAGAAGATATGAAAGCAAATGGATGTGTATTTAAATATGGCGACAACGTGGATACGGATGTAATCATTCCAGCACGTTACTTAAACTCATCAGATCCAGCAGAGCTGGCAAAGCACTGCATGGAGGATATCGATAAGGATTTCGTTTCAAATGTAAAGAAGGGTGACATCATCGTTGCGGATAAAAACTTTGGATGCGGCTCCTCAAGAGAGCATGCACCGATTGCAATCAAGGCAGCAGGTATAAGCTGTGTAATAGCAGAGACCTTCGCAAGAATTTTCTACCGCAACGCAATCAATATTGGTCTTCCGATCATTGAATGTCCAGAGGCAAGCAAAAAGATCAAGGCAGGAGATCAGGTAGATATTGATTTTAATACTGGTGTCATTACAGACCAGACGACAGGAGAAACCTTCCAGGGACAGGCATTCCCGCCATTCATGCAGAAAATCATCAGTGAGGGCGGCTTAATTAACTACATTAATCACAAAGAATAATTGTAACTATTCAGAGCAATGCAAAATAGAAGCATCGAAGATGCGATTTTGCGAATGGGGTTCTGAATAGTTATGAATAAAAAAACAAAAGTGAAAAAAGGCGGACTGAGTCGATCAGCCCGTCTTTTCGCGTTCTTCATCACAAATGTCTTTCATTAGGCATATCTATTTTCATCGTAACAACAAAAGATATGTCGAAAAAAGGAAAAATACCCGAAAAACTGGGAAAGAAAAGATGAAAAAAAGCCTGCTTTTTGTCGAATAATAGTGGTCAGACCGCGAATCCTGCGAAGCATTTTCCGTGCGTTTTGAAAATAACTTCGTTATAATGTACGTGTGTTGAGACATATAAATAACTAGCTGCAAAAAATTTTATACAACCAGTTAGCAGAATAACTAGTACATGCAGCAGCCGCTATGGTACCAGCAGCTGCGAATAAAAAGCAGGAGGAATCAAAAATGCCAGAAAGAAACGCAGAAAATAACAGAGTCAGTGTCATTGGAGTTGTCGTGTCAGGGTTTGAGTTTAGCCATGAGGTCTTTGGGGAGAGCTTTTACATAATGGAGCTGTCAGTAAATCGCTTAAGCGATCAGTCTGATACGATCCCTGTGATGATTTCAGAGCGTCTTATCGATATCAATCAGGATTACAGAGGACGCACAATGGAAGCAATCGGACAGTTTCGTTCTTATAATCGTCATGAGGGGACGAGAAATCGTCTTGTGCTCTCTGTGTTTGTCAGAGAATATCATTTCATGGAGGCATTTACAGATTATACGAAGACAAATCAGATCATGCTTGACGGATACATCTGTAAACCGCCGGTGTATAGAAAGACACCGCTTGGACGTGAGATCGCAGATCTTCTGGTAGCAGTCAACCGCCCTTACAGCAAGAGTGATTATATTCCCTGTATTGCATGGGGACGAAACGCCCGCTATGTGTCCACTTTTGAGGTTGGCACCAGACTTCGCGTGTGGGGCCGTGTTCAGAGCAGAGAGTATATGAAAAAGATAAGCGAGACTGAGAGTGAGAAACGAATTGCATATGAAGTTTCCGTAAGTAAATTAGAATATGTCGAACAGAAGGGTTGACAGCACTGTAAAATTGATGTACACTAAAGAAAATTTATACAAAAGGTAGAGGTTGCGCTACTGATGAGTAGGCTGATGGATGCAGGCAAGAGCAAGTGAAGTTAGCTAAAAGGCATTGGCGCCGAAAGAATGGCTGTGCAAAGGCTGTTCTTGGGCATATATCGAATAGGTATATGACTGTCATCTGTTCACAGATGGGGAGCTACTAAGGGAAATAGAAAAAGAAAACCTTATGAGCCGGCCGCATGTGACCGGCTTTTTCTTTGGAGAAATCCCAAGACACTCTGGTGGCTGCATTTGAATAGAGTATTACCTGAATCAAGAAAGGATGGTATTAGTATGCCAATATTTAAGGGAGCAGGAGTTGCAATCGTCACTCCATTTACACAGGATGACAAGGTTAATTTTGAAGAACTGGGGAAAATGATTGATTTCCAGATTGCCGGAGGAACAGATGCGATCATCATCTGCGGAACAACAGGTGAATCTTCCACATTGACTCATGAAGAGCATGATGAATGTATCAAGTTTGCTGTTGAGCATACAGCAGGCAGAGTTCCTGTTATTGCAGGTACAGGATCAAACTCCACAGCAGAAGCCATTCGTTTGTCCACACATGCACAGAACAACGGTGCAGATGCGCTGCTTCTTGTAACACCATATTATAACAAGGCAACACAGAAGGGTCTGATTCAGCATTATACTGCAATTGCAAACAGCGTAGATCTGCCAATCATTCTGTACAACGTGCCGTCACGTACAGGTGTTAACATTTTGCCGCAGACTGCTGTTACACTGGCAAAGAATGTAAAGAATATTGTAGCAATCAAAGAAGCAAGCGGAAATATCTCTCAGGTAGCAGAGCTTGCAGCACTTGCAGATGGCTGCATCGATATCTACTCTGGAAATGATGATCAGGTTGTTCCGCTTCTGTCACTTGGCGGTGTGGGTGTTATCTCCGTTTTATCAAATGTAATGCCTAAGCTGACACATGATATGGTTATGAGCTACTTAAACGGTGATGTAAAGTTAAGCCGTCAGCTTCAGTTGTCTGTTATGAACTTAAATAAGGCACTTTTCTGTGAAGTAAATCCTATTCCGGTAAAGGAAGCATTGAATATGATGGGATGGAATGCAGGTGCAGTACGTTCTCCTCTGTGCGAGATGGAGCCGCAGCATAAGGAACTGCTTCGTAAAGAATTAGCGGCAATGAAGCTGATTTAAAACTGATCTGAAACTGACCTTAAGACGGAGGAACAAACGATGGTACGTATTATTTTAAACGGATGCAATGGTGCAATGGGCAAGATGTTAGCTAATATCATTGCACAGGATGAGCAGGCACAGGTTGTGGCTGGAATTGATATCACGCAGGCAGCCGATACACCATTTCCTGTATTTGAATCTATCAAGGCGTGTGATGTAGAGGCTGATGCACTGATTGATTTTACCGTTTCAAAAATTACAGATATGGTATTAGATCAGTGTGCACAAAAAGGACTTGCACTAGTTCTTGCAACAACAGGACTTTCCGATGAGCAGCTTGCTCATGTGCAGGAGGCAGGAAAAACAATTCCGATTGTACAGTCCTACAACATGTCTCTTGGAATCAATACACTCGCAAAGATCGTAGAGCTTATTACACCTGTACTTGCAGACGCTGGATTTGATATCGAGATCGTAGAGCGCCATCACAGACGCAAGCTTGATGCACCAAGCGGTACAGCAATCATGCTCGGAAACGCAGCAAACAAATCATTAAATGGTGAATATCATTTTGTATTTGACCGCAGTGAAAGACGCGAGAAGAGAGATCCAAAGGAGATCGGATTCTCAGCAGTCAGAGGCGGAACCATCGTAGGCGTACATGATGTAATTTACGCAGGAGAGGACGAGGTAATCGAACTGAACCATCAGGCATTCTCCAGAGGTGTATTTGCAAAGGGCGCTGTCCAGGCAGCAAAGTTTCTGCAGGGAAAAGAGCCAGGTGTATATACCATGCGCGATGTAATTGGATAATATGATACCAGGGTCAAAAGGTCAGAAATCCGATGCAAGCTCGCTTGCAAGAGGATTTTTGATCTCTTGACTCGCTAAAAACATGAGTAAGTAGCCATTTTTTGAAGAAAAATGAGCGGATTACGAATGTTTTTGAAGATTGCGGGAGTGCAAAGCACGTAGCAATCTGGTATCATTAGAAAGCCCCGGGCAGAGCCCGGGGCTTTTTTCATGTCAGTGGTATGATAATCAGAAGCCGCATCCACAGCAGCTAAGTAACAGGATCCAGATCAGGGCATCACAGCCACAGCCGTTTCCATTGTTAAAGAAGCCATTGCCGCCGCCGCATCCGCAGCCATCATTGTTATTCCATCCACCACAGAATAACAGGATAAGGATGATCCACATGCAATTGCATCCGCCAGAAGTAGTTGTCTGTGTGCATCCGCCGCAGTTTGTTGCTGCCAAATCACTCATAGGAGATACCTCCAAAATCATTTACAGTGTATCTTATGCGTCATAGTCTCAAGGAGTTACACTTTTTTAATTTTCTTTCGCCGTTTCTGTAATAATGAGGAAACCTCGCAGAATATATCTTCACTGATCAAAGCAGGATGAGCATTAGGATAAATGATCCATTCAGTACTTGACAGCTTAATGCGTTTTTTGCTCTTAGCACTTTCCTTTTTTGTAGTTCCCTGAATAAGCGTACCAGTATAGACGGGATTAGTTAGAATATGGCGCACACTTGAGGCAGACCATTTTGGAATTTTGCCGTCAGATTCATATGTGATTTTATTTTTAGAAAAAGGCGTCTGAAATAAAATGCCTTGTTGGATCTTATAAAAGCATGGCGGCATAACCTGCTTTTTAGTGAGCGAAGAAGCGATTTTTGAAAGACTAAATCCATCAATATAAAGCTGATAAATTTCCCGTACAACGGCGGCAGCAGGCGGATCAGGAATTAAACTGTGCAAATGGGCAGGGTCCTTTGTATAGCCATAACAAGCAAATGAGCCAATAAACTGGCCACGCATCATCTTATCGCGAAGAATCTGGCGAATATTATCGGAAAGATCCTCACTGTACCATTCATTAATCAGCCCATTTATCTGTCGAAGCCGTAAATTTTTCATATCATTTGTATCAACACCATCACAAATTCCAATCAGACGGACATGCCAAAGAGGAAACAATTCATTTAAATAATATTGAGCCGTCTCCATATCCCTGGTAAAACGTGACTGGTTTTTGCAAAGAATCGTGTCAAAACGCCCACAGCGAGCATCCTCAATCATGCGGCAAAAAGCAGGACGTGTATTATCAAGTCCAGAATAATTTTCATCCACATACATACAATAGACAGAGAATCCATTTTTCTTCGCATATTCGCAAAGTAGCTTCTGCTGATTTTGAATGCTTTCGCTTACCTTATCACAAGCCAGATTGTCATCCTCGCGGGAAAGACGGCAGTAAATAGCAGCCCTTTTCTCCATCTGCATAGCCTCCTTATTTACCCCTTTTTATCAGCTTATGAAAACATATAAATAAACGTGTTATAGTTTACTTTGCTTAAATTAGCCCTAAGGTGTAATGGTTTCGTTGCCGGACCAAACCATTACACCGAAGGGCTCTTGTAATACAATTGCAAAAAAAATTCAATAATAGCCCTTGACATATGGCGCAAAAAAAGGTATAGTTAAATCAACGATTAAACAATCGTTTAATTGAAGGAGAGCGAAAAATACGCCAAAATAAAAAAAGAAAGGATGGCAAACATTATGAGAAAGACATTCGAGTTAGAGGATTTAGACTGCGCAAACTGCGCTGCAAAGATGGAGGAGGCAATCAAGAAGCTTCCTGGTGTAAAGAGAGTTTCTGTAAACTTCATGACACAGAAGATGATTTTAGATGCTGAGGACAGCCAGTTTGATGAAGTACTACAGGCAGCAGTAAAGTGCATTGCAAAGGTAGAGCCAGACTGCAGAGTAGTTCTGTAAGCACACAAAAAGTGAAAGAAGTGGTTTAGTTATGTTAAAGAAGATGACAAAAAAGCAAAAAAAACAGTTTTACAAGATTGTGGCAGCCTTTGTGCTGTTGATTGTCGGAGTCATTCTTCCGATTCCAGAGCTTTATAAGCTTATATTTTTCATTCCTGGCTATTTGATTGTTGGCTATGATGTGTTATTGAAGGCAGGAAAGAATATCACAAAGGGTCAGGTGTTTGATGAAAACTTTCTGATGGCAATTGCAACAATTGGTGCATTTGCGCTGCAGGAGTATACAGAAGGAATAGCCGTTATGCTGTTTTATCAGGTAGGAGAGCTGTTCCAGTCATACGCTGTAAATCAGTCCAGAAAATCAGTTGCATCATTAATGGATATCAGACCTGACAGTGCAGTTGTTCTTCGCGATGGCGTTGAGGAAGAAGTATTTCCAGACGAAGTTGCAGTAGGCGAGACTATCATTGTAAAGCCAGGTGAGCGCATTCCTCTTGATGGTATTGTGTTAGAGGGAAGTAGCATGGAGGATACAAAGGCTCTTACAGGAGAAGCCGTTCCAAGAAAGGTATCTGTTGGCGATGAGATCATCAGCGGCTGTATCAATCTGACGAATATCTTAAAGATTCGCACCACAAAGGAATATGGTGAGTCAACTGTAGCAAGAATCCTTGATCTTGTTGAAAATGCAAGCAGCCAGAAAGCAAAGGTAGAAAACTTTATCACCAAGTTTGCACGATATTATACGCCGATTGTTGTCGGTCTGGCAGCATTTATTGGTTTGATCGTTCCGATTTTCCTTCCAGGTCATCCGTTTGCAGATTGGATTTATCGTGCCTTGTCATTCTTAGTTTGCTCCTGTCCATGTGCACTTGTTATCTCAGTACCGCTTAGCTTCTTTGGAGGCATTGGCTGTGCAAGTAAGAATGGTGTGTTAGTAAAGGGAAGCAATTACCTAGAGGCTGTATCAAAAGCGGAGACTATGGTATTTGATAAGACAGGTACGCTGACAAAGGGAACATTTCGTGTGACAAAGCTTGCTCCGGCAGAGGGAAGTAGCGAGTCATCACTTCTTTTAAACACAGCGACAGCAGAGCAGTATTCCAGTCATCCAATCGCATTGTCTGTATTATCTGCATGGAAGGAAAAAAATGGCGGTGAGCTGGCAAAGGTAGAGGATGCACAGGAAATTGCAGGAAAAGGCTTAAAGGTAACTGCCGGCGGTCATGTAATCCATGCTGGAAATCAGAGCCTTATGGCAGAGCTTGGCTTGACAGTTCCGATACCAGAGGAAGCAGCAACTGTTGTATATACAGCAGTAGACGGCGTATACAGCGGCTATCTTTTAATTTCCGATGAAGTAAAAGAGGATGCAAAAGAGGCAATCAGCCGCCTGCATCATGTCGGTGTAAAGAAAACAGTTATGCTGACAGGAGACAGAAAAGCCATAGGTGAGTATACAGCAAAGCTGCTTGATCTTGATGAAGTGCACACCGATCTGCTTCCGGCAGATAAGGTAAGCTATGTCAATGATTACTGCAATAAAAAGACAAAAGGCAGAATGGTTTGCTTCGTAGGAGACGGCATCAACGATGCGCCTGTTCTTGCAAGAGCTGACGTTGGAATAGCCATGGGCGGACTTGGATCCGATGCAGCAGTCGAGGCAGCAGATATTGTAATCATGGAAGATCAGCCGTCAAAGCTTGCCGATGTAATTCAGATAGGAAGAAGAACAGTTCAGATCTGCAACCAGAACATTGTATTTGCAATTGCAGTCAAAGTTATTATTCTTTTACTTGTAGCAGCAGGATTTGCAAATATGTGGGCAGCCGTATTTGCTGATGTAGGTGTTGCAGTTATAGCCATCTTAAATGCAATGAGAACATTATACTATAAACCACAGAAATAAGAGAAAAGAGAGCACAGAAATGTGTTCTCTTTTTTTAGAAGAAACGAAATTACATTGACTATTTTTATAGAAGATTATTTCTATTTTTAAGAAAAAAGTAAAAATTGCGCTATATATAGGAAAAATGTTATTGCAAAGCGACTTCTTTGTATGATATGATGAAAGAAGTGGTTAACCACGGACTCTATAAATGCTAAAGGAGAAACCTTTTATGGCAACATATCTTATTGACTATGAAAATGTCAAATCAGAAGGTATTAAAGGAATTGCGCAGCTTAGCGAAGAAGACCGCGTTGTGATCTTTTATAGTCACAATGCAGACACCATTACTTTTGAAGCAATGGATATGATTTTTAATTCAAAGGCACAGGTATCAAAGTACAAAATTCTGTGCGGTGGAAAAAATGCACTTGATTTTCAGCTATCCACGTATCTGGGCTATCTGATTCATGAGGCAAAAGATTCCTATTTCTATATTATCAGTAAGGACAACGGATTTAAGCACGTAGTAGATTTTTGGAAGAGAACATTCCGCTTTGACGGATATGTATACTGCTTTGCGACAATCGCAGATGGCAATGCAAGACAGAACCGCTTTAAAAATGCAACTGCAAAAGAGCGTGCACGTGCAATGGAAGAAGAACTCGCAGCAATGAGCGAAGAGCTTGAGGCTCAGGGTGACAGTGACTTAGAAGAGTCAGAAGAAGACTCTGCACCAGAAACAAAAGAAGCTGTAAAAGAAGCTGTAAATGAAGCTGTAAATGAAGCAGAGGCTGTTAATGACAAAGAAAGCAGTGAAGCAGAAGAAATGATGCAGGAAGAAGAGCCAGAAGAAACAGATGAAGTGGCTGAACAAGAAATAGAAGAAGCACCTGCAGAGGAAGAAGTACAGGAAGAACCTACAGAAGAAGAACCAGTACAGGAAACAGAGTCAGTACAGGAAGAGCCTGCAAAAGAATTAGTACAGGAGACAGAACCGGTACAGGAAAAGTCTGCAGAAGAGCCAGTACAGGAAAAATCTGCAGAGAAAGAATCTGCAGAAGAACCAGTACATGAACAAGAACAGCAAAAAGAAAACAAAGAACCAGAAAATTTTGCATCTGATACAATAATTTATCCAGTTCAGCAGCATAAGCCAATTTCTGTAATGCCACCTGCACAGCTTCCAGATTCTGTCAGAAAGGAGCTTGAAAAGGCAGATGCGCAGTATAAGGATAGCAGCGAGGAAGATCTTCAAAAGAAGATTGCTGCGGCAGTGTCAGCTTCAACTATTACTGTAGTGGAAAGCGGAATGACCATTCATCATGTAGAAGAAAATAAGACAAAGCCAGTAAAGAAAAAGGCACCTGCAAAAACGAAAAAAGCACCAAAGCAGGAAGAAGCATCAGAAAATGAAGTAAAGCCAAAGAAGACAAGAACAGCTAAAACTTCAAAGAAGAAAACAGAAAAAGAAGCTTTAGCAGCAGAAGAAAAGCTAGAAGAAAAGCCAGCAGAAGAAAAGCCGGCAAAGCCAGCCAGAAAGCCAATTACAAGAAGTACAAGAGCTAAAAAAGAGGCAGCGCCAGCTGAGGAAAAGCCAGTAAAGGAAAAAACGGCAAAAGAGAAGCCAGCAAAGGAAAAGCCAGTGCAGGAGAAGCTAGCTGAGGAAGCAACGGAACCAAAAAAGCCAGCGCGTAGAGGACGCCGTCCGAAGGCACAAAGCAACATTGCAGCAAGCTTTGAATAAATATGATACCAGGGTCAAAAGCTCCAAAAGCCGTTCGTGCTTGCACGATTAGGTT
>ERZ838516.3751-NODE-3751-length-12818-cov-3.166027_pt1 | contig 12818 bp, 10 predicted proteins | sample MGYA00519910_ERZ838516 | MGnify/ENA primary metagenome ERZ838516 (study PRJEB31850, sample SAMEA3708837) | human gut metagenome | biome: human gut; feature: human-associated habitat; material: faeces | place: China | collected 2014 ... | reverse complement strand
GTGTAATGATTATTTTCCCTTCCGAATCACAAAGACCTGCATACTTTTTTCCATTCTTTTCCGGTAACAATTTAAATGCCTTTACATTTTCTAAAGCTTTTAGAAATGTAGGTTCTGTGTTTCCCGGACATGCCATACGGGTGGTCGCAATCTGTCCTAAAGATAGGAAATATTCATTGGCATTGTCTGTCGTTATTTGTCCGTTCATACGGTTACAGCCTGCGTTTCCTGTAATTTTCCGATCTTTTGTATTGAATGTAATAAAAGGCTTTTGATCATCGGTGAGAGGTTTTTCGTTTATCAAGGTGACGTCCCATGTCCCTTCAAGCTCAGAGAATGGTTGCCTTTTTAGAGTGATCACTTCTTTTTTATTTGCATTATACAGTTTGAGAAATTTTCCAGATTCGATTTTAAAAGAAGTCGTATTATTAAGAGCTTCCATAATTTGGCGTTCAGGATTTTCTCCCATACAAGCCCTCATTGTACTGATAACTTTATCTAAGCGGAAAGAACCATCGTCCCCGACTATCAATTCCCCGTTGATGATATTGCATCCATTATTCCCATGTATTCTTTTTTCTTTGAGATCGAATGCGAGGAATGTCGGTTCTTCGCTGACGATTTTTTTTCCATCGACAGAAATAATATTCCAGCTTCCTTGCAGAACTTCGGTCGAAGTTGTATAAGATTGTGTCGATTTACTTTCTTTTTTTGAACTGCATGAGATTGTTCCGCAAAGAACAACAGCAGTTGCTACATACATCCATTTTTTCATTTTTCGTTAAGTTTTATGTTATTGAATATAACTGCGCGTGAAAACAAACTATTGCACGGCATATTGATATCAAAACAATTTATTGTCTACAAAAGTACATAAATCTTTTAAAACTTTCTTGCAAGAAACATTAAATGTGTATAGTAAAAGAGTCGGCATCCTGTAATACAGGAAATTTTTGTCTAAATGCGATTAACTTTTCTGCCGATAAAGTTGTAGTAATATGTGTTTCCTTTTCTTCGGGTGTCGATAAAATAATTTTTCCTTTCGGATCTATAACGGTAGTGTGTCCGGAATAATATATTCCCGTAAGATCATGCCCTATGCGATTTACACCGCAAACGTATGCTTGATTTTCTATTGCTCGTGCTTGCAATAATATATCCCATACCGAGATGCGAGAGTGAGGCCAACATGCCGGTATGATTAATAGATCGTACCGGATATTATTGTTGCGTAACCATACCGGAAAACGCAGATCATAACATATCGATAAGCAAATATTCCACCCTTTGTAAGAAATTATTGTTTGTTGTTGACCTTCGGAAAAACTTAGGTTTTCTTTTCCTACACGGAATAAATGCCGTTTGTCATAAAATCTAATTTGGTTACCCGGTGCTATAAAGAATCCTCGATTATAAAACTTGTCATTTTGATTACAGATAAAACTTCCGGCAAGAGCAAATTCATAAGTATTTGCCCAATACTTTAATCTCGAAATTGTTTCTCCGTTTTCAGTTTCAGCAAGATTTCGACTGTTCATTGAAAATCCGGTAGTGAACATTTCCGGAAAAATAACAATATCGGTTGTCCCTTTTAGCTTTTGGAGTGTTATTTGTTGTTTGTTTAGGTTTACTTCTTTATTTTCCCAGATAATATCTGTTTGTATTGGCGTTATGCGGAGGTCATTCATGAGTTTGGAACTTTAGGGGAAGAAGTAGCAAAAAAGTTTTTATTCTATAGCAAACAAATCGGGGTATTTAGCATGATAATTTTTATAGAATTGTTTGATCTTGATCATATCTTTTTCAAAGTCTCCGGTAGGGATGAATGTTTTTTTCAACCCGATAGATTTTTCTTTATAATCAATATATGCCAGTACGATAGGTACATTTGCTTTTAGAGCGATAAAATAAAATCCTTTTTTCCAATCCGGATTTCTTTTTCTTGTTGCTTCTGGGGTAATGGCGATGTTGAAATGTTCGTGTTTGTTGAATTTGTCGACGATCTGATCGATCAGATCAGAATGTTTACTCCGATCTACGGGAATGCCCCCCATAGACCGGAATATAATATTCAAAGGGAAAAAGAACCAGTCTTTTTTTATTAAAAATCCAGCATGTCTTCCGATCGAAAGATATGCCAGTTTCCCGAGAAAAAAATCGGTATTGCTGGTATGCGGAGCTACGCAAATTACACATTTAGGATAATCGGGAACTGAAACTTCTACTTTCCAACCCAATAGGTGTAAAATGAAACGGCATACCTTTTTTCTCATCTTTTTTATTTGTTCAGTTCACCTAATTCTTTTAATATTTCACCGATTTTATTGTCAAAAGACTGTATCAGACTCTTGTAATATTTTTTTACCAGTTTGGGGTTTTCCTTACCATCAGGAGTATTTACACGACGCAAGAAGTCGTCTTGGCAGTTGATAATTCTTGATAGTAGTTCGTCTATTTTTTGAGGATCACTGTTTTTTATGTATAATTTGTTGAACAGACATTCAGCAATATTGATCTCTTTTTTTAGTTCTCTTTTATTTGCCATAGCTTTTTATTTTAGAGGTTATACCGACAAATATAGCTATTTTTTTATAAGGTCGTATAAAAAAAGAAAGCATTTTCTTTTTATGGGAGTTTGTCTGTGAATATATTTTGTACGTTGAATTTGAAAATGTTTTTATTCTAAAAAAGAGAGACTTATTTTCGTTAGAAGAGATAATTGTTGTACATTTGCATTTTATTTTTACACATTAAAAACGTGTTGAATATTGATTAATATGGAAAAGAACCCCCTGAACTTGGACTATCTTTTTGAAGTGAGTTGGGAAGTTTGTAATTTGGTGGGTGGTATTTATACTGTGCTTTCTACTAAAGCAAAAACTTTACAACAGATAAATAAGGATAGAAATGTGTTTATTGGTCCTGATTTGTGGAAAGAAAAAGAATCACCTTATTTTATTGAAGTTCCTTCTCTTTTCAAAGATTGGAAAAAGATAGCTGCAAAAGAAGGATTGCAGGTCAGAACCGGACGTTGGGATATTCCGGGCAGACCGATTGTTATCCTTATTGATTACAATAATATGTACCCTTGTCGTAATGAATTGTTTACCGATATGTGGAATTGGTTCGGTGTAGATTCGTTACCGGCTTATGGTGATTATGACGAGTCGTGTATTTTTGCGTATGCTTCGGCACTCGTGATAGAGAGTTTCTATAAATATATTCGAGGAGAAAATTTAAAAGTGATAGCTCATTTTGATGAGTGGATTACCGGTATGGGGTTGCTGTATATCAGGCATAAATTACCGGCTGTCGCTACTGTTTTTACGACTCATGCGACTTCAATAGGGCGTTCTATTGCCGGGAATAATAAGCCTCTTTATGATTATTTGCCGGGATATAATGGTGATCAGATGGCAAGAGAGTTGAATATGGTATCGAAACATTCGTTAGAAAAACATGCGGCACATCAGGCACATTGTTTTACAACAGTGAGTGATATAACGGCGCGAGAATGTGCTCAGTTGCTCGAGCGCTGTCCGGATATTGTAACGCCTAATGGATTTGAAGAGAATTTTGTACCTAAGGGAGCTTTATATGAGGAAAAACGCAATATTGCTCGTGAGCGGTTATTGAAGCTTGCCGGTTCATTAGTTGGATATGAACCGGATGAGTGTTCGTTTTTAATAGCCACTTCGGGACGTTACGAATATAAAAATAAGGGTATTGACCTTTTTATAGAAGCAGTACGGCGGCTGAAAGAAACCTATACGGGAGAAAAGGAAATAATTGCTTTCGTGATGGTTCCGGCATGGTCAGGAAATGCGCGAGAAGATTTGGCTTTGCGGATGAATGCAGTCGAAAATTTTAAAACAGCATTGCCCGATCCTTTTATAACACATGCACTTTACAATTATAACGAAGACCGTGTTATGTCGCAAATTCATAATGGTGGGTTCTCGAACAGACCGGAAGATAAAGTCAAAATTATTTTTATTCCCTCATATTTAAAAGGTGATGACGGTATATTGAATCTTTCGTATTACGATGTGCTGATCGGTCTGGATGCAACAGCGTTTCCTTCATATTATGAACCGTGGGGATATACTCCGTTGGAGAGTATCGCTTTCGGAGTTCCTACTGTTACGACCGATTTATCAGGATTCGGACTTTGGAGTTGTCCTTCGGGAGCTTGTCCTGTGAACGAAAAGGGTGTTGCCGTATTACATCGGACAGATTCTAATTATGATGAAGTGGCAAGTCAATTAGTGGAGACAATAAGAGATTTGTCCGGTAAAACAGTAACGGAAATCGAAAATATACGCAAGCTTGCAATGAAAACATCGAAGCAGGCATTGTGGAAATATTTTATTTCTTATTATGAACAAGCTTATAATTGGGCTTTGAAAAGTGTAAATAAAACTGACAATTAGAACATTATAATAAAGAGGCTGTTTTAATTAAGCAGAGACAGATAAAATATAAAGACTATTAACTAACAACCAAGTTATATGAAAGTACAAGTAAGTAATACAAACGCACCGTGTTGGCGTGACATTACGGTAAAATCAAGAGTTCCTGCACAATTGGATATCTTGCAGGAGATGGCTCGTAACATTAGTTGGGTGTGGCATAGTGAGGCGATCGAAATGTTCCGGTCTATTGATCCGGTATTGTGGAAATCGACAAACGGGAATCCTGTATTGATGCTTCAGCAGATTAATTATGAACGCTTGGAAGAAATTGCGGCAGATAAGGCGATAATGCGTCGTATTAATGACTTATACGATGAATTTAAAAAATATATGGATGTAGAAAAGAGAACCGATCTTCCTTCTGTAGCTTATTTCAGCATGGAATACGGTTTGGCTAACATCCTGAAAATATATTCGGGAGGATTGGGAATTCTTGCCGGAGATTATTTAAAAGAGGCCAGTGACTGTAACGTCGATATGGTCGCAGTGGGTTTTTTATATCGATATGGATATTTTACCCAGACACTTTCTATGGATGGACAGCAGTTGGCTAATTATGAACCTCAAAATTTCAACCAGCTTCCGGTAGAGCAAGTTACTGACGAAAACGGGCATCCGATAGTTTTAGAAGTGCCTTATCCGGGACGCATTATTTACGCCAATATCTGGAAAGTAAGCGTCGGGCGGGTTCCTTTATACCTCATGGATACCGATCTCGATTTGAATAGCGAGTTTGACAGACCTATTACATATCAGTTGTATGGGGGAGATTGGGAACATCGTATGAAACAAGAATATATGCTTGGTATAGGTGGTATTCTTATGTTGAAGCGTTTAGGTATCAAGAAGGATATTTATCATTGTAATGAAGGACATGCTGCGCTTATTAATGTGCAGAGGTTGGTAGAGTATGTTCAGAATGAAAAACTTTCATTCGAAGAAGCTCTTGAGGTCGTTCGTGCTTCGTCGCTTTATACGGTGCATACACCTGTTCCGGCCGGTCATGATAGTTTTGATGAAGGATTATTCGGAAAATATATGGGTGAGTTCCCTGCAAAACTGGGAATTTCATGGCAAGACTTGATGGATTTGGGAAGAGAAAATCCAGGGACGAACGAAAAATTCTCGATGAGTGTGTTTGCATGTAATACCTGTCAGGAAGTAAACGGTGTGAGCTGGTTACACGGAAAAGTTTCACAACACATGTTCCAGCCTATTTGGAAAGGATATGCAGCCGAAGAACTTCATGTGGGATATGTGACTAATGGTGTGCATTTTCCTACTTGGGCGGCGACCGAATGGAAAGAGTTCTATGTCGAGAAATTGGGACGGGATTTTTTAACGCATCAAGATGACCGTAAGATGTGGGAAAAAATATACGACGTACCCGATGAGGAGATTTGGAAGCTTCGCCAGACAATGAAAAATAAATTGGTGAATTTTGTGAAAGACGATTTCCGTGAAAACTGGTTGAAAAATCAGGGAGATCCCTCTCGAATTGTTTCTGTTCTTGAGCGTATCGACCCAAATGCACTACTTATCGGGTTTGCTCGTCGTTTTGCAACTTACAAACGGGCACACTTGCTTTTCACCGATCTTGAAAGATTATCCAAGATCGTGAATAATCCTCAATATCCGGTACAATTCCTGTTCTCTGGAAAAGCACATCCTGCGGATGGTGCTGGACAAGATCTCATAAAACGAATTGTCGAAATTTCACGTCGTCCTGAATTTTTAGGAAAGATTATTTTCTTGGAAAATTATGACATGAAAGTAGCCAAACGTCTGATATCCGGTGTAGATATTTGGCTAAATACTCCGACACGCCCTTTAGAGGCATCCGGAACATCTGGAGAAAAAGCCGAAATGAATGGAGTTCTCAATTTCTCCGTGCTTGACGGCTGGTGGTATGAAGGTTATAAAGAAGGTGCAGGCTGGGCATTAACAGATAAACGGACATTCCAAGATCAAGGTCATCAAGATCAATTGGATGCTGCAACGATTTATTCTATGCTTGAAAATCAAATCGTACCTCTTTATTTTGCTAAGAATAGCAAAGGGTATTCACCTGAATGGATTCAGTATATTAAGAATTCCATTGCACAGATTGCCCCAGAGTTTACGATGAACCGTATGCTTAAAGATTATATTGATCGTTTTTATAGCAAAGAGGCCAAACGTTCTAAACTTTTGGTTGCTGACAACTATAAAAAAGCCAAAGAAATAGCCGCTTGGAAGCAAGAAGTCGTAGCTAAATGGGATTCGATCGAAATTAAGTCGGTTAACTTGCCCGAAGCGATACTTTACAGTCCGCATGTAGGCGAAGAATATCCGATTGAGGTAGCTATTGATCCTAAAGGACTTGGAAACTGCATTGGTGTTGAATTAGTCGTTACTCCTGTTGAGGACGGTCAAATGAAACCTTATCAGGTGTATGAACTTAATGTAGTAAAAACGACAGATGATTCTACTGTCTTCCACATCGATTACCAGTTACGGGCAGCAGGAACATACAAATATTCGTTCCGCATGTATCCTAAAAATCCTGATCTTCCTCATCGCCAAGATTTTGCTTACGTGCGTTGGTTTTGATCGATAATAAATGTTATCATAAAAGTCCGGGATTTTAACGATTCCGGATTTTTTGTTTTTTGGTCTACCTGCAAATGTTTAAGAAATGATGGAATGTAAGGATATATTTTAAGAATTTGTATCTTTGTTCAGAAAGATTCTATATCGATGAAATTTCAAGATTTACAGCAAATAAATGCACGTTATGCTGATGAACTGAAAAAAGTTGCGTCAGAAGTGATAGATTCCGGTTGGTATCTGCAAGGAAAAAGAGTTGCCGCATTCGAAAATCAATTAAGTGATTATCTGGGGTGTCGTTATACCGTGTCTGTAGGAAATGGCTTGGACGCATTGAGATTGATATTTAAGGCTTATATCGTGAGGGGTTTGATGCAACCGGGAGACGAAATTATAGTACCGGCTAATACTTTTATCGCTACGATATTGGCAATAACCGATAATGGGTTGAAACCGGTGTTTGTAGATCCTGATATACAGACATTCAATCTCGATATAGAAAAAGTAGAGATGAAAATAACCGAACGTACTCGGGCGATTGTTGTAGTACATCTTTATGGCCGCTGTTGTTGGAATGAAGAGTTAAAATATTTGGCGGAAAAATACAGACTGAGAGTTATAGAAGATAATGCTCAAGCGATAGGAGCGGTCAGTCGGGTAGAAGGGTTTAACGGAACATACAAAACTGGAGCGTTGGGTGATGCTGCGGCGATTAGTTTTTATCCCGCAAAAAATTTAGGAGCGTTGGGTGATGCCGGAGCTATAACTACGAATGATACGGAATTGACCGATGTGATTCGTGCATTAGCCAATTATGGTTCTATTGAAAAATATATAAATGTTTACCAAGGGGTAAATAGCCGTATGGATGAATTACAGGCTGCATTTTTATCTGTAAAGTTAAAGTACCTCGATAAGGAAAACCGAGCTCGTCGCCAAGTTGCTATTTGGTATGATAAGTATTTGAACCATCAGGACATTATAAAGCCCAGTATAGAATCTCCTGAGGGACATGTGTGGCATCAATATGTGATTCGGACCGTACGGCGGGAAGAACTTCGCTCTTATCTTGAAAAACAAGGTATTCCGACAATGATTCATTATCCTATCCCTCCTCATAAACAGTTTTGTTATCATCAATATAATGATTTAAACCTCCCTGTCTCCGTATTGCTTAGCCGTGAAGTGTTAAGTCTTCCGGTTTCTCCGGTAATCACAGAGTCCGATGTTATTGAAATATCTTCTTGTATAGCGGATTTTTAGACCGATTCTAAGATTTTATGGATATAAGGTTTTGTTTGAAGTTTTGATTTCTGATGGCTATTTAAATTAATTAGGGTCGGAAAATTTCGTTAATTTCGATAGAAAAGGATTCTGGTCTCTCGTTTTCCCAACATATTTCCGGGATATTACATAATAAACAACGCCCACCCATATTAGGCATATTGTTTTTATACACGGGATTTTTTAAAATGGCGAGGGATAATCGGGTTTTAGGATTTTCTATCTGTTTTTTTATCGTAGCGATGAAGTCTTTTAAATGAATATGGAATGAGGGAGATGCGACAATCAAAATACCATCGATAAAGGTAGTATTTGACGTTTCATTGAAAAAAGGAGTTATTTCGATTATTTCATCTTTTTCATTTAGAAAAAGAATATGTTTATGATATATTTGCTCTCTATAACAAATGCAGTGTGCAAAAAATCCCCGTTTCATGGTTTTTATTTTGTTGCGGTAGAATCATTCTCTGCCGTTATTTCCGGTCGTGTTATTTCCGACTTTCTATAACGGATACGGGTGAGAGAAATGCTGTCGGCGTAAGTTTTTATCCAATCGGGACGTGATGGAACAATAATGTTTCCGTATATTTTATTGATAGCAGACGAATCGGATTCGACTCGGAATGCTGCCCACCCGTTATTGCGGATATTAGAACTGATGAAGCGAATCGAGTCATTTTTATGTTTTACAGCTAATGTTACATGAGGATATTGCTTATGTATCTGAGGTAACATGCTGAATTTCAATTTTAAAATAAAAATATCTTTTTCTTGGTAATTATCGTCTGCAGGAATATCGAAAGTCAATATACTTCGTCCGATATGAGGTTCGAAAACATAGAAGCGTTCTTTCGGCCATATATTCACAGAATCTCCGGGACGGGAGAGTGGTTGGGAGTTGTTCTCGGCAATCAATACTTTTACGGCTTCATCTTCTTCTTTGAGACGAGCTATGACATTATCGTATATTTTGATATATTTGGGTAAATGATGCCCATACCACATTAGAGAAGAGTCGAATAAAGCTTTATCTACTCCATGCTTTTTTAGCACAGCGTTGCGCAGTTCTTCTTTTTGTTCTATGGAACCGTATTTCTGATAATTTTTTTCTATAATCGCTTCTGATTTATGAATATCGACTAAGAGATCTTCCATTGCCTTAGGCTTGATAATGTGATCGGGAGTTCGGTCACAAGCCGGGAATAAGCAAAGAATTACACTGCATAAAGCTATATAAAACAATGATCTCATAAAAGACTATTTAGTTCTTCGACACAGATGCTAAGTATTTTCGATAAAAAAGCAGCAATACGATTACCCCTATAGTAATAGCCGAATCGGCTATATTAAAAACCGGTCGAAAAAATTCGAAAGAATCTCCTCCGATAAAAGGAATCCAATCAGGCCAATAGAACCGGAATAGAGGAAAATAGAGCATATCTACGACTTTCCCGTGAAATAACGACTGGTAACCGCCGTCTTCGGGGAATAAGGTTGCCACAAACGGAGGTGTCGGGTTGTCAAATATAACACCATAAAAAACACTATCTATTATATTACCGAATGCACCGGCAAGGATAAGAGCGATGCAAACGACATATCCTCTTTTAAAGGGACGGTGTACTATTTTATACATGTAGTATCCGATAAAAATAACGGCTGCAATACGAAACAAACTAAGAAACAGTTTGCTGATGATTTCTATACCGAAAGCCATTCCGTTGTTTTCTATAAATAGAATATAAAACCATTTTGTAATTTCGATATCTTGACCCAGATACATGTGAGTTTTAACCCATATTTTAGTAAACTGGTCGATAAATAATACTAAAAATATTACCAGTATAGCTATTTTTCCGTTTGTCAGTTTCATCCTCTTTTTAAACTGTGTGATGTTATTTATCCGTATTACGGATGTCCGATAAAGACAATTCGACGCCTGTTCCGTATGTTTTGTATATACGTCAAGTGTCGAATTGTTATTTTATATCAGATTCAAAGTGATCCGATTTTATTTCTGGTCTTTTTTGGCATTGATACTAAGTGTAGCATGAGGTACGGCCCGTAATCTTTCTTTAGGAATCAATTCTCCGGTTTCCCGGCAGATCCCGTATGTCTTGTTCTCGATTCTTACCATGGCAGCCTGCAGATGTTGTATGAACTTCATCTGTCGTTGAGCTAACTGACCGGCTTCTTCTTTCGATAGTGTCGTCGCACCTTCTTCCAGTACTTTGAACGTAGGAGAAGTATCACTTGTATCATTACCGTCAGCGTTCATAACTGCCGACTTCAGCAGATCATAATCCCGGTAAGCCTTGTCGAGCTTTTCTTGTATGATCGCGCGGAATTCTTCCAATTCTGCATCCGAATATCGTGTTTTTGTACTCATAGGTTTACGGTTTTTAAGTGAATAACCTTTTTTTCTTATTTACTACATAACATAGTAGATGTTATATAGTTTACAATATGATGCGAAAATAAAGAAATTACCCCAATATACAAAATTACCAGGGTAATAATACCGAATTTATGCTTTTGTTACGGATACTTGTAATTTAAATGAATCGAAATCCAGCTCTGTACAATTCTCATCGGATACGGTATCGACTATTTCTATCGAGTCTGCAAGCACTTGTTTTGCTATGTAATCTTCATATTTGTTTATTGCAGAATCTGTTTCAGAATGACTGGTCAGTTTTACGGTTATTTTATCCGTAATATCGAAACCGCTCGCTTTTCTGATATTCTGTATCCGATTGACCAATTCTCGGGCTATTCCTTCAAGGCGAAGTTCCTCTGTGACTGTAATATCAAGAGCCACAGTCAATCGTCCTTCATTGGCAACTAACCATCCGGGAATATCCTCAGAAATAATATCCACGTCATTCAATTCTATCGTAGCCTGTTGAGATTCGATATCGAACGTAAATTGTCCTTCAGTTTCGAAACGTGCTATTTCTTCTTGTTCCATTGATGCGATAGCTGCGGCTAATTGCTTCATGATTTTTCCATAGCGCGGTCCGAGCTTCTTAAAATCGGGTTTGATCCGTTTTACGAGTATTCCGGCCGTATTGTCTACGAAATTCAGTTCCTTTACATTTACTTCATTTAATATCAAATCTTTAACCGCTTCGATTTCCTCTTTCTGTTTTTCGTCTAAAACAGGAACCATTAATGCTGTTAGAGGTTGACGTACTTTAATATTTACTTTTCTTCGCAAGGCAAGTACCATAGATGTAATATCCTGAGCTATTTGCATACGTTCTTCTAAGGTCTTGTCTATATATTCCGGATGTAAAGTCGGAAAATCGCATAAATGTACCGATTTGTCAGAACGTCCGGTTGCGGATGTCAGGTCTCTGAACAACCGGTCTGCAAAGAACGGTGCTATGGGAGACATAAGTGCAGCGACAGTTTCCAGACATGTGTATAAAGTCTGATAAGCAGACAGTTTGTCTGCATCCATCGTTCCTCCCCAGAACCGTTTCCGGTTAAGACGCACATACCAGTTGCTTAGATTATCGTTAACAAAGTCGGAAATAGCACGCCCTGCACGGGTCGGTTCGAAATTATTATAATGTTCGTCAACCTCTTTTACAAGAGTATTCAACAAAGAAATGATCCAGCAATCTATTTCAGGACGTTCTGCTACGGGGATTTCCGGCTCGGAGAATGTAAATCCGTCCACATTCGCATATAAAGCAAAAAACGAATAGGTATTGTAAAGTGTCCCGAAAAATTTTCGGCGAACTTCTTCTATACCGTCTATATCGAATTTCAGATTATCCCATGGAGATGAGTTGGTGATCATGTACCAACGCAGTGGGTCTGAACCGTATTTCTCAATCGTAGAGAATGGATCGACGGCATTGCCTAATCGTTTGGACATTTTATTCCCGTTTTTGTCAAGCACAAGACCGTTTGAGATAACGGCTTTATAGGCGACGCTGCCGAAAACCATTGTGGCAATGGCATGGAGGGTAAAGAACCATCCGCGGGTTTGATCTACCCCTTCGGCAATGAAGTCTGCCGGGTATATTTCGTGACTGTCGAGCAACTCTTTATTTTCAAATGGATAATGTATTTGAGCATAAGGCATTGCACCCGAGTCGAACCACACATCGATTAAGTCGCTTTCTCGTTTCATCGGCTTCCCGCTTTCCGATACTAACACGATATCATCGACGTATGGCCTGTGTAAATCGATTTTGTCGTAATTTTCTTTTTTATATTCGCCCGGTACAAACCCCTTTTCTTTGTACGGATTCGATTTCATGAATCCTGCAGCGATGGATTTTTCTATTTCGTTATATAATTCTTCTACCGATCCGATACATTTTTCTTCTCCTTCTTCTGAACGCCAAATAGGGAGAGGTGTACCCCAGTAGCGCGAACGGCTCAAGTTCCAGTCATTCAAGTTCTCCAGCCATTTTCCGAAACGTCCTGTTCCGGTAGATTCCGGTTTCCAGT
>ERZ838516.3739-NODE-3739-length-12851-cov-4.658174_pt1 | contig 12851 bp, 8 predicted proteins | sample MGYA00519910_ERZ838516 | MGnify/ENA primary metagenome ERZ838516 (study PRJEB31850, sample SAMEA3708837) | human gut metagenome | biome: human gut; feature: human-associated habitat; material: faeces | place: China | collected 2014 ... | reverse complement strand
CGTCGCGCCGGACTGGAGCAGCTCGCCCTTGGACGAGGTGTAGTTCAGGTTATTGCGGTCGGCGTAAACGCTCTCCACGATGGACTGCACCTCGGGGTCGACCGTGCAGTAGATCGAGTAGCCGCCGGTGTAGAGCAGATCCTTTGCGACCGACTCATCATATCCGAGCTGTTCGTGCATATCGGCGACGATGTCGTTGAACATGCGCTCAACAAAGTAGGAGTCATACTCCGTGCTCGAGGCGGTATCCACCCTGCTTGCAACCCCCGCAGAAGGAACAAAACCCGGGTCCCAGGAGAAGACGAGCGGCTCGACCTTTGCCTGCTCATACTCTTCGTCACTGATCTTGCCAAGCTCGTGCATCTTATAAAGAACGGTAAGCTGGCGCTCCTTGTTCTGCTCGCGGTACCAGTCGCCGCGCGACGGATCATATTTATAGGGGAACTGCGTGATGCCGACGATGGACGCCGCCTCCGCGATGCTCAGCTCACCAACGGTCTTGCCGAAGTAGCCCTCCGCCGCGGCCTCAATGCCGTTGCAACCGTTGCCGAAGTAGACGAGGTTCAGGTACGTCTCGAGGATCTCATCCTTCGAGTAGTTTTTCTCGAGGCGCAGCGCGCGGAAGATCTCTGTCACCTTGCGCTTGATAGTCACCTCGTTGTCGCCGGTCATGTTCTTCACGACCTGCTGGGTGATCGTCGAGCCGCCGCGCGTCGAGGTACCGGTGAGCTTGCCGAGAATAGCTCTCGCCGTGCTCTTCCAGTCCACGCCGTGGTGGCTTTCAAAGCGCTCGTCCTCAATGGAGATCAGCGCCTCCCGCACATGCTTGGGGATGTCGTCGATACTCACGAGCGTGCGGTTCTCTACGCCGTGGAGCTTCGTGAGCTCCACCCACTCCCCGCTTGTTTTATCCTGATAGTAGACTGTCGAGCTCTGCTTGAGCGTGTAGGCCGAGATGTCCACATTCAGATCGAGCGACGTGTGCACGTAGACCATGAAGATGGCGAAAAACATCAGGCAGGTCGTGAGTCCGATGGCTAAGATGGTGCCGATGACCGTTTTCGCCGTGCCGGATTTTTTCTTTTTGTGCGCCTGATGCGTGGGGTGCTGGGTGTGCTGTCTTTGGGGCGTCTGGTTTTCTGCGCGGTTTTCTTCCATAAAGCGCCTCCTCCTTTGCGATAGAAATATGCGCAAGCGCGCATAGCTGATTTTCAATAGTGATACAGAATATAGTATAGCACGGCTGTCAAGTGGTACGTATCTTGTCTTGCATTTTGCCGCAAGGTGCGGTATAATGCGAGCACAAACTTTCAGGAGGTGTTCCCCCATGAACGATGAGTTCGGCCCCAATTTCGTCACGCTGACCGATGACGAGGGCAACGATATAGAGCTGGAATACGTCGACGCACTCGAGCATAACGGCACGACGTATATGGCCTTCTTCCCCGTGGTCGAAGAGGACAGCGAGGACGAGGAAAACGAAGAGGAATACGGTCTCGTGATCCTCAAAAGCCAGATGGAAAACGGCGAGGAGTTCCTTGTCACCATTGACGACGAAGAGGAGATCGACAAGGTCTACGACCTCTTCATGGAGCAGATCCTTTCCGACGAAGAGTAAAACTTCGATTGCGACGGATTTTTTCCGAAAACTGAGATAAACTGAACATGCCCTGCGGGGTGCGTGATAAGTTCTTTTTAAACCCACATTTCGTCATAAGGGACGCCGGTACGCTCCGGTGGTTTGCAGGCCTCCCGGCTGCCGTCTGCGGCTGGACGTTGGAAGCAATAAAGCCGGACAGAGGCGACCCACCTGTCCAGAATGGTGCAGGTTTTGACGGGGCTTACACGGCCGCTGCGGGGCATCTTTTTATCTTTCCACGGATTGCACAAAATTACGTTTTTATTTTCTACGTCAGTTTAGACGAAAAAAACGTGCATTTTGTTCGCGATTCCTGTAAAATATTTTTGCAAACTAAATTACCGTTTGGTAGCTGCAACGTAGTGCTTCGCGCACGGGCTGTACGGTCTCCCCTTTCGGGGAGATGATAAGGTCTGTGTGAGGAGCGCTTTTTTCTTTCCCCTTGCGGTGCCGCTTTCGCGGCGGGGAAAAGGCAAAAGAAAAAGGAGGAGCAAACTTATGAAACTTGTCACCAACGGTCGTCTCATCACCCGCAACGCAGATGCACAGGGCTATTATGAGCACGGCGCCGTCGCCTTTGAGGGGACGAAGATCGTCGAAGTCGGCGAGGAAGCGGCGCTGCGCGCCAAGTATCCCGGTGCCGAGATCATCGACGCCAAGGGCGGCGTCATCATGCCCGCGTTCATCAACGCGCACACGCATATCTACTCTGCCCTCGCCCGCGGCCTTTCCATCGTCGGCAACAACCCGACGAACTTCTACGAAGTCCTTGACGGCACATGGTGGGCCATCGACCGCCACCTGATGATGGACGGCACGCGCGCCTCCGCCGCCGCGCTGTACATGGACTCCATCAAGCAGGGCGTGACGACGATCTTCGACCATCACGCCTCCTACGGTGAGATCCCCGGCACGCTCCACACCATCGCCGAAGAGAGCAAGCGCCTGGGCCTTCGCTCCTGCCTGTGCTATGAGGTCTCAGACCGCGACGGCGAGGAGAAGTGCTTACAGGCCATTCAGGAGAACGCCGATTTTATCACCGAATGCGAAAAGAATAAGGACCCGATGCTCGCGGCAATGTTCGGCGGCCACGCGCTGTTCACGATCTCCGATAAGACCTTCGACCGCATGGTCGCGGCCAACAACGGCCGCACGGGCTATCACATCCACGTGTCCGAGGGCATGAACGATGTGTACGACTCCCTCCAGAACTATGGCCGCCGCCCCGTCCAGCGCTTGCAGGATCACGGCATTCTTGGTCCCAAGACCATCCTCGGCCACTGCATCCACGTCAACACCGCCGAAATGGAGATCATCAAGGAGACCGGCACGATGGTCGTGAACAATCCGGAATCCAACATGGGCAACGCCATCGGCATCTGCCCCGTCCTCCAACTCCACAAGCGCGGCATTCTTCTCGGCATGGGCACAGACGCCTACACGAACGATATGCTCGAGTCCCTCAAGGTCGCCCTCTGCTCCCAGCGCAGCCAGAACTGCCTGCCGAACGTCGGCTGGTGCGAGGTCACGGACATGCTCTTCAAGAATAACGCGAAGATCGGTGAAAAATACTTTCCCGACACGCTCGGCGTGCTGAAGCCCGGCGCGGCAGCGGACATCATCGTCATGGACTATAAGCCGTTCACCCCGTTCTCCGACGAGAATATCGACGGCCACATGATCTTCGGCATGACGGGCCGCCAGTGCCAAACCACCATCGCCGCCGGCAAGACCCTCATGCTCGACCGCGAGCTCGTCGGCATCGACGAAGAAGCCGAAAATGCGCACATTCTTGAAGCCGCCAAGAAACTCTGGGGCGAGCTGAATCACAGAACCTATTAAGCAAGCGGGAGGAAAAAACAATGTCTGAAAAAATGTATCCCATTCCGTTCGACTCTCTGATGAACTGGGTGACGAGCGAATATGCGCAGTGCGGCGATGTGTTCGGCGTTCATAAGCACTATCACGCAAGCGGCAAGAGCCTGCCGATCTTCGGCGAGCGCATCGAAACGCCGTTTGGCCCCGCCGCCGGCCCCAACAGCCAGCTTGCGCAGAATATCATCGCGGCCTATGCCGCCGGCGCGCGCTTTTTCGAGGTCAAGACCGTGCAGAAAATGGACGGCGCGGAGCTTGCCGCCTGTGTTCCCCGCCCCTGTATCCTCGCCGCTGACGAGGGCTACAACCAGGAGTGGTCGACCGAGCTGACCGTGCAGCAGGCGCAGGACGAGTACATCAAGGCCTGGTGCGCGCTCAAGATCATGAGCAAGGTCTACGGCTTCGGCGATCCCGACGGGTTCGTGTTCAATATGTCCGTCGGCTATGACCTGGACGGCATCAAGGGCCGCAAGGTCAACACCTACATCAATAACATGATGGACGCGGGCAAGACCGCGCAGTTCAAGGAATGTAAAAAAGTCCTGACCGAGCTCTTCCCCGAGGAAAAGGACTTCATCGCCTCGATCTCCCCCAATGTTTCCCGCTCCGTTACGCTCTCCACGCTCCACGGCTGCCCGCCGCAGGAGATCGAGCGCATCGCAAGCTATCTTCTCAAGGAAAAGCATCTGCACACCTTCGTCAAGTGCAACCCGACCATTCTTGGCTACAAGACCGCGCGCAGCATCCTCGATTCCATGGGCTATGACTACATCGTCTTCGATGAGCACCACTTCAACGAAGACCTCCAGTGGGAGGACGCCGTGCCGATGTTCGAGCGGCTGCAAAAGCTTGCGGACAAGCAGGACCTCGAATTCGGCCTCAAGCTCTCCAACACCTTCCCCGTCGACACGACGCGCGGCGAACTTCCCAACGAGGAAATGTACATGTCCGGCCGCAGCCTCTTCCCACTGACGATCGAGATGTGCAATCGCATCTCCCGCCAGTTTGGCGGCAAGATGCGCATTTCGTTCGCAGGCGGCGCGGACTACTTCAACTGTGACAAGCTCTTTGCCGCCGGCATCTGGCCCATCACCGTCGCCACCACCATCTTGAAGCCCGGCGGCTACAACCGCCTGCACCAGATGGTCGAAAAGGTCGAGGATATGCCCTACCGCGCATTTTCCGGCAACGACCCCGCCGCGATCTCCGACCTTGCCGCCTCCGCGCTGCACGACTTCCACCACCTCAAGGCAATCAAGCCGCTCCCCTCGCGCAAAAAAGATGAACAGGTGCCGCTGCTCGACTGCTTTACCGCGCCCTGCAAGGGCGGCTGCCCCATCGAGCAGGACATTCCCGAATACCTTGAGCTCTGCCGCAAGGGGCTCTACGGCCCAGCACTGAAGCTCATCACCGAGAAGAACGCCCTGCCGTTTATCACCGGCATCATCTGCGCGCACCGCTGCCAGGGCAAGTGCTCGCGCAACTTCTATGAGGAATCCGTCCACATCCGCGAGACGAAGCTTCTTGCCGCGGAAAAGGGCTACAACACCTTGATGGCCTCCCTCCGTATGCCTGAGCCGGTCGAGGATAAAAAGGTTGCCATCGTCGGCGGCGGCCCGACCGGTATCGCCGCGGCGTACTTCCTTGGCCGCGAGGGTGTTCCCACCACGATCTTCGAGCGCGAGCGCAAGCTCGGCGGCGTGCCGCGCTATGTCATCCCCGCCTTCCGCATCAGCGACGAGGCCATCGACAAGGACGTCGCGCTCATGGAGCACTACGGCGTCGAGGTCAAGCTCGGCAAGCCTGCTCCGTCCGTCGAACAGCTCAAGAAGATGGGCTACACGCACATCCTGATGGCCACCGGCGCGTGGAAGCCCGGCAAGCTCGACATTGAAGGCAACGTGCAGGGCGTCATCGAGTGGATGAAGCGCATGAAAAAGCAGGTCAAGCCCTGCCTGAGCGGCAACATCGTCGTTGTCGGCGCGGGCAACACCGCCATGGACGCCGCGCGCGTTGCAAAGCGCATGGGTGCGCATGCGACCATTCTCTACCGCCGCACGAAGAAATTCATGCCCGCCGACGAGCACGAGTTACAGCTCGCCATCGACGAGGGCGTCGAATTCGTCGAGCTGGCCGCGCCCGTCAAACAGAGCCGCGGCAAGCTCCTGTGCGATAAGATGATCCTCGGCGAGCCGGATGAGAGCGGCCGCCGCAGCCCCGTCAAATCCGGCGAGCAGTTCACCATTCCCTGCGACATGGTCATCTCCGCCGTGGGCGAGCAGGTCGACGCTGAGCTGATGGCCGCAAACGGCATCGAGATGGAGCGCAAGGGTCCCGCGTTCGAGACGAACATCCCCGGCGTGTACTGCGCGGGCGACGCGCACCGCGGCCCCGCCACCGTGGTCGAGGGCATTGCCGACGCCGCGCGCTTTGCCGAGATCGTCGTCGGTCACCCGCACATCTACGACATCCCTGCCGAGGCCGATGTGACCGAGTTCGACGCGCAGGCCAAGAAGGGTATCCTCTCGATGGCCAGTAAGTGTGTCTGCGACGGCGAGCGCTGCTTACAGTGCTCCACCGTGTGTGAAAACTGCGTCGATTCCTGCCCGAACCGCGCGAATGTCGTCATCAAGATGGCCGACGGCTCGCACGAGATCGTCCATGTCGACAAGATGTGCAACGAATGCGGCAACTGCACGCAGTTCTGCCCCTACGCAAGCGAACCCTGCCACGACAAATTTACCCTCTTCCAGACGAAGGAGGACATGGACGAGAGCGAAAACTACGGCGTGCTCTTCGAGGACGACGATATGGTCCGCCTGCGCTACGAGGACGGCGTGAAGGAATACGACTTGGCCTCCTGCGACAATGATCTCCCCGTCGAGCTCGAGGCGTTGATCCTCACCGTGCGCGATAAGTACAGCTATCTGTACACATAACAACAAAATCGCAAAAATGAAACGGGGAGCCGGTGCGTCGCACCGGCTCCTCTCCCCTTTGCAACAAAAAAGAGCGCTGCCTAAGCAGCGCTCTTTTTTGCGTTTATATTTTGCCTTACTTCTCGATCAGGTTCAGCTGATAGATGATCTTGGCGATCTGCGCGCGGGTCAGGGAGGCATCGGGCTCGAAGGTGGTCTCGGTCATGCCGTTGATAACCTTCGCATCGACGAGCGCCATCACGTAACCGTCGGTGCAGTCAGTGAACTTGCTCTCGGTCTTGGACTCGGCAAGCTTGTTGAGCTTGGCAGCGACCTGGCAGAACTCGAGACGGGAGATGGCCTTCGTGCCGTCGAGATCGGCGGCAACAAGACCCAGCTCCGCAGCCTTGGCGATGACGTTCTTGCTCCAGTCGGCGCCGGTGGCGTCCGCAGCCTTGAGATCGCCGTGGCTGACAAGCAGGAGCTTGAGTGCGGCCGCCCAGGACAGCTTGGCGTCGGGCGTGTAGGTGGTGGCGGAGGTGCCGGAGATCACGCCAGCCTCATAGAGATGGATCATGTAGTTGAAGTACCAAGAGGTGGTCTTCACATCCTTGAAGGGATTGAAGTAGGTGACGCGGCCCTGAGGCGCGGCATACTGCTCGCCGATGGTGCCCTTGAGCTCCTTGGTCACATACTCCATCACAGCCTCGTCCAGAGGAATACCGGTGTCGAACTGGGCGGAAGCGGCCTTAAAGGCATAGTAGGTGTCGCCGCCGGCGGCGCAGAAGTTGTTCGTCACAACGGCGTAGACCTCATTGGCCTTGAATTCCTTGCCGTTGACGCTGTTGATGACCACGCGGTTGATGGTCTTGGGGCCGTAGTAGGTGGATTCGGGATAGGTGGCGTCGTTCTTGTCATACGCCTTGCCGGTGTGGATGGTGAAGTTGATGCCGGAGACCTGCGGGAAACCGCCGACCGCCGTCGGGGTGCTGAAGGTAGACGCCTCGAGCGCTTCGAGCAGCTGCTCACCCGTGACATAGACGACCGCGACCGTGTTGCCGAACGGCAGAACGGTGTTGATGTCCTTCTTGGTCACATCGCCCTTGGCGATCGCCGCACGGATGCCGCCGCCGTTGGTGATGGCGACCACATGGTCTTCATTCACGGTCAGGCCGTCCTTGTTCTGCAAGACCTTCCAGCGCATCGCGTCGGTGATGAGGTCGCCGTTGTTGGTCTCCACGTCGCGGTTGCCGTTGGGGGCCTTCGCACCGTTGAGCTCAACCTTGCTGGTGGCGAACTTGACACCGTATTCATTGTTGACGCGGTCAACAATGACCTTTGCCGCCGCGGCAACGGTCGCGTCCTTGGCGGTGTCTTCCTTGATCTCGTAAAGGGAGTTGCTCTCGATCTTCTTGCTGGCGTCATCGATGACGATCACGCCGATGTTCTTGAACGCGGTGCCGGTGGACTGGATGGGCTCGCCCTTCTCGCCCTTGGTCATCACGGTGTGGGAGTGGCCGTCGATGATGAAGTCGATGCCCTTGACTGCGGCGTAAAGATCGGTGGAGCGGTAAGGAGCGGACTCAGCGTCCACGCCCAGATGCGCAAGGCAGATGACGACATCCGCATCCTTGAGCGCCGCGACCTGATCGGCGGCAGCCTTGGTGAAGGCGTCCTTGTCAGCGAAGGTCAGGCCCTTGATGAGCGCGGGGTTGGCCTTGGTCTGGGTCTCGGGGGTCTCCATGCCGAAGAAGCCGACCTTCACACCGGACTTGGTGGTGTAGGTGTAGCTCGCGTCGAAGATGGGGGTACCGTCCTCATTGAAGACGTCCGCGCAGACGACCTTGAACTTGGCCTTGCTCATGTTTTCCTTGAGCTGGGCATAGCCGTAGTCGAATTCGTGGTTGCCGAGGGTGACGACGTCGTAGCCCGCGGCATTCATCATCGTGACCGCATCAGCGCCCTTGGTGGAGCTGACATAGGTCGTGCCCTGGCTGAAGTCGCCGGCGTCGACGAGGATGACCTCGGCGCCCTTGGCCTCATAGTCGGCCTTGAGCTGTGCGATGTAGGCATAGCCCTCGACCGCACCGTGCACGTCATTCGTATGCAGAATGACAGTCTTGCCCGCCATCTCGGCTTTCGCATCAGCGGCGGTGTCCGCCGCAAAGCTGGTCACAGTCAGGCTGAGAACCATCGCCATTGCGAGCAGGACGGATAGGAACTTGCGCATAGTGTTTTCCTCCTCAATTTTTTCACTCCGCTTTTTCTCTGTCCGCTCTTCGTGACACACAGATCCTTTTCACATCTCTCAGTTGGTCTGCGCGCCAAAAGTTCGCTTTTTGTACAAATAAAAGCGGAATGTGGTATGATTTTATTGTATCGTATGTCTGCCGGTTTCTCAATACGGCATTGTTCCGAATTTGCGGCAAAAATCTTGGCGCTTCTCACATTTTTTCCAAACTCTATGGAAATCAGGTAAAAAGTATGCTATGCTTTTGCTAATTTGGAACGGTATTTTTTCAAAGGAGGGTTCTTCCATGAAAACACTGCTTCGAGGCGGCTATGTCGTCAGCGGCCGCGGCTGCCGCCGCGCCGACGTGCTCATCGACGGGGAAAAGGTCGAAATGCTTGGCCACATTCCGCCCGAGCTTGCCGCGCAGAGCGAGGTCGTCGACGTGACGGGCTGCATGCTCTTCCCCGGCTTTATCGACGCGCACACGCACTTCGATCTCGATGTGTGCAGCACCACGACGGCCGACGACTTTGAAAGCGGCAGCAAAAGCGCCATCCGCGGCGGCACGACGACGGTCATCGACTTTGCCTGCCCCAATAAAGGGGAATCCCTTGCCTATGGGCTTGATCTCTGGCATAAAAAGGCCGACGGCAAGTGCTACTGCGACTACGGCTTCCATATGACCATCGACGACTGGAACGAGAGCATCGAGTCTGAGCTCGACGCGATGTTCGACGCCGGTATCACGTCTTTCAAGATGTACCTCACCTACCCCGCCATGATGATCGGCGACGGCGCGGTCTACCGCGCGCTGAAAGCGCTCAAGCTCCGCGGCGGCATCGCGGGCGTCCACTGCGAGAACGCGGGCGTCATCGACGCGCGCATCGCCGAACTCAAGGCGAGCGGTTTGGGCGCGGACGTCGTATCGCACCCGATCTCCCGCCCCGACTATTTAGAGGCCGAGGCTGTTTCACGTCTGCTGCGCATCGCGCAGGCGGCCGACGCGCCCGTCATCATCGTCCACACGACGAACCGTGCTTCTCTTGACGAGATCGCCGCGGCGCGCCGCCGCGGACAGACCGTGTATGTCGAGACCTGCCCGCAGTATTTGGCGCTCGACGACGGCGTTTACTACGATCCCGACTTTTCCTCCGCCGCGCGCTACGTCTGCGCGCCGCCCATCCGCTCGCAGGAGGACAGTGAAGCGCTCTGGAAGGCGCTGCGCCGCGGCGAGGTGCAGACCATCTCGACCGACCACTGCTCGTTCACGCTCGAGCAGAAGGACATGGGCCGCGACGACTTTACGAAGATCCCCGGCGGTCTTCCCGGCGTCGAAACGCGCGGCGAGGTCGTCTACACTGTGGCCATCAATGAAAACAAGCTCTCGCTCGGCGGCGTCTGCCGCGCGCTGAGCGAAAATCCCGCCAAGCTCTACGGTCTCTACCCCCGCAAGGGCGTCATCGCTGCGGGCAGCGACGCCGACATCGTCGTCTACGATCCCGGCGCGAGCCACGTGCTCCACGGCGCGGACATGATCTCCAAGGCGGGCTACACGCCGTTCGAGGGCTTCCGCACGAATGGCGGCGTGTCGAAGGTCTACCTGCGCGGTCAGCTGCAGGTGGACGGCGGCAAGGTCGTCGGCGGCAAGATGGGCGAATACTTGAAGCGTGGCAAATGCGCACTGTGAGGTAAGATATGGATCTGAGGGAAATTTTATTTGCGCAGTTCCCTGCGTTTTTTCTGCTGAGTCTGCTGTTTTTGATCGCGCACCTGCGCGTGCGCAAGCACAGCGCCGTCAAGTCGGTGCTGTGGGTGCTGCTGTTCGGCGCGGCGCTGGCCGTGTCGATCCTGTTCTGCTTCCTCGGCATGCAGGCGAAGTACTGGACGGTCAAGTCGCTCTTCGAGCTCAAGTTCTGGAGCTGGCTCGGCCTTGCGATCATGGTGTTCGTGTTCGTGCTGCGGCTGGTGTTCAAGCTGCAAAATAAGCACGCTCAGCACATGGTCGAAAAGGAGCGCGCCAAGGCGGAAAAGACCCGCGAGGAGGCCGTAAAGCAGGCGCGCGAAGAAGGCCGCGCCGAGGCCATGGCCGCCCAGCAGGCGCAGGAGGCCGAAGCTGTCGCGGCAGAGCCCGCAGCGGATGAGTCTGCCTCCCCCGCTGCCGAGGAGACCGCACCGGCGGAGAACGCCGATCCTGAAAAGGCGGTCGAACGTTAAGTATGGAACAGACGCAACCGCAGCGCATCGCGTATTTTGACGTACTGCGCATTCTGGCGACTTTCGCCGTCATCGTGCTGCATCTGTCCGCGCAGCACTGGGCCGATACGGACGTCTATTCAAGAGCCTGGCAAGCCTTCAACCTTTACGACAGTGCCGTCCGCTGGGCTGTTCCGGTTTTCGTGATGATCAGCGGCTCGCTGTTCCTCTCCGGCTCGCAGAGTCTTTTGCACATTCTCAAAAAGAATGTTCTCCGTCTTGTCACAGCGTTTGTCTTCTGGTCGGCGCTCTACGCCGTCTTCATGGTGAACTTCGAGGGATGCCCGACGAACCTTATTTTGCAACAGTTTCTCAACGGTCACTATCACATGTGGTTCCTCTTTATGATCGTGGGACTGTATCTGATTGTACCGTTTCTGCGCGCCATCGTGCGGGATGAAAAGCTCCTGCGCTATTTTCTACTGCTCACGCTCATCTTTACGTTCCTGCTGCCGCAGATCGCGTCGGCCGTGTCGCTTCTCTCGTGGCAGTACTGCGCTGAATTCAAGGCGCTCACGGGCAAATTCTATTATCATTTCACGCTCGGCTTCGTCCCCTACTTTGTGCTCGGTTACTATTTGGTCCGCAAGGAGTTTTCCTTGACCGCAAAGCGTGTGCTTTACGCGCTCGGTGTGCTCGGCTTCGTCCTCACGGTCGTGCTGACGTCATTCGCCTCGCGTTTGCAGGGCGCGGCAACAGAGTTGTTCTACGGCTACGATTCGCTCAATGTACTGTTTGTCTGCGTGGGGCTGTTCGTCTTTGCCAAAGAGCATCTGAACTTCCCGAACTTAAGCGAAAAGTGTCACAGGTGCATTCGCGCGCTGTCGCGCTGGAGCTTCGGCGCGTACCTCGTACACCCGCTGTTCATCGAATCGTTCGACATTTTTCTGCACTTCAACACGCTGTCACTCAACGTGTTTTTCTCCGTTCCCCTGCTGACATTGATCATCGGCGCGCTGTCGTTCCTCGTCTCAGCGCTGCTTCACCAGATCCCATTTGTCAAAAAGTATTTTGTATGAAAAGAGCCCCGCGGATCATGCGATTCACGGGGCTCTTCTTTTTCTGTTACGCTTCGGTCTTGATGCCGCGCTTGTCGAATTCCTCGACCAGCAGGTCAAGGTCGTTCGGCAGGCTCATCGGCTCGCCGCAGAACTTGATGGCGTTGGCCACGTCCTTCAGGCCGTTGCCGGTGACCACCGATACCACCGTGGCATCCTTCTCGATGAGACCCTGCTCACAGGCCTTCTTCAGCGCCGCCGTACCGGTGACACCGGCAGGCTCACCGAACACGCCGCAGGTGCGGCCCAGCAGCCGTTGCGCCGCCAGGATCTCCTCGTCGGTGACGCAGATAGCCAAGCCCTTGGACTCCCGAATGGCCGCCAGCGCCTTGTCGGCGTTGCGGGGTACCCCCACAGAGATAGAGTCGGCAATGGTGTTCTCCTCCATCGGCTCCCACGGCTTATTCTCCTGAATGGCCCGGTTGATGGGATAGCAGCCGGAGGACTGGGCGGAGATGAGCCGGGGCAGCTTGTCGATGAAGCCGATGGCATACAGATCCTTGAAGCCCTTCCACACGCCGGCGATGGTGCAGCCGTCGCCCACGGAGATGGCCAGATAGTCCGGCATCTCCCAGTTCAGCTGCTCAGCGATCTCCAGGGCCACGGTCTTTTTCCCTTCGGAGAGATACGGGTTGATGGCGGCGTTACGGTTGTACCAGCCGTACTTCTCGATGGCCTCGAGCGCGTACTGCGAGCAGGTGGGAATATAACGGCAGCAGGGACGGTGCATGGGAGAGATCCATTTGCGGTAGAATTTCACAAGGAAAATCAGCACGTGCTTCACGGCTTGTCCTCCTGCACCAGGCCCAGCTGGGCCAGAGCGCGGTCGTAATCCCGCTGCAGCATACTGTGCGGGCAGCGGGCCGTGCGGCCAC
>ERZ838516.3732-NODE-3732-length-12871-cov-2.797285_pt1 | contig 12871 bp, 10 predicted proteins | sample MGYA00519910_ERZ838516 | MGnify/ENA primary metagenome ERZ838516 (study PRJEB31850, sample SAMEA3708837) | human gut metagenome | biome: human gut; feature: human-associated habitat; material: faeces | place: China | collected 2014 ... | reverse complement strand
GATAGCACCTAATAAATGAGGAGCTAGCTTAGTAGCTAAATAGATAGATGTAGGACCATCTGCACCACCGATAATACCGATAGCAGCCGCTTCTTGAGCAGTAAAGCCAAGCATCATTGCACCACCTAATGCAACGAAAACGCCAATCTGTGCAGCAGCACCTAAAAGTAATGTTTTAGGGTTAGCAATAAGCGGACCAAAGTCAGTCATTGCACCTACACCTAGGAAAATTAAAGGTGGGAAGATTTCTTGGGAGATACCTGCGCTAATAAGTGCCATAACGCCTTCTTCGAAGCCGTTACGAGGGATATTAGCAAGTACACAACCAAAGGCAATCGGACCCAACAATAATGGTTCAAACTCTCTAGCAAATGCTAAATACAATAGGATCAAACCTACAAGAATCATGATAGCATTGCCTGCGGAAAAAGCGAGGAAACCGCTATCATTTATAACGGATTGTATCGCAACAGCAAAAGCCTCCATATGCGTTCCCCTTTCACAAATATAAAATTGTTATATGACGCGGCACGGCCGCGCCATACAAAACTTGGTATTAGCCAAGTACAACCATGTCGTCGCCAGTGGATACAGTTTGGTTAGCAGAAACGCGAACTTCGGAAACTACAGCATCATGTGGAGCTGCGATTTCGTTTTGCATTTTCATAGCTTCAAGGATCAACAAAGTTTCGCCTTTTTTAACTGCTTGGCCAGCGGATACTGCTACAGATAAGATTTTACCAGGCATTGGAGCTTTTACAGTTTCAGCACCTGCTGGAACTGGAGCTGCTGTTGCAGCTGGAGCTGGTGCTGGTGCAGGAGCTGCTTTAGGAGCTGGAGCTGCTGCTGGAGCTGGAGCTGCTGCAGGAGCTGCGCCTTTTACTTCATTAACTTCTACATCATATGCTGTACCATTTACTGTAACGTTGAATTTTTTCATCTTAAATTCCTCCAAAATGTGTATGTCTACACCAAACTTATAAATATTTTTTACACATATAAATCGGATAATCTTAGTGATTATCTAATTAGGCAATAATCTTATCGATTACCGCGCAAGCGACCTTCCATTTTCCAATTGTAGCTTACGATTGGGCGGATGTGCGCGATTTGATCAGCGGAATAACCCATTGCCGCTAATGCACCAACGATTACTGCTACTACATCTTGAGATGGAGCTTTACCGTTAGTTGTTGTAGCATTGCTCATTAAAATGCCTCCTAAATTTTTTAACCTCTACCGCTTAAGCGACCTTCCAAGCGCCATTTAGCACTGGTTGCTGTAGGTCGGATAGATGCAATTTGTTCAGATGAGTACCCCATCGCCACAATGGCACCTACGATAGCTGCTACTACTTCATCCTCATTTTGAGCGGATGCACTTGCTGCAGCAGGAGCTGCTGCTGGAGCTGCAACAGTTGTTTCAGTTTTATGTACTTCTTTTTTTTTCTTAGTTGGATCGACTAAATGTACGATTTCCATAAGAACGCCAAGAAGAATCAACACAACAAATACAACTGTCATATTAATCGCCATAATTAGCCAAGGATTGGTAGTAACTGCTTGTCCTTCCATAATCATTCCCCTTTCTAAAAAAGTAGTAAAGAAAGGTATCTCCCAAATTCGATGATATGTTTACCGAATCGAATTATAATGGAATATTACCATGTTTCTTTGGAGCACGGTTTTCACGTTTGCTTGCAAGCATTGCCAAAGCGTTAATAACTGCTGGACGAGTTTGTTTTGGTTCGATAACTACGTCTACGAAGCCACGTTCAGCAGCTTTGTATGGAGTTGCGAACTCTTCTACGTATTTAGCTGTTTTAGCATCTTTATCTTCGTCTTTCTTGAAGATAATATTAGCTGCACCAGCAGGACCCATTACAGCGATTTCGGATGTAGGCCAAGCATAAACTTGATCAGCACCCAAATCTTGGGAACACATAGCGAGGTAAGAACCGCCGTATGCTTTACGAGTGATAACAGTAATTTTTGGTACTGTTGCTTCAGAGTAAGCATACAACATTTTAGCACCATGACGAATGATACCGCCCCATTCTTGATTTGTGCCAGGCAAGAAACCAGGAACGTCAACGAAGTTAACGATTGGAATATTGAAAGCATCACAGAAACGGATGAAACGGGAAGATTTGTCAGATGCATTGATGTCCAAGCAACCAGCCATTACTTTTGGTTGGTTAGCAATGATACCAACGGATTGACCATCAAAACGAGCGAAGCAAGTAATGATATTAGTAGCATAGAATGGTTGTACTTCATAGTATTCGCCATTATCTACAGTAGCTGCGATAACATCTTTCATGTCGTAAGGCATGTTACTGTTATCTGGCAACAAGCTATTCAAGCTTTCATCCTCACGAGTTGGATCGTCACCAGTATCTACCAATGGAGCATCTTCCATATTGTTGGATGGCAAGAAGCCTAATAAGTAACGAATTTGAGCGATACAATCATCTTCATTTTCAGCTGCAAAGTGAGCAACACCAGACACGGAGTTGTGAGCCATTGCACCACCAAGATCTTCAGCTGTTACTTCTTCACCAGTTACAGATTTGATAACTGCAGGACCAGTGATGAACATTTGAGATGTGTGTTTAACCATGTAGATGAAGTCAGTCAATGCTGGAGAATATACAGCACCACCTGCGCATGGACCCATGATTACGGAAATTTGTGGAATAACGCCAGATGCATTTGTATTTTCAAAGAAAATTTTACCGTAACCTGCAAGGGCATCTACTGCTTCTTGAATACGAGCACCGCCGGAATCGTTGATACCAACAATAGGAGCACCCATTTTCATTGCTAAACGTTGTACTTTAACGATTTTAGCAGCATGCATTTCACCAAGAGAACCACCTTCTACAGTGAAGTCTTGTGCGAATGCGTACACTAAACGACCGTCGATAGTACCATAACCAGTTACTACACCTTCGCCTGGTAATTCTTTCTTGTCTTGACCGAAGTTAACACAACGATGTTTAACGAATTGATCAAGTTCAACGAAGGAATTATCATCGAACAATTTAGCCAAGCGTTCGCGAGCAGTCATTTTACCTTGAGCATGTTGTTTCTCAACGCGTTTTTCGCCACCACCGGCTTTAACTTTAGCTAGTTTTTCGTGCAATAACTCGATTTTTTCCTGCACTGTTGCCATTATAGCACCTCCAAATAAAACTTGTTACAGTATCATTTTATTTCATAAATGAATAAAGTTCAAGAAGCATACATATTTAATATATAACGTAGGATTATATGTATATGTATATCTACAACTCATATATAATGATGTGAATTGGATACTGTATTATTTCATACGTTGACATAATTCAAGCAATACGCCGCCAGTTGCTTTTGGATGTAAGAAAGCAATTGCGGAACCGCCTGCACCATAACGAGGTTTTTCGTCAATCATACGAACGCCTTTAGCCATCAAATCAGCAATAGCATTTTCAATATTATCAACGCGCAATGCAACGTGTTGGATACCATCACGACCGCCATTTTTTTCGATGAATTTACCGATAGGGCCATCTGGAGTTGTAGTTTCTAAGAATTCAAGTTCAGCATCGCCACATGGGAAGAAGGATACTTTTACTTTTTGTTCTTCTACGATTTCATCTTCAGGAAGATGTTCAATACCCAATGCATTTTTGTAGAATTCTTTAGTTGCTGCTAAATCATTAACACCAATACCGATGTGATCCACTTGTAATACTTTAAAAGCCATTTCGATTATCTCCTTTTCAAGGCTAAATCTCTAATGCTATGTAGTCGCCGTCTACTTTAGCACGCTTGTCATTACGCCGTTAACAACTGTGTACGGATCGCTTTCGCGTTCATTAACAGCTGCCACTTGGCTATTAAATTCGTCGCTAGTAATGATTTTTTCAGCTACATAACGACCAATTTGTTCATTAATCATTGCGATGATTTCATCACGAGTACGTTCTGCCCGACGAGATTCCAATTCACCAGAATCTTCAAGATACTCAAAATGTTCATCTAAAGCGTCGATGAGTTCATCTACGCCTTGGTCCTTGCTAGCAATAGTGCGCTTAATTGGTGGGCGCCATTTTACTTCACGAGAGTCAAGGTCAAGCATCATTTCAATTTCTACATTCAAACGATCGCAACCATCTCGGTCAGCTTTATTGATAGCAAATACATCGCCGATTTCAAGAATACCCGCTTTGATAGCTTGGATATCGTCACCGAGACCAGGAACAAGTACAACTAATGTAGTATCCGCATTTTTTACGATATCTACTTCAGATTGACCTACGCCTACTGTTTCAATGATAACTAAATCCATACCAAAGGCATCCATAAGTTTTACAACGTCTGCAGTCTTTTTGGATAAACCACCAAGACTACCACGCGTGCCCATGCTTCGAATAAATACATTTTCGTTTAACGTCAAATCGTTCATTCGAATACGGTCCCCCAAGATAGCACCACCAGAGAATGGGCTAGTTGGGTCGATGGCAACGATGCCGATTTTTTTACCTTGATCTAGATAATGTTTAACAACTTTATCTGTCAATGTACTTTTACCAGCACCAGGGGCCCCTGTAATACCGAGAATACGTGCATTCCCTGTTTTAGGGTAAATAGCCTTCATAATATCAATGGCATTATCATACTCGTTTTCTACAGCTGTGATGGACCGTGCTAAGGCTAGTCGAGAACCTTCAAAAAGGCCTTTAACTAAATCCATTCGCTTCACCACCTATCTTTGAATATGGGAATAGAGGGATTCATCTATTCTAAATGAGTCCCTCTCACCCATGCATTAATTATTTAACGTTTTCGTTGATGAAGTTAACGATATCGCCAGTTGGTGTACCAGGTGTGAATACAGCAGCTACGCCAGCTTCTTTCAAGCCAGGGATATCAGCGTCAGGAATAACGCCACCGCCGATTACAAGTACGTCACCCATACCTTTTTCTTTCAAAAGTTCAACAATTTTAGGGAACAATGTGTTGTGAGCACCGGAAAGAAGGGATAATGCAACTACATTAACGTCTTCAGAAAGAGCTGCTTCAACGATTTGTTCTGGAGTTTGACGAAGACCTGTGTAGATTACTTCGAAACCAGCATCGCGAAGAGCGCGTGCTACTACTTTTGCACCACGGTCATGACCATCAAGACCTGGTTTTGCTACGATTACTCTAATACGTTTTTCTGCCATGATTTATTACCTCCGAAATTAGCCGATATTATAATGTGGAATGAGCTTCGTATTCACCGAATACTTCGCGCAATACATTACAAATTTCACCCAAAGTAGCATATGTTTTAACTGCTTCAAGAATTAATGGCATCAAGTTAACGTTTTCGTCAGCTGCGCCAACTTTAAGTGCTGCCAATGCTGCATCAACTGCTGCTTGATCGCGGTTAGCACGAACTGCTTGAGTTTTCTTGGATTGGTTAACACCTACGGAAGCGTCTACGCGAAGCAAGTCTTTTGGAGCTTCTTCTTCAACTTGGAATTTGTTTACGCCAACGATTGTGCGCAAGCCAGATTCAACTTCCATTTGCCATTTGTAAGCGGATTCTTGAATTTCTTTTTGGATGTAGCCTTTTTCGATTGCTACTACAGCGCCGCCCATTTCATCAATTTTCTTGATGTATGCCATAGCTTCGTCATAGATAGCGTTAGTCATAGCTTCTACATAGTAGGAACCGCCCAATGGGTCAACTACGTCAGCCAAACCAGATTCGTAAGCCACGATTTGTTGAGTACGAAGAGCTACTTGTACAGATGCTTCTGTAGGAAGAGCCAAAGCTTCGTCACGAGAGTTTGTATGTAAGGATTGAGTACCGCCCATTACAGCAGCTGCAGTTTGAAGAGCAACACGAACGATGTTGTTGTCAACTTGTTGTGCAGTCAACATGGAACCAGCTGTTTGAGTATGTACACGAAGCATCATGGATTTTGGTTTTTTAGCACCAAAACGTTCTTTCATGATAGTTGCCCATAAGCGACGGGATGCGCGGAATTTAGCAACTTCTTCAAGTACGTTGTTATGAGCATTCCAGAAGAAGGAAAGACGACCAGCGAAGGAGTCAACGTCAAGACCAGCTTTCAAAGCTGCTTCTACGTACGCGATACCATCTGCAATTGTGAATGCGATTTCTTGCGCTGCTGTGGAACCTGCTTCACGGATGTGGTAACCGGAGATAGAAATTGTATTCCATTTTGGAACGTATTGAGAACAATATTCGAAGATATTAGTGATCAAACGCATGGAAGGTTTTGGAGGGAAAATGTAAGTACCGCGAGCTGCATACTCTTTCAAAATATCATTTTGAATTGTACCCATCAATTCAGTGGAAGGTACACCTTGTTTTTCAGCTACTGCGATATACATTGCCAACAAAACGGACGCTGGAGCGTTGATTGTCATGGATGTGGATACTTTGCCAAGGTCGATGCCGTCGAACAAGATTTCCATATCTTTCAAGGAGTCAATCGCAACACCTACTTTACCAACTTCGCCTTCAGCCATAACGTCATCAGAGTCATAACCGATTTGTGTAGGCAAGTCGAATGCACAGGAAAGACCAGTTGCACCGGACTCGATTAGGTAACGGTAACGTTTGTTGGATTCTTCAGCAGTTGCGAAACCTGCATACATACGCATTGTCCAGAAACGGCCACGGTACATAGTAGGTTGTACACCACGAGTATAAGGGAATTCGCCAGGCATCCCCAAATCGCGTTCATAGTCGAAACCTTCGATATCAACTGGTGTGTACACACGGTTGTATTTCAAGTTTTGACGTTCTGGAGTTTTTGCACTTCTTTCGTCACAAAGTTTGTTATACTCAGCAATTTGGGCTTTTAAGTTTTCGTAAGCCATGTTTTCATCATCCTCCTAAAAAAACAGGTTTATTTTTTCATGCTTCCAGTTTCTGTGAAGCGTTTATGCCAAGAAAGAGCTTCATCAAGCAACATAGGTGTATGGGCATTCTTAGTTGCTTCTAATGCTTTTTCTAGGTATTCAGTTAACATAGGTTTGTAGTCTGGGTGAGCACATTTTTCAATGATCAAACGAGCTCTTTCCACTGGGCTCAAACCACGGCAGTCAGCCACACCTTGTTCTGTACAGAAAATCATAGTGTCATGTTCTGGGTGATCTACGTGAGATACATAAGGAACGATGGAACTGATGTCGCCATTTTTAGCAACGGAGTTAGTACAGAAGATAGTGAGATATGCACTACGTGCAAAGTCACCAGAACCGCCAACACCGTTCATCATTTTACTCCCCATAATATGGGTAGAGTTTACATTGCCAAAAATATCAAATTCGATAGCGGTATTCATGGCAATGACACCAATACGACGAGCAATACCAGGGTTATTGGAAATTTCTTGCGGACGAAGAATAATTTTTTTACGATATTCATCGATATTTGCATAGAAACGTTTCAACCCGTCTGGGGAAGGACTCAATGCAGTACCGGAACATACTGTTACTTTACCTGCATCGATAAGGTCAAACATACCATCTTGAATAACTTCTGTATAGATGGACAAATCTGTGAATGGACCTTTAGCAAGACCACTAATTACAGCATTTGCTACAGAACCTACACCAGATTGTAATGGAAGCAAGTTTTCAGGCAAGCGACCTTCTGCAATTTCTTGTTCAAAGAATTTAATAAGGTGTTGACTCATTGCTTTCGCATCATCATCGATAGGTGCTAGAGGTCTAGTTGTATCAGGTACGTCACAAGGAACGATAGCTACAATTTTTTCAGGGTCGCAAGGAATTGCGTCAGTACCAATACGATCACCAGGTGTTTCCAATGGAATTGGTTTACGATATGGTGGATCGAGAGGTTCGTAGATATCATGCATACCTACCAAGGAAAGTGGTTGGGATACGTTTACTTCTACGATAACTTTTTTAGCTTGGCTCACAAATGTTGGAGAGTTACCAACAGATGTTGTAGGCACAATAGAGCCATCTTCATTGATTTGAGCAGCTTCAATAATCGCTACATCTAAATCACCAAAGAAGCCATAGCGAACGTTTTGTGCCATTGTGCTTAAATGCATGTCGATATAGTTTATCTTACCGCCATTTAAAGCTTTACGAGTGTCATTGTTAGTTTGATATGGGAAACGACGATGGATACCGTTAACGCGAGTTAACGCACCGTCAGCTTCATCACCTACAGAAGCACCTGTCCACAAATCGATTTTGAATGGTTCTTTTTCCATTCTTTCTGCCAATGCCAATGGCACAACTTTTGCATAACCCGATGGTGTAAAGCCGGAAATACCAACTTTGTCATTAGGGTTAATCAACTGAGCTGCATCATAAGCAGTGACAATTTTACCTTGGAGGGCCGCACTTTTTACGCGGTCTTTGATGTCTATCACCATTACCATCTCCTTTAAGAGTAACATTGTATAAACGACAGTTTGATCTCTTGGTCGTTCCTTAAACCGACTTCATCGTATTCCACATCCAATGTATTGTCAACTTATATGACTAAAATGTATTTTTTATCACACTCCGACTGTGCATTATGACCAAAACGCATAGGTTTTTACATTTTCACATAAGTTTTATTCACACCGATATAACTCACAGGAATTATCAATTTAATAGTATATATTGTTGTTTTTTATGTATATCGAACTATCTCAATACAATATATAGAGCCTTATCAATATAATAAAAAAATAATATATACAGAAACTGACCGCTACACCTCCTATAAAAATATAGATATACAAAAAACCGGTTTTCAAATGCAAGCAATAATGTTCAATTATTCTAACATTAGAAAACCGGTTAAATATACTTAAGCTTACCCTGCTAAGGTATGTATAAATTATACCATACTATGAAATTGTATCGCTACCATAAAACTTACTAATTATACAAAATATACCTTTTACATATGGGCCTTTGTGGAAAGTTGTACTTTCACAAAGGCCCCAACCCAACCAAGGAGTTGCCAAAAAACAATAGTAACTTGATGGCTATAGAGCTCAAAATCAGACAATCCACTAAAAAGAACTCCGATAGCTAAAGCGCCTATACCTATCTGTGCAGCTTGTCGGAACATATCCCCTTTCAAACGAACAGATGTAATAACATGACCGACGATAACTGCTAGGAATGATAGCAAGCCAGGAATACCTGTTTCAGCCAATATATTTAAATATAAATTATGGGCATGATACATCAACACATTAGGACCTTGAATGTAATAGTTATACTCTGGATAAACTAAGTAGAATGTATTCCACCCAATACCAAAGATTGGATTTTCTCGTACGATATACATTGTGCTATCCCATAGAGCCCAGCGAAGATCTGATGACGTATCGTGACCTTGGAATATAGACCAAAGTCGCGAAGCAACTTCCCCTTCATAGAAGTATAGAATTAACGGTACCACTAACAAGGATAAGAATAGTCTTCGTTCTACGAAAATAGCCCAATACAGAATCATGGCCGCAAAACTAATCCAAATACCACGCGAATAGGTTAATAACATCGTTAAAAATAATACAACACCAATAATCAGCATTGTAACAACTTCACGAGTACGATTCTCTTTCATATAAACAAGAATATAGCTAATACATACACTTAGTACCATCAATAGATAAGCCCCTAACAAGTTAGGATTTTGTAATGTTGATGCCATGCGGCGCATCAAGTTCGGAAACTGTGCAGCATCTACCCATTCTTTTATATGTATATTAGGAACAAATAGATACTGATAGGCCCCAATAACACAGACAAGAACTGCGGTGCCTAAAAAAGCACGAAGAAAATAGTTCCATTGTTTAGGCGTTTGAATATAGGTACGCACTAAATAGTACATCCCCCCACCTGCTACAATTTGGTAAAACCAACTCTGAATAGACCAGTCCCAATTCGGTGACATAATCGACGATATACCAGTCCAGACAACAAAGATCATAACAGTCCAAGATAGATATCCTGTAGGTAAGCTCAAAGACTTACTAGATATTAAATCATATAGTGCCAGTCCTATAGCCAGCCAAAGGAGTACATCCCCTACCATCGGTTGCAACGGCATAGCCACTACAACACCATAGATTAATCGCTCAATATAAAAGGTCAGTCGCTTCTGATTAGGAATAAGTGAGAGTTCCATGATCTCACCTTAGTGACTCATCTCATGGTTAAACCACTGACGAGCATCCCCTAGAATATATAACGAACCACATACGGCGATAATATCACCAGTCTTAGTATGCTTATAGGCCAATGCTAAAGCGTCCTCAACAGAGTCAGCAGTTTGAGTCGTCGCCTTTGGTACAGTGCGTCGAATGACCTCAACCAAAGCTTCAGGTACTTCCGTTCTATCTGTTGGAGCCGGTACAACTAGAACTGTATCCCCAGCTTTAACAACCTCACGAATGATAGCCTCTTGGTTCTTATCTTTAAGAATGGCCATAACAATCGTTTTTGGACTATCTTTAAACAATTCAGCATAAGCCATAGCAAAAGATTCAGCCCCTGCCGCATTATGAGCACCATCAAAGATAAAGGTACGATCTAGACCTCGTTTAACTTCGAAACGACCGGCCCACGTAGTGCGAGCAAAACCTTCGCGCATCGTTTCTTCACTGATACTCTTATCGTCTTTCATCAATAGGCGCACAGCCATTAACGCACAAGCGAGGTTTACAGATTGGTGAATACCTACCATCGTCGTAAAGAGCATAGCAGGTGCAGCATCATTGGCACTGACCGTAATCATTTGACCACCTGTTACAGCACTGCGACTATCGATGCCAAAATCTTTATTGAAAGCATACAGTTTAGCATTCTTTTCTTTGGCTACGTCCTCAATAATACTGAGAGGCGTACCTTGTGCAGCTGTTACTACAGGTACTTTAGCTTTAATGATGCCCGCCTTATGACGTGCAATCTCCTCAACAGTATCACCACAGTACGCTTGATGATCCATAGATACATTAGTAATAACAGATACTTTAGGAATAACGATATTAGTAGAGTCTAGCAATCCGCCTAAACCAACTTCTACTACCGCATAATCTACACCTTGATCTTTAAAGAACAAGAATGTGGCCGCCGTCAATATTTCAAATTGCGTCGGTGCCTCTACTCCATTACTGATGATAGTATCTACTGCCACTTTTACACGATTGATTAATTCACCGAAGGCTTCCTCTGTAATATTTCCATCATTGATTTGAATTCGCTCCGTATAGGATTGAAGGTGAGGCGATGTAAATCGCCCCACCCGTAATCCACTTGTAAACAGTGCGTAGGAAATATATGAGGTAACCGAGCCCTTACCATTCGTACCTGTAACATGAACAATTTTATAGTCCTCTTGTGGATTCCCAAGGGCTTCCATAAGAGCTGTAATTCGTTCAAGGCCAGGCTTAATACCGAATGAGGATGCCTGTTCTAAATAGGCTAAGGCCTCTTGATATGTCATATAAACCTCCTATTATAAGGTTTCAAGGAACGCTTCACGTTCCAATAACGCTTGTTGTTTTTGTTTATATTCTTCTAACTTTTCTTTTTCTTTCGCTACTACAGCTTCAGGAGCTTTTGCAAGGAAACCTTGGTTAGACAATTTACCTTCCAAACGGGAAATTTCTTTTTCCATTTGAACTTTTTCCTTTGCAATACGCTCTTTTTCTTTCTCGCCATCGATTAAGTCTTTAAGCAAGAGATATACTTCCATACCATTTACAACTGTTACGGTCGCATTTTCTGGTTTACCATCGTTGGCGCCAAGGATTGTTACCTTCTCAGCCCAAGCTAATGTTACGAAGTAGTCGCTATGGTCTGCTACAGTTTGAGCTAATGCTGCATCTGTAGGTGCCACGATAACCTCTGCTTTTTTACCTAACGGTACGTTCATTTCAGCACGCATGTTACGAATGCCTTTAATAGCATCCATCATCACTTCCATCTGACGAGCTGCGCCGTCAAGATCGTCAAAGTTCAAGGCTTCTGGCCATTTAGTAACTACGATGCTATCCCCTTCATGAGGCAAGTGTTGCCAAATATGCTCTGTTACGAACGGCATGAACGGATGTAACAATTCAAGCATGTGACGCAAGATAGTTACGAGCAAGTATTGAACTGTACGACGATCGCGTTCGTTGCTTTCACTGTACAAACGAGGTTTCGCCAATTCAATATACCAGTCACAGTACGTATTCCAAATGAAGTCATATACAGAACTTGCCGCTTCACCTAATTCGAATTTATCGAGATTAGATGTTACGCTTTGTACTGTTTCATTGTATTTTTGAATAATCCATTGATCAGCTAATGTTAAATCATCAGCAGTTGGAACAAAGCTTTCATCATAATTCGTAAGATTCATCAATACGAATTTAGAAGCATTCCAAATCTTGTTAGCAAAGTTACGGTTCGCTTCCACACGCTCCATGTAGAAACGCATGTCATTACCAGGTGTATTGCCTGTTACAAGAGTGAAACGCAATGCATCGGCACCAAATTGGTCAATAACATCGAGTGGATTAATACCATTGCCTAAGGATTTACTCATCTTACGACCTTGGCTATCGCGAACAAGACCGTGGATGAATACGTGTTTGAACGGAATTTCATCTTCGAACTCAAGGGCCATGAAGATCATACGCGCTACCCAGAAGAAGATAATATCGTAACCAGTTACGAGAACACTTGTTGGGTACCATTGTTTAAGCTCTGGAGTTTGGTCAGGCCAGCCCATCGTAGCAAATGGCCACAAGCCAGAGCTGAACCATGTATCAAGAACGTCCGGATCTTGTGTTACATGACCATGACAATGAGGACATTCCGTAATGTCT
>ERZ838516.3726-NODE-3726-length-12902-cov-2.731766_pt1 | contig 12902 bp, 9 predicted proteins | sample MGYA00519910_ERZ838516 | MGnify/ENA primary metagenome ERZ838516 (study PRJEB31850, sample SAMEA3708837) | human gut metagenome | biome: human gut; feature: human-associated habitat; material: faeces | place: China | collected 2014 ... | reverse complement strand
TGCCTCCCGGCACTCAGCGGCGCACGATCCGCCCCACGTAATGCCCCAGCCGCTTTTCCGAAACGTCGCCCACAAGCTCGCGCTCCACGCTCCCGTCCCGGCGGTACAGGATGGTCGTGGGCACGGGCATTCCCGAGCGGGCTTTGATCAGCTCCGCATCCCCGATCCGGGCCGGATACGGCAACGGGCTCCGGGCAAGGTAGGCCATAGCCAGTCCGGGGTCCCTGTCCAGCGAAACGGCGAGCATACGCAGCTCGCTCTCGGGGTATCCGGCCCGGATCTTTTCCAGCTTTTCCCGGAAATGGCGGCAGGGGACGCACCACGACGCCCAATAGACAAGCACAAGCGGCCTGCCGTCGCCTTCATGGACGATGCGGGCAAGCTCGGTTTCGGAAACCACCGCCAGCGGTTCCCCCGCCCCGGCGGATCGGGGAAGGCAAAACAGCACGGCGAACAGCAGAACGGCCGCGCACAAACGGTTCATAAGCTCCTCATCAGGCATGGTCCCGGCAACACGCGCCGCCGTTCTCGGGGATCGGCGGGTGGACTGGGAGGGCAACGGGTTCCGCAGCGCCGGAGGATTCCCGGACGGTGCGCCCCGCCAGCACGGTTAGTTTCCCGGTTGAACGGCCCCTCAAAGGAAAATCCGTTTCAGGGAACGCCGGGAACAGGGATTCAATCAACACAACCGCCTTTGAAAAGGGAGGAATGGACTCCGCATTGGCGGGTTTGGGGAGGGAAAAGCGTAGTCTCCAGAAGGGTCCCCCTTCCCCGATGCCTCCCTGCCGTTTCAAAAGAAACGGGCCCTATTCCTTTTCCGGTTCCGCCAGCTTGCGGAACCACAGCGGGTTGTGGTGCCTGATGTGCTCCAGCGGCACGTATCCGGTGAACATGGACCGCAGCGCCGGGGCCTCTCCGGGTGCGAAGGCCGCCATGTAGATGTGCACGGGCAGGAAAACAGCCATCAGCCCGGCGCAGCAGAAATGCGCGAGCAGGCAGATCTGCAGGAGCCCCTCCGTCTCCGGCCTGCCGGAGGCGAACACGAGGATCAGCCCGGTCAGGGCGAGCCCAAGGCTGCACAGAACGGCGATGATCGCCACGAGCTTCTGCCCGGCGTTGTAAAAGCCTTGCGGGGGCAGTTCGGGATCGAGCCCGAGGCGGCGCATGAGCCGTTCCCCGAGCACCAGCCACAAGCCTTTCCTCAGGCACCACACCAGATCGGAACCGATGTGCAGATCGGTGATTTCCTTCAGGAACGGCAGGGCCTCCGCCCGCGCCCGGACGAGCAGGTAGGCGGCATACAGGACGATCCACGCCATGCCCACGACGACGTGCAGCCTGAGCAGCCCCAGCGCGCCGAACGCCCCGGTCCACAAGGAGCTCCACCAGTCCCCCACCGGCTGCATGAGCGGATTCGCCAGCAGGGCGAACCCCGTGAACAGCAGAAGCAGCCAGCAGGCCGCGTTGTACCAATGCATGAAAATGGCGGTGGCCGAATGGCGTCTGATCATGGCCGATCTCCTTTGTCGGACGGCTTGCCGGAATCGGAAGGCCAGAACAACTGTTTGACGAACACGCCGATGACCCCGAACAGGGCCAGGCCGCCGAAGGCCTTGACCACGGAGGACAGCGGCCCGATGGCGGCCAGCGCCGGGGGCATGTCCTTCCTGCGCGGCCAGTCCGTGGGCGTCGTGCCGTTCAGATAGGCGAGCGTGGGTTTCGCGTCGAAGTCGGGAGGGACCACATACACGTGCCGGTTGCCCGCGAGCGCCCGTGCTACGGGATCGTCCGGGTTGTCCGCATCCCCGAAGACGCGGCAGCGGACGGGGCACACCTGCACACAGGCCGGAACCTGCCCCGGCGTGGCGCGGCGGCAATAGTCGCACTTGTCCGCCCTTCCGGTCACCGGATGCTTGTAGCGCGCGCCGTAAGGACAGGCTTCGATGCACCCGCCGCAGCCGATGCAGCGTTCGGGATCGATGCCCACGCTTCCGTCGTCGGCCTTGTAGGTCGCGTGGGTCGGGCACGCCTCCACGCACAGGGGATGGTCGCAGTGCATACACGCGCCGGGCTGATAGGCCGTCCCGAGCAGGGAAAGCTTGTCCGGCGTCTCGCGGACCCAGTTGCGGGAGTGGCCGTACGGCGTGCCGTTACGCTGCTGGCAGGCCAGAACGCAGGCCTTGCAGTTGATACATTTGTTGGCGTCTATCGCCATGATATAACGGGACATCGGATTCTCCACGGGATGCGGCGGTCCCCCCGCCGGTTTTCACGCCGTCATGGACGCCCTCACCCCAGCTTGCGCAGCCGGCAGCCTACGCCGTTGTGCTGGCAGGAAATGCGGTCCCAGTAATTGGGGAGTATGCTGCTGATGTGCTCGCTCCGGTTCTCCGGCAGCGGCGTGGTGGCGTTGCAGTTCGACGGCGTGAAGATGGTTCCGGGCAGGACGTTTTCCGTAATGTCCACCCAGCCCTCGATGCCGCCCACGGACGTCTCCAGCATGACCCGATCCCCCTGCGCCAGTCCGAGCCCCTGCGCCGTCTCGGGGTGCAGGCAGATGAAACGCCCGTTCGAGAACTGTGCGACGGCCTTGGAAAAGTTTGTCAGCGTCTGCTGCCAGTGCCACAGCTGCTTGCCCTGCGTGAGGACCAGCGGAAAGTCGTCGGAGCGGTCCTTGCCCAGCGGGCTGCCCTTGGGATAGTCCCACTGGGGGAAGCGCCCGAAGAGGGTATCCACTGCCTTCATCTTGCCGGACGGCGTGAGCAGTTTCCCTTCCGCGAACACGCTGCCCGTCCGTTCCTTGTCCTCCAATGAATAGAGGGGCCACACCAGACCGTCGGGGGATTCCCGCAGGCGTTCCAAGGTCATCCCCTTCCATGAAGGGACAAGCGCCGAGAAGCGGCGGTACAGATCCTCCGGGTCCTTGAAGTCCGGGTAGCGCCCGGGATCGAGCTTGCGGCCCACATCGCGGTAGAACTGCCATGACGGGGCGCAGGAGCCGGGGGCCTGCACCATCTTCTCGCGCCAGACCACCTGCTGCTCGTTGCCGTAGCCCGACCCCTGGCTTTCCGGGCCGAAGGTGGCGGGCACGAACAGATCCGCCGCTTCGGTCTCCTCGGTCAGGAAGAACCCGCAGTGCACGACGAACGGCACCTTGTCGATGGCCTTGCGCACGCCCTTGCTGTCGGGATAGCGGCGGTAGCTGGAGTTCAGGAACAGGATGTCCAGCGTCCCCTTTTCCATCGCATTGCGCAGGCGGCGGAAATTCATCTTCGGCGTTTTGGTCTCGCCGAAGAAATGATCGACGAACTCGTCGTCCCCTTCGGGCTTGCCGCTCTGGAAGGTGAGAATGCCCTTCCCTTCCCCGATGAGGTTGTCGCACAGCGCCTGCAGCAGGATGATGGCCCGCAGGCCGATGATCCCGTTGGAGTAGCGGGACAGCGAGCCGCCGAGCCAGACCACGGTGCGCGGGCTCTGGGCCAGCGTCCCGTAAAAAGCCGTGATCGCTTCCGGGCTCAGCCCGGTGGCGGAGGCGACCTTCTCCACGGTAAAGCTCTCGGTTTCGGCGGCCAGCTCGTCGAATCCCTCGATCTGGAATCTGGCCCGCTCCTCGTCATACGCGCCCGTCTCCAGCATGTACCGGATCGCACCGATGGCCAGAACGCCGTCCGTGCCCGGCAGGGGGCGCAGCTGCATGTCGGCAAGCAGGCTCGTCCGGGTCCGGCGCGGATCGAGATAGACGATCTTCACGCCCTTTTCGCGGGCCATTTCCAGCCAGCGGCTATACGGGGGATAGAGATCGCAGACGTTGGCCCCCCACAGGACGATGGTTTTCGTGTTGAGCAGCTCGTCCACCTTGGTGGAGCCGCTATTCACGCCGATCATCATCCCGAGCATGTTGGAGGCGCTGGACACGCACGATTCGCCCGGAGGCATGGCGTGCACGCTGCCCGCGATGCGCAGGGTCATGAGCGCGGCGATCTCGCTCTCGCGGCAGTCCCACAGGGGCATGGTCATGCCGACGCGGTTGGCGGCGGCCTTGCCGTGTTTTTTGATGACCTCGGCCATGCGTTCCGCGACCATGTCCACGGCCTGCGCGTAGGTGACGCGCTCCCACTCGCCGTTTTCCTTGCGACGCATGGGTTCGGTGATGCGGTAAGGGCTCCCTATCAGCTCGACGATGGACATCCCCTTGGGGCACATGGCCCCGCCGGTCCAGTAATTGCCCTTTTCCCCGGTGAGGCTCAGCACCTTGCCCCCGGACACCCGCGCCCGGTAAGTGCAGCGTACCTGGCAGAACGGACAGTACCCTTTCATCTCGGTCACGGGGCCGACGTCCGGGACTCCGGAGAAGCCCATGCCCCGCGCGTCGGGTGCCGCGGCGATCGCCGCGCCGCCAGCCAGCAGGGCCGCGCTCAATTTCAGGAAATGGCGTCTGGAATAGCTGTCAGGCATGGGATGCCCCTCTCGGATAAAAGTGTTCGCGTCGCGTGGCCGCATGTTTCCTGTCGGCAACATTATGGGCAGGCCTCCGGGAAGCACCCCCGCGCATCGGGCCATGAAGCGGTTTCCGGAAAACGGCTTGGGGAGGCCCGCACCGGGCGGGACCCGGCCAGCGGCGGATAGGCCGTCCGCACCGCTGGAGGCCGTGGCATTTCCATAACGTGGCTTCTTCCAAATATCTGGGTTGGAAAAGGCTGTGAGCAGGGATTCGACGGCACCGAAAGCGTTTGGGAAGGGAGGGGCCCCGCGCAGGCAGGTCCGGGGAAGGGAAAGAGGGGCACTCGCCCCTTTCTTCAGAAAAGTCCCCCTTCCCCAACCTCCCTCTATGCCGTCTTACAAATCACACGCCCTAGCAGTTGCAGTCGCTGGCGATGCCCTGAATGGTGGTGTTCCAACGCAGCTTGTCCATCTGATCCTTGGGGAGTTCCAGTTCGTTGAGATCGTCGTAGCTCTGGAACGAACCGAGCTGATCGCGCAGTTCGACGATCTTCTTGGCAACCTCAAGGGAAACCGCGCCGGTCCCGGCCAGCTCCTCGGCGGTGGCGCTGTTCAGCTCAAAACGTTTTTCCACTTCCTGCCGGTTAGGATCGGCGCTGAACGCATTGGAAGGCATAACCGCGCAAAACGAAAAGGCGAACAAGGCCGCGCACACAAAGGACATAAGCTTTTTCATGATGAAACTCCGAAGGATTATGAGTCAATGCAAGATGCCTGTTGAAGGGAAGATAGCGTACGAGTGTAAAGCGCGTATGGGTTTTTTGTAAAAAATTGTGAAGAAATTTTTAGGGAGACGCCTTTTGGGGCGACCAGACGCTCTTAATGGCGAACAGGGCCGGGCACGCGAAAGGGGAAGCCGGGCCTTATCCCCTGCGGAACTCCAGCCAGCCCTTGAGCATTCCCGATGCGGCGCATCAACCACGCCATCTTCCGGACCGCCATCGCCCGCCTGCAGGATGCCTGTCTCCGGCCCGGGACGAACGCGATGCTCAAGCGGCGGCAAAACGGATCGGCAGGAAAACCGTCCCGTGCGGCGTGCCCGGCTGATGTTACCCGCCGGACACGTTACAAGGGCCAATCATGGCGCACAGGCACCGAGGGCGGAGATTGTCTTCAGTCAGGGGAGGGGCCGAGAAGCTCATCGCGGCTCAGTTTTGATTTTTTTATCTTTAAATACAGTGTGCTGCGCGAAATGCCGAGGAGGATTGCGGCCTGCCGTAGGTTCCCGTTGGTTTCGCGGATGGCCTTCCGGATGGTTTCGGTTTCCTGCGCCCACAGCCAGCCGTTTTTCCGGCCGGGACCGGAGACGGCCTCATGCTCAAGCATGGCCGAGGGGAAATCGCACGGCATCAGCTCTTGCCCGCCGCAGACGTTCACGGCGCGCTCGATGGCGTTTTCCAGTTCGCGGACGTTGCCGGGCCACGGGTACCGGTAGAGCAGGCCCCGCGCTTCGGCATTGATGGCCTGCACGCGCTTGCCGAGCGCCGCCGAAAACTTGTGCAGGAAATGGTTCGCCAGAAGTTCCACGTCGCCGCGCCGGGCGGCAAGGGGCGGGATGCTCAGGAGAAACGCATTCAGCCGGTAATACAGGTCATGCCGGAACACATTCTGCCGCACGGCTTCTTCCAGATTGCGGTTTGTCGCGGCGATGACGCGGATATTGATCCGCCGGGCGCTCTTTCCGCCCACGCGGGTGACCTCGCGGTTTTGCAGCAGCCGCAACAGGCTGACCTGCGCCTCGAGCGGCATTTCCCCTATCTCGTCAAGAAAGACGGTGCCGCCGTCGGCCAGTTCGAATTTGCCGGGTTTTCCCTGACGGCTCGCGCCCGTGAACGCGCCCTCGTCATAGCCGAACAGTTCCGATTGAACGAGATTGCGGGGCAGGGCGCCGCAGTTGACCACGACGAACGGCTGGTTGGCGCGGCTGCTCGCGTTGTGTATGGCCTGGGCGAACAATTCCTTGCCCGTGCCGGATTCGCCGATGATGAGCGTCGTGATGTCGCTGTGCGCCGCGAGCTTGCCCTGCCGGATCGTCTCCTTGAGCAAGTCCGATTCGCCGATGATCCGATCGAACGTATACGTCGCCTTGGCGCCCAGTGCCCGCGTCGCCAGCTCGCGCATCCGTTTCCCTTCCCGCAGCGTGAAAACCACTCCTTTCTGCGGCGTCGGCGCGGCGGAGATCAGGCATGACGTGGTTCCCTGCGGCAGATCGAGCAGCACTTCCTGATCGTGGAAGCCGACTTGCCGGTTCAACGCCGTGTGCAGCATGTCGGCGGCGGGGATGATCTGGTTGATGTGGACGGAACCCTGCGGCGAGGGGATGCCCAGAATGGCACAGGCCTTCTGGCTGATGGATTTCAGGAGCCCTTCGTGGTTCACCACGATCAGCCCTTCGTCCAGCAGCTCCATGATCGCGGCCTGTTCGCTCAGCAGTTCGCGCAGGCAGACCTGCTCGGTGATGGCGTGGGCGGCGGCCTCCACCATGCCGCGTGTATGGTGGTGAAAACTTTCGCGCGAGATGGAAATGTTGAAGACGCCGAGGAGATTGGCCTTGGAATCGAAAATGGGCGCGGCGGAACAATACCAGACATGATCGTGGGCGCAGTAGTGTTCCGCGCCGACAAGCTCAACGGGGGCCGCGCAGTGCAGGCAGGTTCCGATGCCGTTGGTCCCGCAGATGCGCTCGGAAAAAATGAAGCCCGGCATATGGCCGGGAAGGCGATGCCCCCTGTTGGTGTGGACATGCGTATGCAGCACCACACCCTGGCTGTCCGTCAGGGAAATCACACTGTTCGCGTCCTCCACGGCGGTGAAGAGCTTCGCCATGATGACTTTGGAGCTTTCGATGAATTCGCTGTTCGCGGCGAGCAGTTCGGCGAGGCGCGCGTCGTCCACGCGACCTTCGGGACGCCGGTCATGCCGGACGCCGTAGGCACGGGAACGGACCCACGAGTCGTACACCATCGGCTTGACTATTCGCCGATCAACCTCCTGCCCCGCCATGAAGCGCTGCCATTGGACGAACATGCTGTCCGGCGCCGCGTTTTCCATAGGGTTCCCTCTCGGCTCGATCAGAGCATCCCCATCCGGCGGGCCTTTTCCGCCGGACGGCATCAAAAGCGGGCCAAGGAGCGCAGTTTCACCCCCCCGCCGGGAAAAGCGTAGTCGATTTGCCCGGAGGAGGCAAGCTGATGTCCTATGATCGGACATGTCCGATCATTCATGTCCGATTATACTACAAGACATGATTTGTTGTCTTTGGGGCCTGTTTTTATAACACCATGAAACAGCACGGCATTTGAGCCAAAAGGCACAAACGGTCATTTTGGCGCGGTCCTTGCTGTTCTCATACGCATGGGATGCCCCTCTCCTTGGGGATGCGCCGTCGGCTCCAAGCCGCCTCCCCCCGGGCATCCGTCCCCGGTGAAACACCGAAGCCTTCGTCCTTTTTTCATTTCATACAACGGCGTTGCGGCGTGTCCGGCGCGTACCGTTCGCGTCCGCCGTGCTGACACGCAGACGCCACCTATTCGGGAGACATCATGTCAACATCAGGTCTGTTGAGTCCCATCACAATCAATACGCTGGTTGTCCGCAATCGTGCCGTCATGCCGTCCATGCTGACCAACTTCGCCACCAAGGGCGGCGACGTCACCGAACGGCTGATCCATTATTACGCGGAGCGCGCCAAGGGCGGCGTCGGCTTGGTGAGCATCGAAGGAACCGCCGTGGAGCCGCGCGGGACCGCCTTCATCCGGGGCATCAGCGCGGCGGACGACAGCAAGATCAAGGGGCTTTCCAAGCTGGCGAAAGCCATCAAGGCGCACGGCGCGCGGGCTTCGTTGCAGCTCATCCACGGCGGTCGCTGCGTCAATCCGGCCATTTCCGGGTTCGCCACGCCCATGGTTTCGTATGTGCCGCGCTTCTGCAACCATGCCGAAAGCGTGGTGCTGGATGTCGAGGACATCGAATACATCATTGACGCCCACGCGCAGGTCGCCCGCCGCGTCCGGGAGGCCGGTTTCGACATGCTGGAGATCCACGGCGCGCACGGCTACCTGATCAGCCAGTTCGTGTCCCCGCTGACGAACCATCGGGAGGACGCCTACGGGGGAAGCCTGGAAAACCGCCTGCGTATGCCTCTCGCGGTCATCCGGGCCATCCGCAAGGCGGTCGGCGACGACTTCCCCATCTCTTACCGGCACAATGCCGACGACGGGCTTCCCGGCGGCATGACGCTTGAAGAAACGCTCCAACTCGTCAATCCGCTGGTCGACGCCGGGGTCGACGCGCTCCATATTTCGGCGGGCATCGGCGAAACCAAGCACCTCATCTCTCCGCCCTCCTGTACGCCTGAAGCATGGCTTTCCGATGCCGCGAGGCAGGTCAAAGAGGCCGTCCGGAACCGCGTTCCGGTCATTTCCGTCGGGCGGTATGTGCATCCGGCCATTGCGGATCAGGTCATCCGCGACGGCAAGGCCGACATGGTCGCTTTCGGGCGCGCCCTCATCGCCGAGCCGGAACTGATCAACAAGTATGCCGAAAACCGTCTGGATTCCGTAAGGGTCTGCCTCGGCTGCAACGAAGGCTGCACCGGGCACACCGGCAAGCTGCTCGACATCACCTGCGCCATCAATCCGCGCGCGGGCTATGAAGGGAAGTACCCTCTGGGCGTCAAGGCGGACAAGGCCCTCAAGGTCGCCGTGGTCGGCGCTGGACCGGCTGGACTGCAGGCGGCGCTGACCGCCGCGCAGCGCGGGCACAGCGTGACGCTGTTCGAGCGCGGCGAAGACATCGGCGGCCTCCTCCACCCCGTTCAAGGACAGCCTGATGGAGCTTGTGCGCTACTTCCGCCATGAGCTGGACGCGCTCGGCGTGAATATCCGCTGCGGCGTGACCGTCACGGGCCAGCTGCTTCAGGCGCAGGCGTTCGACATGACCTTGCTGGCGACGGGTTCGCGTCCGGTGATCCCGCGCTTCGCCGCCGAACTGCCCAACATGACCACGGCGGAACACATCCTGCTGGAAGCGATCAAGCCCGGACATCGGGTGTTGATCATCGGGGGCGGCATGATCGGCTGCGAGCTGGCGGACTTCCTCGGCGAGCGCGGGCACGCGGTGACCATCCTCGAAATGCGCCCGGAAGTGGCGCAGGACATGGAATGGCGCGCACGCCACACCTTGATGCCCCGGCTCGAGCGCTACGGGGTCACGCTGCTGACCGGCATGGAAGTCATGGAAACCGCCAATACCGGACGGATCCGCATCCGGGACGCCTACGGCGTTGAGGAATGGCTGGAGCCGTTCGACACCACGGCGATCAGCGTCGGCTACCGGCCTGAAAAGATGCTGGCCCGCGAACTGGAGCACATGCGCCTGCCCTACAAAGCCATCGGCGACTGCGTTGCGCCCGGCAAGATTCTGGACGCCATGCATCAGGGATTGGCCGCCGCATACGCGCTGTAAGTCCCGTTTCACGGCGTGATGCCCGCGGAACCGCCGGGACGGGTTCGTCCGCCCCGGCAATCCCCCGGCGCGAACCCCTCGCGGCAGCGTAGGGAACCCGCTCACCCCCTTTTTCCGAGAGCCGCCCCCATGAACTACACTCCATTGTTCCAGCCCATTTCCGTCGGCCCCCTCCGCCTTAAAAACCGGTTCGTCATGGCGCCCATGTCGGTGCACATGACCGAAGACGGTTCCGTCAGCGACGCGGAAATCGCCTATACCGAACGCCGCGCCATGGGCGGGGTGTCGATGATTATCGTCGGTTCCCTCTGCATCTGGCCGGACGGCAACTTCGGCGGACAGATTTTTATTCATGACGACGGCTGCATCCCCGGCCTTCGTCGGCTCACCGAGGCCGTGCACCGCCACGATTGCCTCATCGCCGCGCAGCTGCACCATGCCGGACGGGAAACCAACGCCCGGACATCCGGTTTTCAGCCCGTCGCGCCGTCCTATTTCGAGCCGGAAACCCATTCCGTATTCAAGGCGGAATACGACGCGCCCCGGGTGCTGGAAACCCGCGAGGTCGAACAGTACGTCGAATATTACGCACAGGCCGTGCGCCGCGCCAAGGAAGCGGGCTTTGACGCCTGCGAGCTGCACTGCGCGCATGGGTATCTGATCTGCGCGTTCATGTCGCCGCTCACCAATCAGCGGAGCGACCGCTACGGCGGCGGTTTCCATGCCCGGATGCGCTTCGTCACGGAAATCATCGGCCGCGCCCGCCAGCTTGTGGGCGAGGACTACCCCATCACCTGCCGCATCGTCGGGGACGAACTGCGCGAGGGCGGCATCGACATGGAGCTTTCCGTCCGCATCGCGCGGTACCTCGAGTCGCTGGGCGTTGCCGCGCTGAGCGTCTCCGCCGGGATGTATCCGTATGTACGCACGGTATCCAACATGTACCACAAACACGGCGTGAACCTCTATCTTGCGGAAAACGTCCGTGAAGCCGTGCGGATTCCCGTCATGGCGGCGGGCCAGATCGACAGGCCCGAAATCCAGCTGCACGCGCTGGAAACCGGCAAGGCCGACATCCTGTGCATCGGCAGGACGCTCATTGCCGATCCGGACTATCCCGACAAGCTCAGGGAGGGCCGCCTCGACGACATCATCCATTGCATCGCGTGCAATAAAGGCTGCCACGACCGTTCCGCCGAGGATCGGCAGGTCAAGTGCGCCCTGAATGTCCGCACGGGCCGGGAAACGCTGGACGCCTTCGCCATCCGCCCCGCCCGGGAAGCCCGCCGGATCATGGTAATCGGCGGCGGCCCCAGCGGCATGGAGGCCGCCCGGGTTGCGGCGCTGCGCGGGCACCGCGTGGAACTGTGGGACGACAGGCCCCGGCTGGGCGGGCGGCTGCGTCTGGCCGCCGTGCCGCCGCACAAGGCGCGTTACGGCGAAGCCTGCGACTATCTGGAGCGCGAAATCCGCAAACTGGGCGTGGACATCCATCTGAACGCCGCCGTCACCGAAGTGGAACTGGACAGCCGGAAACCCGACGCGGTCATCCTCGCCACGGGTTCCGTCCCCTTTGTCCCGCCCATTCAGGGGCTGTCCGGCGGCGGGGCCGTACTGGTCGACGACGTTCTGGAGGGCAGAGCCCCGGTCGGGCGGCGCGTAGCCATCATCGGCGGCGGGGCCATCGGTGCGGAAACCGCGCACCTGCTCGTCGAGGAAGAGGACAGGGAGGTATACCTCATCGAAATGCGGGACGGCATTGCCGTTGATTTGCCGCAGGACGCGCGCATCTGCCTGCTTCACGCCTTCGAACAGACTCCGTCCCTGCACCAGATCACCAATGCGAAAGTGACCGCCGTGACGCCGGAAAGCATCACGCTCGAGCGTCAGGGGCAGACCGAAGTCGTGGACCGGCTGGACACCATCATCCTCGCCGTGGGCGCGCGCCCCAATCAGGGGCTGAGGCCCGCTCTCGAGGCGCTGGGCATCCCGTTCCTTGTGAGCGGCGACGCGACCGGCCCCAAAGATTACGTCAAGGCCATCTACGAAGGATTCGTCGCGGGAAACACCATTGCCGAGTAATCCGCCGTTCCGTTTCCGGAAAGGGCGTTCCCGCCATGCCTCTAAGGATGAGCCTTCCGGAATGCGGCGAAGGGGCACGCGGCATCCCCAGGGGCGGAGCGTTGCGGTACTGGCATCCGTTGAAGGGGGATGCTCCCCCGAGTTGAAGAAACACCCTGTTCTCCGCACCGGCACCATGCTGTTTGAAAAGAATCTCACTTCAGATTGCACGAGGGAACCATGATTTCACGAGACTCACTGAAGGGCATTACCAGCGTTATCGCTGTCGGTCTGGCCATCTTCCAGATCTATTTTACCGCCGGGTTCGGGATCATCGACTCCCAGTTGCTGCGCACCATCCATCTGGGGATCGTGCTCGCTCTGGTCTTCCTCTACTTCCCCCCCAAGAAGCTTCAGGAAGGCGAGCGGGAACACCCCGGCTGGCTGGCGCTGGATCTGGTCCTGATCTGCGGGGCCTTCGCCACCGCGTATTTCCTCGCCTCCGACATCGACTACTACATGGAACGCATCCGGTATGTGGACCCCGTGTCGGACGCGGAAACCGTCTGCGCGACCGCCGCCGTCCTGCTCGTGCTGGAAGCGACGCGCCGGGTGGCGGGGTTGCCGCTGGTCATCGTGGCGAGCGCGTTCCTTGCCTACGGCCTTGGCGGGCAGTATCTGCCCGGCATCCTCCGGCACGACGGCGTCACCTACAAGATGCTCTGCGAACAGCTGTATCTCGTGACCGAAGGGCTGTACGGCATTCCGCTGGCGGTGTCCTCCACCATGATCTTCGCCTTCGTCATGTTCGGGTGCTTCCTCCAGCGGGCGGGATTGGGGCAGGTCTTTCTGGATCTCGCCTGCGTGCTGACCCG
>ERZ838516.3725-NODE-3725-length-12905-cov-2.483424_pt1 | contig 12905 bp, 12 predicted proteins | sample MGYA00519910_ERZ838516 | MGnify/ENA primary metagenome ERZ838516 (study PRJEB31850, sample SAMEA3708837) | human gut metagenome | biome: human gut; feature: human-associated habitat; material: faeces | place: China | collected 2014 ... | reverse complement strand
GTAAAACAGCTGTTTTGACGGCTACATTTAAAGATATGTTTACTGCGCCGCTTAAAAAAGCATGGAACGCTTTGGCCGGGGCAATAAACAAAGGAATTAAAACTATCAACAAAATTCCAGGAGTAAATATTCCATCGGTACCAAAACTTGCAAAGGGTGGTATCTTTGCAGGCGGTTCATGGCATAATATTGCAAAATATGCAGGCGGTGGCTTACCAGGCATGGGGCAGATGTTTGTTGCAAGAGAAGCAGGTCCTGAGCTTGTAGGTACAATCGGCGGTCATACTGCGGTTATGAATAATAATCAGATTGTTGCTTCGGTATCGGATGGTGTATTTAATGCACTTAATCCGGTGCTGACATCACTGGTAAATGCCATAAATACTATGGCTTCTATATCATCAAATAGCAATGGAGATGTTTATGTGCAGATTGATGGAGATAATATTGCGAGGGCGGTAAGAAAAAAGAATACGGATTATAAGAGAAGAACAGGTAAGGGAATGTTTGACTAGAAAATACGAGAATGTTTGAATGTTTAAAAGACTGTACAGGGGGCATGAGCCCCCTTTTTGTTATGCTACATGTTCAAATACATTTTTTAAGATATCAAGATGGTATGAATTGACTTTGCCAAAACTAGAGTCAGCAGATATAAAATAAAAAACATATGTTCTGAAATGATTGACACATATTTGAGTATATGCTAATATGTAAGCAGAGTTAAATACAGAGATGTATAAACAAAAATATGATTGAGTATTTGGAATGAATTGTTTGTATGTTTATTTGATTAGTGCATATTATTAAAGAGAGATATAGGAAAGAGGTGGTCAATTATGTATAGGGCAGAGGATGTTGCTAAGTATATTGTTGATTTCAGTAATAGAAGAGATACCCCGGTTTCTAATTTGCAGTTACAGAAGATACTATACTATATACAAATGAATTTTTATAGACATTTGAATAAACCTGCTTTTGATGAAGAAATTGAAGCTTGGAAATATGGTCCAGTTATAAGATCTATATATAATGAGTATAGCAGATATGGTGCATCTGAGATTTGTTTATTGTATCCTGAAATAAGAGGATTGTTTTCGGAAAAAGATAGAGAAATTGCAGATTGGGTGATAGAGGCTTGTATAGATGTAGGGGCGTGGAATTTAGTGGAGAAAAGTCATATTAAGGATGGACCATGGGATAGAACATATAAAGCTGGAATTGGTGATAAAGAGGTGATTCCTAAAGAAGAAATTATTGCTTATGCGATAAAAAATAGATAGGGGATAAATTAAATGAATGAATGTACGGATGAAGATTTATTTTTCAAAGGTGCAAAAAGTGAGACAACTACTACTAATAAAAGAGATGAAGAAACCATAAAGCAGCATATTTTAAATATGCTAAAAGAACAGTGCAAAGAACAACAGTTGAAAGAAATTGCAGATAATTTGAAGCAATTTTATGAACACAAAAAACGTCATTCATATTCACAGATTTCTAGTACAATATACCATAATATTGACAATATATTGTTACAAAACGAAACTGCACTTGAAGATTTGAAGAATAACTGTGATGAAGTATGTAGGATTGGAACTTCGGGAGAAGTAAGTGAAGATGTAAAAAAAGGATTTGCTAAATTTAATGATCATGTAAAGTTGGAAATAACAAGAATTAGTGATCAGTTAAGGAGAAATAAACAATTTGATTCTATGTTGAAAATTACAAAAAAAGAGGCGATAGAAACAAATGAAAAAGAACTAAAAAAATCTTTAAGACAGATAAAGTCTACATCTGGAAATGTAATAAAAAAGATGAATAAGATAAATGATAATATTTTTGCACAGATAGTGTCAATTTTAGGAATCTTTTCTGCAATCATATTCGTATTTTTTGGTGGAACACAATTATTTTCTAATGCGTTAACTGGAATTCATGAATTGGATAAACAAGATGTTGGTATATTGGGATTTGTTATATCGTTAATTGGACTTATTATGTTTGATATCATTTTCATGTTATTGTATGTGATTTCGGTAATATGTGGTAAACCACTATCTAGCGATAAAGGAACTCATACACAATGTTATTTAAAAAAAATATATGAAAAGTTTCCATTTTTGATTTGGATGAATGGATTGTTGCTTTGTTTTGCAATTATTTCAATTATTTATTTTTTGAAAAATTGGTAAAGAAATTTTCACACAATTCACTTTTCAAACATGCTATATTGTTATTAGAGAAATTAAGGCACTCGCCAAATGGTGAGTGTCTTTTTTGTATACAAAAATAAGAAAGAGGTGATAGCGTGGGATATGAAAAATCAAAAGGTTTAGTGGCTGTGGCAAGTGGCTATAATGGCAGCAGCTATTCATATGCCAAGCTGTCATACAAATTTATACAGCCAAACGGAGCACTGGCAATAACGCCTGACCAAATACAGGATTTAGATAGTTATCGTAACGGTAATGGTATTTTGAAAAGAAATGTATTGCCGAATAAAGTTCCGTCAATAGAATGGAGTACGCCATATCTGAGGTATGAAGATAAATGTAGGCTTATTGCATTGATAAATGAGGCTATGACATATGGAGTAGGTACGAAAGACCAGAGAAAATTGAGAGCAAGGTATTATAACGATTGGTTGGATGATTATGATACACACAATTTTTATGTTCCGAATGTTCAGTTTCAATATGGCGGATTGTATCATGGAGCACCTATGTATTTGCCTATTAAGATACAGATGATAGGTTATTAAGGGGGCAGAATAAATGTATAAGATATCTGATGAAGTAAAACAACTGATATTGAACATTGGAAATGGTGTATATGTCAATTACATTCTGACGTTCCCCGAATTAGATTTAACTGTAAATAACGATACGCTCTATCAGGAGTCAATAAAAATTATACAGTCGCTATGTGAAGACGAAGAGCTGACACTTGGCGGCTGTATTGCATCAAGTATGACTTTTGAGGTTGCAGAAATCATTGATAAAGATATCAATAATTGCAGATTTTCGGCAGGTATACAGCTTGTAGACAACACAGGAAAAAAACTTGCAGATACAATTCCTATGGGAGTATTTGCTGTCGCCAGTGCAAAGTCTGTAGATGATAAGGATTATAAGGATGTAACGGCGTATGATGATATGTATTATAAAGCATCTGTTGATGTGACGAAGTGGTATGACAATTATTTCCCGATTATTGGTACTACTACGAATAAAGATAGTGAAGGAAATTCTATTACAACAAATGTATATGGAAAGACAACGCTTAGGCAGTTCCGAAATGATTTGTTAGAGCACCTTGGCATATCTTATAAGCTGCAGGATTTACCTAATGATGATATGGTGGTAGAAAAGACGATTTCCATATCAAATGGGAGTATATCAGGACAGGCACTGCTTAAGATGATATGTACACTTCATGGTGGTTTTGGAATAATGAACAGAGAGGGACTGTTTGTAGTGGTTCATGTTATCGGTGGGGCATTATATCCGGAAGAAATATTGTATCCAGAGGAAACATTATACCCGGAAGAGGAATTTCAATATATAGGTGTAAATGGCACGGATGAGCTATTATATCCGGAATACAGGACTGTGAGTTATGAGGAATATATGTGTAATCATATTACATGTGTTAATTTACGCACAGACAGTGAAGATTTAGGTGTTACAGTTGGAAGTGATATAAGCAATCCATATGTGATAAGTGCTAATTATTTCCTTTACGGGAAGAGTGCAGCGGAATTAGAGGTAATCGGGAATAACATTTTGGAAAAAATAAATGGTATTACATACCGACCATGCACAATAGACGTACAGGGACTTCCTTATGTAGATGTTGGTGATGCTGTTGCATTGGAGAAGAAAACAGTTGACATAGAAAGTTTTGTGTTTTCAAGAACATTATCAGGAATACAAAATCTTAGGGATGAGTATTCTGCAAAAGGAACTGAGATAAGGGAAAATGAAGTATCTGCTAATGAAGAGTTTGAGCAATTGAAATCCAAGACAATAAAGATAACAAAGTCAGTGGATGGTCTGTCTGTTGAACTTGCGGATTTGGAAAAGAATACAGCATCTAAATTTGAACAAACAGCGGAAAGCATAACAGCAGAAGTTGCAAGGGCGAATGCCGCTGAAGGAGATTTAAGTGGCAGAATAAGTATTACAGCAGATGCAGTTACACAGGAGGTTACAAGAGCAAAGGGTGAGGAAGCGACATTAAGTGGCAGGATAACTGTCACGGCAGATGCGATAACGCAGGAAGTTACAAGAGCAAAAGCCGCTGAGGGAGAATTGAGTGGCAGAATAAATGTGACAGCCGACCAAGTTACAGCCGAGGTAAAAAGAGCTGAGGACGAAGAAAATAGCATAAGAACAGCACTTACGTTAAAGGCTGACAGTGCAGAACTGGGATATTATCAGACAAAAGCTGATATGACAAATTATGCTACTACTACTTGGGCTGAAAACAAAATAAGCAGTAAGGTGTCGGTCGGTGATGTTTGTAGCGAGATAAATCAGTCATCAGATGAAATTATATTTAACTCAAACAGATTAGTTATTAACAGTACAAATTTTACTCTTGACCAAAGCGGTAATATCAGCATGAAAGGAAAAGTTGAGGCTACATCAGGTTCAGTAGGTCCATTTAGTATAACAAGTAGCGGGCTTGAATGGGCATACGGTACAGGAACAAAGATTTGGTCAAATGTTATTTTTACAGATTTTATTGAAGCACAAGGGGCAAGCAAACGCCTGGTAATTGGTGCTGAATCAAGTACGAATCGAGGAAAAGTTGATATAAATAGTTCAGATGGCGGTGTTTGGATAAACAACGCTTATTTTAATCCAAGGGATGCAATTGACTTAAATTCATCAAAAATAAATGTTACCTATTCATCCTCAGGTAATGTTAAAATTGAAAACTGTGTCGGCTTTATATCTGAGGGTAGTTCCGGCTATGGTAATCTTGCTACTGTAGGATATGTAAAGTCTAAAGTATCATCGGATGAGCGTATCAAGAAAAATATTGTAGATATTCCGAATGTAAAAGATGTGTATATGGATATTCCAGTCTACCAATTTGAATATAACGGGATTTTAGAACGCGACGGGATATGCTTTGGAACTACCGCACAGGGTATAGAAAGAGCATTTGAAAAACATAAACTTGATATAGATAAGTACAATATAGTGCAAAAAAGGCAACCGAGTGTTTTTAACGGTGAATATAAATATATTCCTAACGGTGATGATTTGCATTATATAAATTGGGAGAATGTAAATGGTATGAGTGTTTATATGATACAAGAGTTGGTTAAAGATGTAGAAGCACTAAAACAGGAAATTGAAGATTTCAAACAAAATTAGGAGGAAATTAAAATGGTAAATTTAAACAAACAAATTACACTTAATGGTATCAGTTCATTGGTCATTGAAGGAGACACAAAGCAGATTGCATATTTAACCGCATCTATTCCAGTTGGTGGTTCTCCTACAATTAACCATACTATTCAGGAACTAGACTTGTTCAATGCAAACAAAGAAGAGGTATTAAAAGATTTTGCAGCATTTGATGCATATGTATATGACTTAATGGAGGCAGAGGAAACAAAAGCAACAGAATAAGAGGTGATGCAATAATGGCAGTAATGAAAGTTTACAGCCGCATAAACTGGCTTAATAAATCAGAAAGCCTGACAACTCCTTTGGGAAAGACAAATTTGAATAAGATGGATAAAGCAATAGACACTATCGATAATGAGATAGTGTCTATTTCAGCTACTACAGAAAGTCTTGATACAACAAAAGCTGATAAAGCTCAGCTTAACAATATGGTAACTGATATATCCTTTAATGATAAGAATGGTGTTATCAGCATAACAAAATACGATAATACGGTGTTGAATATTGATACCGCAATGGAAAAGATAGCCGTAAACTTTGAATATAACGCACAGACACAACAACTTATACTTACGCTTGAAAGTGGAGAAAAGCAGTATATTGATATGTCAGCTCTTATTACTCAGTATGAATTTAAAGGCACGGATACGATAGCTTTTAGCGTTGACAGTGATGGAAAAGTAAGTGCATCTATTAAAAATGGCAGCATAACAAAAGCAATGCTGTCAAGTGAAGTTATGTCGGCTATAACATTATCAGAAAACAATGCGGCGGCATCAGCACAGGCGGCGGCTCAGTCAGCTACAAATGCTGATATGGATGCAAAACTGGCACAATCGTACAGTATTGGTAAAAGTGGTATTCGTGACGGAGAAGAAACCGATAATGCAAAATATTACTGTAATTTGTCAGAAAGTTATAAGGACAATGCAGCAACTTCCGAACAGAATGCAAAGACATCAGAAACAAATGCGAAAGCTTCAGAAATGAATGCAACGGTATCGGAAAGCAATGCAAAATCATCAGAAACAATAGTAGAGAAAAAGGCAAGTGAAGTATTATCAAATGCTGAAACGGCAGTAGGTAAGGCAAATGAAGCAAATGCATCTGCAAGTGCAGCGTCAGAATCAGAGAAAAATGCAAAAAAATCTGAAAAGTTATCACGCTCTTATGCAATTGGGGATGCAGATGGAACGAGGGAAAATGAAGATACTGATAACTCAAAATGGTATGCACAACAGGCTGAGAAATATGCAAAGCAAGCGGAGGATATTGCAGGCGGTAACTTCATACCTGAGTCTGAAAAGGGAATTGCAGGCGGTGTAGCTGTATTGGATGCTAACTTAGCAGTAGCTAAAGCAGTTGCAGACGAAGATGGAAATAATATTAAAAAAAGTTTGAAAGGCAAATCTGATAGCAATCATACACATCTATATGCAGGTTCAAATACCGCTGGAGGAATTGCAAATTCTTCAAATTTAGTATATGCAACATCACATCAAGGAGAGTGGTATCAAAATTCTCAATGGGATGGAACTTATTTTCAAACAAACTATAAGCATGGGGATGATGTTTTACCTATGAGAGTAGGTTATTCAGGTTATAGTGACAATTCTGGAAAAGTAAATAATCATACAGTAAACAGTGATGTGCCGGCAAATGCCAAGTTTACTGATACTACATATCCAATATCACATAAAACAATAGATGCATCATTTTTAAATAGTTTTAGGACAGAAACAAAAGGTAATACTGCAACAGGTGATTACATTTCAACAATTAGAAGTGAAGCTAGTGTTGATGGTGCTGGAGCATATGGTTCAGGCTTAGCATTTGGACGTGGAGATACACATGGATATTTATATGTGGACTATAATACTGCAAATGCATATTTAGGAGGAGGAAACGCAAATTTACTTCAATGGCATAAAAAAATATCTTTTTCTGACCATGCACATACAACGGTAAATGGGCACACTGTAAACTCAGATGTTCCTGTTAATGCTGTATTTACGGATACTACATATTCAGATGCAACAACATCGGCTCATGGATTGATGAGTGCCGGTGATAAATCTAAATTAGATGGTATTGCAACAGGTGCAAACAAAACAACAATTTTAAATTCACTTGCTGCCACCACAACAGGGTACGCTTTAGATGCTGTACAAGGAAAAGCATTGAACGATGCAATAGCATCATTAAAAAAATCTGTCAGTGATGGAAAAAGTGCTATTGCGTCTGCCATCACTGCAAAAGGGGTTAGCACAGCATCAGACGCCTCATTTGCTACAATGACTACCAATATAAAGAACATTAGTACCGGAGTAAATCCTTTTGAGTTACTTAAAGATGATAAATTAGAAGTGAGGAGAGGTTATAGTGATTATATCTCTCGATTGGTTTCGTCAAATGCATATCAAGGTGGAGGATATCCTTATAGCTCTAGTGATGGAGCTATAAATGTATGGCACGTTTGCCCGACAAATGGTGGTGTAGGGTTACTTGATAATCGCTATATATTATATGATTATATTCCTGGGGCAACGTATAGTGGTTATATAGATTACTTTAGTATTAAAATATATGATAAAACAACAGGTGAAACAAAAACGTATAATAATGTCACATCGGTGTCGCTAGGCAGTTCGTTTAAATTAGACAACAATAGCAATCAAATGATAACGATATCAAAATGATTTTAAAATAAAGAAAGGAATAAAAACATTATGAAAATCAAATTAAAAGACAACACAGAATTAGAAGTTACAGACAACAGTATAGCAACAACAATTACTGCAGAATTTGATACAGTAGTAGAGATTGAAGACAACAGACAGAAATTAACGGACAAAAATTTGTCAGAATTTAAGTTTGTTAATGATGATGGAAATATCGTAGGTAATTATGAAAATTATACCTTTGATAATGTGACATACGCTGAAAAGGATAATAAATTTATTGCTACATATCACTTGCATCAGTATTCAGATATTGAGGTCAGATTGAATGCGATTGAAGAGGGACAGGCTACCCAGAATGATGCGATAGCTGAGATGTCAGAGGTTATTTATAGTGAATAACTATATTTAATATACAGTTGAAAGTGAGGTGAGATAGAATGGCGAAGTTTTGGGCTGAGAGAATTGAATACGAGTTAAATCGTATTGATGAAGTTCCGGTAAAATTAAGGGAAAAAGTAAAAAATTATATCGAACAGCATGTAGAAGCTTAAAGGCTTCTTTTTTAATGCCTAAAATGGCAGGAAAGGAGACACAAATGGCAGCATACGCAATAGAAATAATAATAGCAGTTATCTCAATGATTGGAACAGCCAGCGGAGCATATTTCGCAAATAAAAAATCGACTGCTCTTGTAGCTTATCGTTTAGAGCAGTTGGAAAAGAAACAGGATGTACATAATCAGGTAATCGACCGGGTTTATAAGCTGGAAAAATCCGTAGCTTTAAATTCGGAAGATATAAAAGTAGCAAATCACAGAATAGAGGATTTAGAGAAGAAATAAGGAGGTTTTTATTTATGTTTAAGAATTGTGTGTTTAAGGTAAGTGTTGATACTCAGAAATGGGTGAAATCTGCTACGGTTAGAGCGATTAAAACAATGGCTCAGACGGCAGTTTCAGTGATAGCAGTTGGAAGTACCGTGTCAGGTGTTGACTGGAAACTTGCAGTATCTTCGGCGGTAGTAGCCGGAGTTGTAAGTATTCTGACATCTGTTGCAGGAATTCCGGAGGTAAAGTGTAAGGATTAAATTTACGGGGAAAGTGGGAAAAGAGTATGGCAAAGATAAAAGCTGTAACAGTACACGGCGGTCACAATCCGGCAGGGAAAATTGCCAGTGGCGCCAGTGATTATATTGATGAGAGCAGAGAGAATAGAATTGTCACTAAGAAGGTAGTACATTTGCTGAAAAAGAATGGGATTAAAGCATATGATTGTACGGTAAATAATGGAACAAGCCAGCTGGATGTGCTTAGAAAAATATGTGCAAAATGTAATTCAAAGGTTAGAGATATAGATATTTCCATACATTTCAATTCTGCTGACCATCAGAGAAAACGTGATGGAAAGACAATGGGAACTGAGGTATGGGTAAAAAATACTTCAGCAATAAGAGGGGAGCTGGCTAAAAGAATATGTGGCCGCATATCAAAGGTAGGATTTAGAAACAGAGGTGTAAAAACAACTTCTGCTTTATGGTTTTTAAATAAAACTACAAAGCCGGCATTGCTGATTGAAGTATGTTTTGTATCAGATCCTGACGATGCGGCACTATACAAAAAGCACAAGGATGATGTGGCAAAGGCAATAGTGCAGGCGATACTTGATTATAATAAAGCACATTAAGAGAAACTTTGTTATGTGCAGAAAGTATGTACAAAATCAGGAGACAATAAAGAAGTGGTTGTTTATTTAATGACAGCCGCTTTTTTTTAGGAATATGAAATTGCTGTAATGTAGTGGTGTACTAGCGCAGGAAGTGCCCCTTTTTTACGTGTTATAAAACAGAACTATTTTTGAAAAGCTGTTTGTTTTTATAAATGTAAAAATTTTTAGCAGACAGAAATACTTTTAGCACATTTGTGTTATAATTATGATGTTATAAGCATATTTCAGGGGGAATAAAGAGGGGAGAAGTATGAAAAGAAAGTTGTTATTGAAGATTTTAATCTTAACGATTTTAGCAGGAACTTTGATGGGGCGTGGAAGAATTGGAGAAAATGAAGATTTTGCTCACGGTGGCAAAGGTTCAACTGAGATAAAAGAGGAAACATTGTATGATGATGGTAATACAAGCTATCTGTTTAGAGTGGAAGGAAAATATTTTCAGAAATATGACGGCAGTGAGTTTAAGGATTATTATATTAAAGGGGTTAATATAGGTTCAAGCAAACCGAATACATTTCCGGGAGAACTGGGTGTTACGGAGGATGAATATTTAAAATGGTTTGAACAGATTGGAGAGATGCATGCAAATACAATACGTGTATACACGGTGCTGATGCCAGCATTTTATAGTGCATTGTATAAATATAATACTACACACGATGAGAAAATATATCTGTTTCAGGGATGCTGGTACAATGAGGATCTTATTTCAGAAACGCAGGATGCATTTTCGGATATAAAAGATGTAAAGAAGGATTTGAGGGATTTGGTAAATATTATTCACGGAAATGCGAAAGTTGAAAAGAGGGTAGGACACGCTTACGGAAATTATACCAGAAATATTTCAAAATATGTTATCGGATGGATACTTGGAATAGAGTCCGACCAGTCGCTTGTAGAAGGAACGAGGGATGCAAATAAGCATGTTACTTCTTATTCGGGAGATTATTTGTCATGCGAAAAAGTTGAGCCATACGAAGTATTCTGGTGTGAAATTGGTGATTATGCTTTAAAATACGAAGATGAAAAATATCATATGCAAAGACCGGTAAGTTATTCTAACTGGCCAACGGCTGATGTCATGAAACATCCGAATGAGCCTTTGTCAAAAGAGGATGCAATTTCACTTACGGTAGATGATTTGAATGCACAGAATAAATTTAAGACGGGAATATTTGCGAGTTATCATGTGTATTCGTATTATCCAAATTTTATGTTTAGCGAGGAACCGTATTGCAGTTATAAGGATGAGAGCGGAAAAATAAATACTTATTTGGGATATTTAAAAAATTTAATTGCACATAACAAATGTCCCGTGCTTATAGCTGAGTTTGGAATCCCGGCAAGCAGAGGTGTTACTCATGTTAATCCTATCACGGGGTTTAATCAGGGCGGTGTCAGTGCCCGGCAGCAGGGAGAAATGCTTGTAAGTATGTTTAAGGACATAAAAAAGTCAAAATGCGCAGGTGGTCTTGTGTTTGTATGGGAAGATGAGTGGTTTAAAAGAACATGGAATACAATGGACTATACAAATAGTGATTATCGTGCATATTGGAATGATGTTCAAACAAGTGAACAGCATTTTGGACTGGCTGAATATATATCAACAGAATGTGACCTTATACCTGTTTTGGATGGAGAATTGGATGAATGGAGCAAAAAAGATATAATTTTTGAAAAAAATGATACTAAAATATATGTAAAGTGTGACAGTACCTATGTATATATAGCAATTCAGGATAAGAAAGCCGATTTTGATAAAAAGGGGAATAATCTTTACTTTGACATAAATCCGAATACAGGCTGTGGAAATTATGGTGATATAAAGCTGTCGTCAGATGCGGACTTTATTTTACACATAGAGGGAAAAAATAAAACACGTCTGCTGGTTGACCCGGACTCAGACTCGTATGTCCGTGCTGAGCCGGACTGGGAGAAACTCAATCTTGTTAAAGATAAAAAGGATTCATTTCATCGAATTTATCTTATTACGGATAAGAGCCTGCTATATCCTCAGACTAAGAAACGCTTACCGGTTCAAAAGAGTGAGACAGGTCTGCTTCATTTTGGAAAAGTGGATGTAGATGATGATATAGGTGATGTATTAACTGACTTTTACTATAAAAAGCATGTATTTGAGGTGAGGATTCCGTGGGGATTATTGGGATTTAGTGCACCGTCGGTTAAGGAAATCAATTATTCTTCTAAAAATACTACATTAAAGGTAGACGGAATAAATATAGGATACATTTCAGCAAATAAAAATATAGGTGAAAAACAGTTTAAATGGGATAGCTGGGAACATGCATCATATCGGCATCATTTAAGGCAGTCATACTATATTCTTCAGGAATATCTGGAAACGATTGATACAGTACACTAAAAGCAGGATTTAAGCATTTGGGCAAAGTCCTCAATATTTTAAGCCGCATGTGTCAGGAAAAATAAAATTGGTGTTGTTGCAATGTTGAATATGAATTAAAATTATTATATATATTTTTTAGAAAGGAATAATTTGCAGTGATTTCTTGAAAGTGTACTATCAACAAGGGATTTCTTCATATTAGGTAATAGAAATGAAAATCGACAGAATACTTGGAATAATAATTTATCTTTTAAATCATGACAAGGTTTCAGCGAAAACTTTAGCTGAAAAATATAATGTGTCTGTCAGGACAGTACAGCGGGATATGGTAAATATTGCTTCTTCCGGCATACCTATATATTCAGATAATGGAAAAAATGGTGGGTATTCTATTTTACCTACATATAAATTGAAAAATACCAATATTAAAAGTGATGAACAGCAGATAATTATTAAAGCATTGGAAAGTTTATCAACTTCATATACTAATCATACATTGGAGTCAATAATTCAAAAATATAATACGATTATTGGAAAAGAAGGCGGACAAAAGATTTTTTGGGACTTTGGTGTGACAAAAGAGAATCAACGGGTTCAAGATGTTAATAAAATATTGGAGCATGCAATAACAGACAAAAGATATATTTATTTTCATTATAGAAATGCCAGTGGAAAAGAATCTGATCTGACAGTTGAACCTTTA
>ERZ838516.3723-NODE-3723-length-12922-cov-31.708557_pt1 | contig 12922 bp, 11 predicted proteins | sample MGYA00519910_ERZ838516 | MGnify/ENA primary metagenome ERZ838516 (study PRJEB31850, sample SAMEA3708837) | human gut metagenome | biome: human gut; feature: human-associated habitat; material: faeces | place: China | collected 2014 ... | reverse complement strand
TGTTCGATGCCTTTGACTATGTGGCGCTGGGGCATCTGCACAGCCCGCAGAAGGTGGGGCGGGAGACCTTGCGCTACTGCGGCACACCGCTGAAGTACTCCTTCTCGGAGGCGGGGCAGTGCAAAAGCGCTACCTTTGTGGAGCTGGGTGCAAAGGGCGAGGTGCACATCACCACCGCGCCCCTGACCCCCCGGCACGAGTTGCGCGGGCTGCGGGGCAGCTACACGGAACTGACCGACCGCCGCTGCTACGAGGGCACCGCCGTGGACGACTATCTGTACATCACCCTGACCGACGAGCAGGATGTGCCGGATGCGCTGGCGCGGCTGCGGGTCATCTACCCCAACCTGATGCAGCTGGACTACGACAACCAGCGCACCCGCCAGCAGCAGGAGATCAGCGCCCCGGAGCGCACCGAGAGCATCTCCCCGCTGGAACATCTGGCTGCCTTTTACCAGCTGCAAAATAATCAGCCCCTGACCGCCGAGCAGACGGCATTCTGCCAGGAACTGATCGAGGAGATCTGGAAGGAGGGCGATACTGTATGAGACCGCTGCGACTGACCCTTTCGGCCTTTGGCCCCTATGCCGCCGAGACCACCCTCGACCTTGAAAAACTGGGCAAAGGCGGGCTGTACCTCATTACCGGCGACACCGGCGCGGGCAAGACTACCATTTTTGACGCCATCACCTATGCGCTGTACGATCATTCCAGCAGCGGCATCCGGGAGGGCTCCATGCTGCGCTGCAAGTACGCAGACGACAAGACCCCCACCTTTGTGGAGCTGGAATTTGAGGTGCACGGCGTGCGCTACACGGTGCGCCGCAACCCGGAGTATCAGCGCCCCAAGGCCCGGGGCGAGGGCATGACCACCGAAAAGGCGGATGCCACCCTGACCTACCCGGACGACCGCCCGCCGGTGACCAAAGCCAAGGACGTGACCGCCGCCGTGCAGGAGATCATCGGGCTGGACTACAACCAGTTTTCTCAGATCGTGCTCATCGCGCAAGGACAGTTCACAAAGCTGCTCAACGCCTCCACCGAGGAGCGCAGCCGCATCTTCCGCAAGCTGTTCCGCACCCAGCGCTACGCCCAACTGCAAGAGCGCTTACAGTCCGAAGCATCCGCGCTGAACCAGCAGCGCACCGCCCAGAACGCCAAACTGGACAGCCTGCTGGGCGGGCTGCAATTCAGCCCGGAGGACCCGGACGCCGAGGCGCTGCGCGCCCTGTGCGCCCAGACTGTACCGGAAACGGCGCTTGCCTTGCTGGACACCCTGACTGCCCGGCAGGCGGCAGCGCTGGAAGAAGCCGGCACCGCCCTGCAAGCCACCGAAGCCCAGCTGGACACGGTACAGCAGCAGCTGGGTGCCGCCGCACAGGCGCAGCGGCTGGCGCAGCAGCTGGCTGCCCGTCAGGCAGAGCTTGCCGCTGCAAAGCCCGCACTGGATGCTGCTCGCGCCGAGGCCGACCGCCACGCCGGGGACGCTGCACAGCTGGATGCCCTGACCGCGCAGGTGACGCAGGCGCAGAGCGCCCTTGCGGCCTATGACGCGCTGGACACCCTCTGCCGTCAGCAGACCGAAGCGCGGGACGCCGCCCAGCTGGCGGCGGCGCAGGCGCACAAGCGGCGCACCCAGCTGGACAGCCTGAACGCCGCCCTTGCCGCCGCTGAGACCGAACTTGCCGCGCTGGCAGACGCGGACACCCGGCTTTTGGCGCTGCAAACCCGCAGCGCTCAGCTGGCGCAGCGCGGCGAAGCGCTGGCAAAGCTGGAGCAGCGCCTTGCGGACTGCCAGCGACAGGCCAAAACTGCACACAAGGCGCAGGAGAGCTACCGCGCCGCTGCCGCCGCACAGGACGAAGCCCGCACCCGACAGAATACGCTGGAACGGGCATTCTTGGACGCACAGGCCGGGCTGCTGGCCGAAAGTCTTGTCGAGGGCGCGCCCTGCCCGGTGTGCGGCAGTACCCATCACCCCGCCCGCGCCCTGCTGCCCCATACTGCGCCCACGCAGGCACAGGTGGAAGCCGCACGGCAGGCCGCTGCGGAAGCTGACCGGCAGGCGCAGAACGCCAGCGCTGCCGCCCAGAGCGCCCTTGCCGCTGTCAACGAGGCGAAAACTTCTCTCCGGCGGGACGCCGAGACCCTGCTGCCGGAGCGCTTTACCACGCCGGAGGGCACAGTACCCCTCACCTTTGCCCTGATGACCAACGTTCTGGCCGAGGAGAGTGCCGCCTTGCAAACGGCACAGACAGACTGCAAAGCACAGTGCCGACAGGCCGAGGCCGACTGCCGCCGCAAGGCGCAGCTGGAAGCCGACCGGCAGGCCAAGACCCGCCAACGCCCGGCACTGGAGCAGGCCGCTGCCGAGGCCGACCGCAGCGCTGCCGCACAGAATGCAAGTGCTGACGCGCTGGAGGGTCAAATCGCAGAGCGGCGCGCCGCCCTGCCCTACCCCCGGCGCGCGGACGCACAGGCGGCGCTGGACAAGCTGGAAGCCGACCGCCGCACCCTGCGCACCGGTATGGACACGGCGCAGCGCAAGCTGAAACAGGCCGAGCAGACCGTTGCCGCCGCCGAGGCCGCTGTGGAGGCGCTGACCGCACAGCAGACCGCCGCCCAAAAGGAACTGCCTGCCCGCAGCGCCGAGGAGCTTACCGCACAGCAGACCGAACTGACCGCCGCGCGGGAGGCTTTGCGCAGCCGGGAAAAGCAGCTTTCGGCACAATTGCTGCCCAACCGCAAAACGGCGGCGCAGTACCGCGCTGCCGCCGAAGCGCGGCAGGCGCTGGAAAGCCGGTGGCAATGGGTCAGCGCGCTGGCTGCTACGGCGGGCGGCACTTTGACCAGCAAGCAGAAGATCAAACTGGAAGCCTACATCCAGATGAACTATCTGGACCGCATTTTGCGCTACGCCAATACCCGGCTGATGCAGATGACCGCCGGGCAGTACGAGCTGGAGCGCATCGGTGCAGAGAACCAGCGCAGCCAGTCCGGGCTGGACCTTGGCGTCATCGACCACTACAACGGCACCCGCCGCAGCGTAAAGACCCTTTCCGGCGGCGAAAGCTTCAAGGCTTCACTGGCGCTGGCGCTCGGCCTTTCGGATGAGGTACAGAGCAGCGCCGGGGGCATCCGGCTGGACACCTTGTTCTTAGACGAGGGCTTCGGCTCGCTGGACGAGGAATCGCTGGAGCTGGCCATCCGGGTGCTCTCCGGCCTGACCGAGGGCGACCGGCTGGTGGGCATCATCTCCCATGTGGGGGCGCTCAAGGACCGCATCGACCGGCAGGTGGTGGTGCACAAGGCCCGCACCGGCGGCTCCACCGTAGAGCTGCGGGTGTAAAACGCTTCTGGCGGGGCACACTAGGGGCGGAGGTGAATTTTGATGAATTCTCTGGAACCCTTCATCCGCCACGAACTGGAAAACCAGCCCGGCACCGCTGCCGCCCCACAGGCAAGCAGCACTCGCAATGCCCCGCCGCTGGGCAGTATGCCCCTGCAGCCCCCGGCTGCGCCGGACACGCCCGGCACCCAGCTGCCCCCGCCGGAGCTGCCGCAGCCCGAAAAGCCCGGTGTCCCCATGACTGACGGCACCCCCATGGCCTGCCGCCAGAAGAATGCCGCCGCCTTTCTGGCCGGGGACGTGCAGACCAGCGTGATGGCGCACTACGCGCCGGGGCTGTTCAGCACCAAGCAGAAGCTGCACAGCCGCCACCCTGCCCCGGACGAGGACACCGCCGCCGTTCTGGAGCTGGTGGAATGGCGCGAGGACGCCCCTTACGGCTGAGCGTAACAAAAATTTTTTAAAATATTTCAGTTTACCTGTTGAAATCTCGCCGCACTTCCCTTATTATGGTAGCATACAAACATAAAGGCAGGTTTTGCAATATGGCAGAGATCAAATACGAAGTTGTCCAGCGTGTAGCCGTGCTGAGCCAGCGTCCCCGCGGCTGGGAGCGTCAGCTGAACCTTATCAGCTGGAACGACGGCGAGCCCAAGTACGACATCCGCGACTGGTCCCCGGACGGCACCCGCATGGGCAAGGGCATTTCCCTGAGCCACGACGAGTTGGCCATCCTCAAGGGCATTCTGGAGGACATGGAGCTGTGAGCGGGGGCGACCGCGCAAAGTTTCTGGACATCTGGCAGCAGCATGTCACCCGCCCGGGCAGCGAAAAGCTGCTGGACTGGCTGGACAAAAAGACGGATTTTTTCACCGCACCGGCGTCCACCCGTTTTCACGGGGCCTGTGAGGGCGGGCTGTGCATGCACAGCCTGAACGTCTACCACGCGCTGCACGACAGCTTTTTCACCGAGGGCGAAAGCGAGGAGAGCTACGCCATCTGTGCCCTGCTGCACGATTTGTGCAAGGCCAACTACTACAAGCTGGGCACCCGCAACGTAAAGAACGAAGCCACCGGACAGTGGGAAAAAGCGCCCTTTTACAGTGTAGAGGATCTGTTTCCCTACGGCCACGGCGAAAAGAGCGTGTTTCTCATTGAGCGGTTCATGAAGCTGAAGGTGGAGGAGGCGGTTGCCATCCGCTGGCACATGGGCGGCTTTGACGATGCGGCCCGAGGCGGCTGTTTTGCCATCTCGGAGGCCTACGACAAGTACCCGCTGGCGGTCAAACTGCACATCGCAGACCTGCAGGCTACCTATCTGATGGAGCACCGCACCAGTAATATGCGCTGAATAAACTAAACAGGCGGCTGTACAGCATTTTGTACAGCCGCCTGTTTGTTTGTAGAAATTTTCAGCAACCTTCTCCGGCGCAGAGGGCTTTCACCTTCTGCACAGCGGCAGCTACAAGGCTGCCGATGGGCTGGTCGGGCACGCCGACGATATAGTTTTCACAGTGGTTCACCGGGATCAGCACCCGGGTGGCGCTGCTCTGGCACACTGCCGCGGCCATGACGGGGGTGATCTCCCCCAGCAGCGCGTCTGCAATGACGATGCCGATGGGCCCCACGATGATATCCGCGCTGCGGCAGTTCACCACCACGGCATTCTCACCGGTGGCGGCGCGCTGCGCCCCGGCCTTGTGCATAGCCTGCGCGGCGACACTGTTGGTGCCCACGGCCACCAGCCGGATGTCCGGGCACTGGGCGCTGAGGGCAGCCACCAGCTGGCGGCCCAGTCCCCCGCCCTGCCCGTCAATGACAAGCACGTTCATGCCGTACCTCAGAAGTCGATCTCTTCCAGACGCAGCAGCGCCAGAATGTAGATCTTAACGGCCTCCAGCAGCTTGTCGATGGGGGCAGCCTCGTTGGCACCGTGCATCGGGCCGCCGAATTCCGGCAGCTTCACATCCTCATGCTCCGGGCCGAAGCTGACAGCATAGGGGAAGTGGCGGGCATAGGTGCCGCCGCCCATGGTGAAGGGGGTGGCATTCTCTCCGGTCACCTCGTTGTAGGTGTCGATGCAGGCGCGGATGGCGGGGCTGTCGGCTGCGATATAGAACGGCTCGGCAGCATCCACATCCTCCAGCTTTGCGCCCTCGCCCAGCGCAGCAGTGACCTGTGCGGTCAGCTTTTCACCGTTAGTGCAGGTGGGGAAGCGGCTGTCGATGGTCTGCACCAGCTTGCCGTCCTCCATATAAATGCGGCCGCCGATGATGGTCAGCGGGCCGAAGGGGCCGTCGGCGCAGTCGATGCCAAGGCCGGTGCCTGCGGTGGAGCTGTGCAGCTTGCGCAGTGCCTCCAGATAAGCGCGCTCGGCATCGTTGCACAGGCCGTTATCCAGCAGATAATCCACCACCAGACCGATGGCGTTCACCGTGCCCTCCGGCATGGCGGCGTGGCCGGACTTGCCCCAGCCGCGCACCCGCACGCCGTCCCCTTCCGGTTCCAGCGTGATGTTGGGGGCGTTCTTCAGCTTGCGGATATCGGTCTTGACCAGTGCGCTGGCGCGGTCCGGCACCGCGTTGTTGGCAACACCGCCCTCAAACTCCGCAATGACGCCGTTGCACACCGGGCTGACGATCTTGCCGCCGAAGTGGCCCTTTTCGCCGTTGCACACCGGGAACTCGGCGTCCGGGGTAAAGCAGAACACCGGAGCGGGGTAGTTTTCCAGATAGTACTTCACATCGTTCATGTGGGTCTCCTCGTTGTCGCCCACAATGGCACGGATGGGGTAGCGCAGCTGGTAGCCCTGCTCCTTGAGGAACTTCAGCGCGTACAGAGTAACGATCATCGGGCCCTTATCGTCCGAGACGCCGCGGCCCAGCAGCCAGCCGTCCTGAATGCGCATCTTGAAGGGGTCTGCCGTCCAGCCGTTGCCCACGGGCACAACGTCCACATGGCAGATGGTGGCCAGATATTTTTCCGGGTCTGCACCGGCCAGCTCGGCATAGCCGATGTAGTTTTCGCAGTTGCGGGTGGCAAAGCCCATGCCTGCTGCCAGTTCCAGCGTCTTGTCCAGCGCGGCCCGAGGGCCTGCGCCGAAGGGTGCGTCCTCCTCCGGGGTGCCCTCTACGCTGTCGATGGCGACCAGCGCTGCAATGTCCTGCAGCAGCTGCTCCTTATTTTCCGCAATATATGCGTCAATTTTCTGATTCAGTGCCTGATCCATGTTCTATAACGTCCTTTCTGACCGGGAGCAGATCCCGGTTTTCACAACTATTACCCAGTTTAACACACTCCGGGCGGAAAAGCTACCGGCATTTTTCACGACAAAAGCGTCCGCGTTTTGTCAGCCTGCCGCAAACAGCCCGCTGAGCGCGCCCAGCAGCCCGGCGCTTGCCAGACCCATGATGATGCCTGCCAGCAGCACACCGCCCATGCAGGCGATCAATACATCTTTGAATTTCATATCCAGAATGGAGGCTGCCAGCGTGCCCGTCCACGCACCGGTGCCCGGCAGCGGGATGCCCACGAACAGCAGCAGTGCCACGGTCATGCCCTTGCCTGCCTTGGCCTCCAGTGCGCGGCCGCCCTTTTCGCCCTTGTTGATGCAAAAGCGGCAGATGGGGCCGATGAGGGGCTTGTGGTAGCCCCAGATGAGGAACTTGCGGGCGAACAGGTAGATGAAGGGCACCGGGATCATGTTGCCCAGTACGCACAAAAGGTAGGTGGGCAGCACCGGCAGCCCCATGCCCAGCCCGATGGGGATAGCTCCGCGCAGCTCAATGATGGGCACCATGGAGATAAGGAAGATCAGAAGATAATTTTTCAGCATTGGCTTCTCCTTATATTACAGGTCGATCTGCAGCTCCACCGGGCAATGGTCGGAGCCGAAGATCTCGTTGTGGATCTCGGCGGCGCGGATGCGGTCTGCAATGCGCCGGGAAACGATAAAATAGTCGATGCGCCAGCCCGCGTTCTTTTCCCGCGCGTGGAAGCGGTAGCTCCACCAGCTGTACTTCACCTCGTCCGGGTGCACCACTCGGAAGCTGTCCGCAAAACCTGCCGCCAGCAGCTCGGTCATTTTGGCGCGCTCCTGATCGGTAAAGCCTGCGCTCATGCGGTTGGTCTTGGCGTTTTTGATATCCATCTCGGTGTGCGCCACGTTCAGATCGCCGCACAGGATCACCGGCTTTTTTGCGTCCAGTGCCAGCAGGTACGCCCGGAAGGCGTCCTCCCACTCCATGCGGTAGTCCAGCCGCTTCAGCCCGTCCTGACTGTTGGGGGTGTAGCAGTTTACCAGATAAAAGCCGGGGTATTCCAGCGTCAGCACCCGCCCCTCGTGGTCGTGCTGTTCCAGCCCGATGCCGGTGGTCACCGCCAGCGGCGCGGTTTTGCACCAACAGGCCGTGCCGGAATAGCCCTTTTTCTCGGCAGAGTAGGTATATTCGGTGTAGCCCTCCGGCGCAAAATCTGCCTGTCCCGGCTGCATCTTGGTCTCCTGCACCGAGAAGATGTCCGCGTCCAGCGCGGCAAAGCTCTCGGCAAAGCCGTGGGTCAGGCAGGCGCGCAGGCCGTTCACGTTCCAGCTGATCAGTTTCATGCTTTTCTCCTTATTGTTATGCCTGATATTTTGTTTTCCATGCGCCGCTGCGGAAGCGCAGCACAAAGCAGGTCACGCGGCAGGTCCAGTCGATGACCATAGCCACCCACACGCCCACAGCGCCCCAGCCCATGCGGACGCACAGCAGATAGCTGAAGCCCAGCCGCCAGCAGGCCATGCTGAGGATGGACACCACCATGGTAAATTTCACGTCGTTGGCCGCGCGCAGGGCGTTGGGCAGCACGAAGGACAGCGGCCAGAAGATAATGGCGCAGCCCGCGTGGATGGTGACCAGCGTGATGGCCAGCTCCATGGTCTCGCCGGAAAGGGCGTAGATGCCCACCAGCTGCCGGAGAAACAGCAGGATCGCTCCGTTGGAAAGCCCCATGGTAATGTAAGCCCACAGCAGCAGCTTGCGGGTGTAGTAAACGGTCTGCTCGTGGTCGCCGGCACCGATGCAGCGCCCCACCACCGTGATCATAGCCAGACTGATGGCCTTGCCCGGGATGACGCCCATGCCGTCCAGATTGTTGGCCACGGCGTTGGCTGCGATCTGCACCGTGCCGAAGGTGGAGATCATGCTCACCACCAGAATGCGCCCGGCCTCGAATAGACTGTTTTCAAAGGCCGAGGGGATACCGATGCCCAGAATGCGCTTTGCCATGCCGCCGTCCAGCCGCAGGGTCTTGGGCACGGTAAGCACCGCATCCTCCCGGTAGCACTTGCGCAGGATCAGCGCCGCAGCCACCACGCGGGACACCACACTGGGCCATGCTACGCCATCCACGCCCATTTTAAAGCCGAAGATGCACACCGCGTTGCCCACGATGTTGATGATGTTCATCAAAAAGCTGATCTGCATGGAGATTTTAGAATTGCCGATGCTGCGGAACAGTGCCGCACCGCCGTTGTACAGCGCCAGAAACGGATAGCTGAGGGCGATGATCTGCAGGTACTTCACGCCCGCGTCCAGCACGTCGGTATCAATAGAGCCGTAGAACAGCCGGATCATAGGGCGGGCCAGCACAAAGCATACCACGCCGATCACCACACCGGACAAGCCGCTGAGCAGCAGCAGCTGACCGGCGCTTTTGTTGGCATTCCCGCGCTCTTTTGCGCCCAGATACTGGCTTACCACCACCGCGCCGCCGGTAGCCAGCGCCGCAAACAGCACGATGATAAGGTTATTGATCATATCCACCAGGCTGACACCGGAGATGGCCGCCTCGCCGCAGCGGGACACCATCATGGTGTCGGCCATGCCCACCGTCACTTCCAGCAGCTGCTCCACCAGCAGCGGAATGGCCAGTACCAGCAGTTCCTTCTGGCTGAACAGCGGCTCCCGCCCGCCGGTCTGGCTGCTTTTTTCATTGCCATGCAGTAGCTTTGTCATTCGTTTCTCCCCTCCCGGCACCGGGCGCTTTTCCCGGTACGCCGCCGCTGCCCGGCGCGTGCATTCTTCCGGTTGCAGCAGATGTGTCCATCTTAACACACCACCGGCTGCTTGTAAAGCGGTGCAGGCTACATCCCGCGAAAATCAGTTTTCCAAGCCCATCTCCCATTGCCTGCCGGTTTTATAAAGGTGTCCCTGTGCGGTTTTCCGACTGCCATTCTGTTTTATGCTTGTTCGTCAGTTTGTCTGGAACTTTCCGTAAAATTTGTGCGTTTCTACAAAAATGCGATTTCCCGCGTATTTTTGGGGAGAAATTTTAAAAAACCTCTTGCAATTTCTGTTCTAAAGTGGTATGTTGTATCCAACAAAAGCGAACCTTGGATACATCTTCTCTTTGGAGCGGCAACTTCGGCTCCGTATACGCCTTTGTTTTTACCTTGCTATTTTCTTCATTTACCTTCTTATCATTTACCCTGCCTGTCCCGCAAGGGACGAGAAAAGCGATGACCCACCTGCACGGGTCGTCGCTTTTTCTTTTGCCCACAGCCGCCCGCAGGGGGCAGAATACAAGCCGCAAAAGCACTGCTCTACAAGATGACGTGCCGCAACTGCTTTTCCCTGTCCCACCCCAAAAAGTTTGTTTGAATAAACATCCCTGCTTTTTCTTGACATCCCTTTGTATGCGTGTTATCTTAATTTCCGTCAATTAGCTTACCCTAACCATCTGAGGGGCTTTACCCCGCAGGTTTTTCTTTGCGCGCAATGTTAGGTTCAGCTAACTATATGGCAGTGCGTTTCTGTCATTGTGATGAAAGGAGCATTTTTTCATGAGAACCAAGAAATTTCTTTCCCTGCTGCTCTCAGCGGCTATGGCGTTCAGCCTGCTGACCGCCACTGCCTTTGCAGCAGCCCCCGCCGAGGAGGAAAACGGTTTTTTCGATTTTCTGCTGGGCAAAAAATATACCTACCTCTACGCTGCCCTGACCTGGGACGAGTACTGGGCAAACGAGAAGGTCTATGCTGCCGGGAGCACTGCCTCCTCTGCACAGCTGGACAGCCACGAGGAGCAGGACCTTGGCGCGTTTGACGCGGTCTCCCGCGCAACCGTCAACCACGGTCTGCACCGCGGCAGCTTCCAGAGCACTGCTGTCATCTACGCCAAGGACGGCAGCAGCTACACCGTTTCTCACTGGTCGGACGATGGCAAGACCATCTATCTGGCCGATGGCACCACCGTGGGCTGGAACCGCGGCACCATTACCAAGGCCGACGGCTCCACCGTGCAGATGGACCACTACGAGGTGCTGGGCACCAAGTATGTGCCGGTGCGCGTAGCCACCAGCGACCTTGCAGATTTCTGCTCCAAGTACACCGTGGTGGAAAACGGTGGCCAGCTGGTGGGCGGCTACTCTGAAAAGAACCTGACCGCCTACGCCCTGACCGCTGCGGTGGACAAAAACACCAACGGCCTGAAGTACGCAACTAAAAACGGCGATGGCTACACCTTCTCTGCCGCACACACCGGCACCGGCTCCGGCGTGGCAGAAGCCGCCCAGAAGGCCGCTGAGGGTCTTACCGTGAACCTGCGCAGCGGCAGCGACGTGGGCAGCTTTGGCGAGTTTATCCGTGTGGACCTGAACGGCAACTACGGCGAGCTGGGCTCCCGGATGCAGTCTGTGGTGTGGACCTACTACGGCAACGACAGCACCTACACCCACGCCAAGGCCTCCTATGGCACCAAGTTTGCAGCCGACAACTGGATGCACAAGTCCATGGGCATCCAGCTGGGTCTGAGCGATTCCGCCCGCTGCCAGCTGCCGGAGGGCACTGACGGCACCGGCTACTGGACCATCACCATCCGTGCACTGGGCTACGCTGACACGGTGGTCAAGTTCCAGACCACTGCCGAGAACCTTGCCAAGCACGAGCTGGCAAGCGATGCCGACCGCGCCGCCCTGCAGGCTGTGGTCGCCGAAGCACAGAGCAAGGCAAAGGCCGCTTACACCGCCGACAGCTATGCCAATCTGGAGACCGAGCTGGCCGAGAGCGTGGAGCTTTTGAGCCGCGAGACCCTGTATAAGGCCGCTGCACTGGAGCAGGTGACCCACCTGACCGATGCCGTGCAGAACCTGAAAGCTGCCTGATCCGGCAAAAAACAGAACACTAAAAAAGCAAGGTCGCTTTATGCAGGCGGCCTTGCTTTTCCGTGTCAGGAGGAGTTGGAATGAACAAAAAACGATGCAACACACTGCTGCCACTGGTGCAGCTGCTCCCGGCGGTGGCGGCAGCGGCAGCCGTGCTTTTTGCCCTGCCCCGCACTGTCCCGGTGCTGGCTGCCGTACCGGAAAGGCTGGCAGTGGTGATGGAGCAGCCGGTGGAAGCCGCTTCCGTTGAAGCGGAGGAAGAAGCCCTGCCCAAGCTGCCCTATGCCGATGGCGTATACGTCGGCTCTTCCCGGGGCTACGGCGGTGCCGTCCGGGTGCAGGTGACCATGGAAAACGGCAGCATCACGGAGGTGGAGGTCCTGGACGCTTCCCACGAGACAAAGCAGTTTCTGCGGCGCGCCAAGCGGCTTTTGACCGCCGTAGTGGATGCCCAGAGCTGGGAGGTGGATGCCGTTTCCGAAGCCACCTACACCAGCCGGGGCATTCTGGGCGCGGTGCAGAACGCCCTGACCGGCGAGGTGGTGAATAATCCCCTGCCGCCGCAGCCGAAGCCTGCCGCACCGCTGGTGGTGGAGGAATTTACCGCACCCTCCACCTACCTTGACGGCATCTACACCGCCGAAGCCATAGGCTTTGAGGGCAAAATTACAGTGCAGGTCACGGTGGCAGAGGATAAGATCACCGATATCACGGTTCTGAGCGCCGAGGACGAGGAGGAATATCTTTCCCGGGCAAAGCGGATCATCCCCGCCATTCTGGAGGGGCAAAGCCCCAACGTGGATGCCGTTTCCGGTGCCACCTACTCCTCCAGCGGCATCCTGAACGCGGTCAAGCTGGCATTGGCAAAGGCAGCGATTGCCCCGGCGGAGGAAGCCGCCCCGGAGCAGGCAGCCTCGGAAGAAGTGGCAGAAGAAGCCGCGCCGTCCGAAGCGGCAGAACCCGAGGAAACACCGGTCACCGCGCCCACCGTGGAGGTGGTACAGCCGGAGGAAAAGAGCGCTGTTTCCGCGTGGTTCAAGGAAGTGTGGCAGCAGCTTTTCCCGGCAGAAACACCGGACGATTCTGAACCGGAACCGGCATCTTCTGCGGAGGTGCTGCCGACATCCGAGGCGGCGCTGCCGCCCGAAGAGATCGAAACCGAACCTGAAACGGAAGGAGCAGCGGAATGAAATACAAGAATTTTCTCCTCCGGGCGGTGAACCTGCTGCTGATTCTGGGGGTACTGTGGCAATACCAGCAGGTGGCGCTGGTCCGGGCTGCGGCGGTAAGCCAGCGCAAGCAGGAGATTGCCGAAGTGGAAGCCTACAACGCTTCCGTTTTGCAGGCGCAGAGCGCAGCGCAGGCAGAGCAGAGCCAGAGCGGCTACCGGGACGGCACCTATGAGGGCAGCGCCTTTGGTTTTGGCGATGTCA
>ERZ838516.3706-NODE-3706-length-12991-cov-2.972557_pt1 | contig 12991 bp, 11 predicted proteins | sample MGYA00519910_ERZ838516 | MGnify/ENA primary metagenome ERZ838516 (study PRJEB31850, sample SAMEA3708837) | human gut metagenome | biome: human gut; feature: human-associated habitat; material: faeces | place: China | collected 2014 ... | reverse complement strand
TTGTTTATTTATGAATAAAATTTCGTCATTCGATAAATGCACGTTGGCGGCTCGGGCATTGGAGATTGCCTGTTCTTTGTTACGAGCTCCGGCTAAAGCAATGGTAATGCCCGGGTGATCGATTGTCCAGCGTAGTACAAGTTGAGAAAGGGTAATGTCTTTTTCATCGGCAATCGGTTTTATTTTCGCTAAAAAAGCGTTGGTTCTGATAATGCTGTCATCTGTGAAATACGGATTGGTTTTTCGGTGGTCTCCTTTTTTAAAGTTTTGTCCCGGTGTCATTTTTCCTGTCAATAATCCTCGTTCCATAGGACTATAAGCAATTATCGATTTTTCATTTCGGATGCAGAATGGAATGATTTTGTCTTCACTTCCTCGATTTACCATGCTGAAAGGAATTTGGTCAGATATTATATTTACTGCCTTATCAGCTTCTTCAATCTGTTCAGGTGTGTAGTTGCATACTCCGGCATATCGGATTTTCCCTTGTTCGATAAGGCGGGCTACTGCTTCGAATGTTTCCGATATAGGGGTCGTTATATCGGCCCAATGTATTTGATAGAGATCTATATAGTCGGTTTTTAATCGTTTCAGGCTATTTTCACATTCCTGTATAATACTCTCTTTTCCGGCATATTTATAGATATCGATATCTTTCCCCTGATTATTTTGGCTGTGGACATAGAAATTTCCTTTATTCAAGTCCCAACGTAACCCGAATTTTGTCAGTATTTGCACTTTGTCGCGGGGAATATCTTGTAATGCTTCTCCGACAATCTCTTCACTTTCTCCTTGTCCGTATATCGGGGCGGTATCAAAGGAGGTCATACCTTCAGCGTATGCCGCACGCATGGCCTTGATTGCTTCATGCCGGTCTGTTTGTCCCCACATCCAACCCCCTGCAGCCCATGCGCCGAAAGCGATAGCCGATAAAGTAAGCTCTGAATGTTGCAGTTGTCTGTATTCCATAATATATCTGATTTTATAAATGTATGATATATTAATAACAAAATTAAAAGAAGTAAGATTGTTCCCGATATTATTTATTGAATAAAATAGTGTGGTTTTACATAATTTATGATTTGAAAGCAAGGTGTAATCTTCTGAAACAGAAAACAAACATTCTTGTAATATGCAGGAAATATAACTGTTGTTCTTTTGTTAAACGAAAATTAAAATTATTCTATGACAAGAACAAAAGTCTCTACGGTGATTCTGTCGGATGTACATATCGGGTCAGAGCATTCAAAAGTGAAAGAGTTGACTTCTTTCCTGAAAAATATCGATTGTGATAAGCTTATTTTGAATGGAGATATTCTGGATGGGTGGAAGTTGCAGCGAAATCCCTTCGGACGCTGGAAACGTTCTTATACGGAACTTATAAAAGTTATTATGAAAATGATGGAAAAACACGGAACGAAAGTTATTTATGTTCGTGGAAATCATGATGACTTTTTAGATAAGATACTGCCTTTGTCGCTTCCATCCGTTTCATTGGTAAAGGATTATGTACATATATCTCACGGAAAACGTTATTACGTAACGCATGGAGATGTTTTCGATAATATCAGTACACATTTGGTCTGGCTGGCTAAACTTGGAGATTATGGCTATTCAGCTCTCTTGTGGATAAATAGGATATTGAATAATTATCGACGGAAACAGGGAAAACCTTATTACTCTTTTTCACAGTCTGTCAAACACAAGGTAAAATCTGCCGTATCTTATATTTCAGATTTCGAGAAGGAACTGACAGCACTTGCAGCAGCCCGTCATTTCGACGGAATTATTTGCGGACATATTCATCAGCCGGCAAATACATGGTATGGAAATATTCATTATCTCAATTCTGGTGACTGGGTAGAGTCTCTTAGCGCTTTGATCGAGCATGTAGATGGTACGTGGGAGATATATCATTATGAAGAGTGTTTATTTGAAAATGAAGTGTCCGAAAAAACCGCTTGATAAATTGTTCGTTATTTGTTTTTGTTTTATGGGTTATAGTCTAAAAATATATGAAGTATCTGTTTGTTGTACAAGGTGAAGGTCGAGGGCATTTTACTCAGGCGCTGGTAATGCAGGAGCGAATACGGATGAGGGGAGATGAAATTGCGGCTTTTTTGGTCGGGAAAAGCTCTGCAAGACAGTTACCCGATTATTTCCTAAATCAGGCAACAGCACCGGTTATTCAATTCGAGAGTCCTAATTTTTTGCCGGCAGCGCAAAATAAGCGTCCCGGGCTATGGAAAAGCGTATTTTATAATTTGTTGAAGTTACCTGTTTTTATTTCGAATATGAATTTTATTCGGAAACAGATAAAACTATATGAGCCGGACATCGTGCTTAATTTTTATGAGTTGTTGACCGGATTGACTTATTTATTTATGCCTCTTTCGATTCCAATGGTTTGTATCGGACACCAATATATGTTTCTACATCGAAAATTCCGTTTCCCGAAAAAGTCTCCTGTCGAACTTTTCTTTTTGAAATTTTTCACTCGGCTTACTAGTATGGGAGCTGATCGAAGGTTGGCTTTGTCTTTTTATCCCATGGGAGATGATATTTCTCGTCACATTGTTGTCGTCCCTCCGTTGTTACGTTCCGAAGTCACCCGTTTAGAGCCTGTTAAAGGCGATTATATATTGGGTTATATGTTGAATAGCGGCTATCTTTCCGAAATAAGCAAATGGCATGAACATAATCCTGAAGAGACATTGCATTTTTTCTGGGATAAAAAAGATGCAGCCGAAAGGCTGGACATATCTTCTACATTTTCTCTGTTTCGAATTAATGACAAGTCTTTTCTGAAACAAATGGCAGGTTGCAAAGCTTATTCTACCACAGCCGGATTTGAATCGGTATGCGAAGCACTTTATTTGCAGAAACCTGTGTTAATGGTACCTGCACATATAGAACAGGAATGCAATGCTTTTGACGCTTTGCGTGCAGGAGCGGGTATCGTATCTGATAATTTCGATTTGAGTGCATTGTTGCAGTCTGTTGCGATTTACAAACCCAATACCCTGTTTCGAAGATGGGTCGCTAATGCTGATACGCTTATTTTCTCTGAATTAAAAGAGGTTTATTTATCTCATAAATATCCGGAACGAAAAGGTTTGATTTGGAATTATCATGCTTAATTTTTATAATTATCGGCAGCTGTCGAAGATAGTTTGGATATAGAAAAAAAATTGCTTCAATTCTGTGTAGCTTCGTTCTATTGTATTAAATTTGCACTCAATTTTTGGGGATCATTCTGAGAAATATCCATAAATCTTAAAGATTGTCGAACAATTGTTTCAATCTGTCTGTATATTTCTTTAGGATAAAATAATTTATAAGTAGAGAGGAGTACATGAAAAAAGTTCATATTATATCCCTTGGAGACACATATATGTTCCGTTTAGCTGTCGCTTTACGTGAAAAAGGATATAGTGTCAGTTGTTCCGGAGCGGATATTATGGGAGCTGAAGCTGATATTTTGAGGGAGAAAGATATTCTGTTGGCAGACTTACAGCCGATAAACGATCCTTTTAAGGAAAAGATCGACTTTGTCGTTTCTCCGTTGCAGTCGGTTTCTGATCATCCGGAACTTATTCGTGCAAAGGAATCCGGGTTATTGATCCTTTCTGTTCCGGAACTTGTGTTGAGAATGGCAAAAGATAAGATACGTTTGGTTTTTTGTAATCCTCGGCATCCGAACAGAATTATGAGTATGGTTCTGAAAGCCTTGCGTAAGCAAAACATGCGTTGCGATTACGTTGCGTTGAATGAGATTCCGGGTCAGGAGAAACAAATTTCTCTGAGCTATGATGCGCGGATTTCATTATTGGAGGGAGATGCTTTTCTTGAAGAGAAGCCATTGGCTCACCAGCAATATAAACCGCATATATTGATCATGTCCGATTTGTTGTGGCATCCGACGAAAACGCATTCGACTTTCGAATCTTATGTCGATTTCTGGAAGGGCATGGTCGCTTCGATCGAGCGGGACGGGAAATTTATATATAATCAGAATATTCCTTTACTTCAGGATTTGGCAGATACGGTCAGAGAGGATATAACAGCCGTTCCCTATTTACCACATCCTATTGTAAGAACAGACGATAATATCGAGTTGGAAACCCGTTATGGACGAGTACCTGTAACATTATTTGATGAAGAATTTTTGGGCGATATCAATGCTGCCCGTTTAGCTTGTCGTCACTTAGGGGTGAATGATAAAGAGTTTTATGCGATTTTTGAATGTATATTCGGAAATTGTTAAAAATAAATTGTTTATTTGTTCTCCGGATAAATTTTGAAATATGATTATAGCCAGCCAAAAAAGGAAAGAAAATATCGCTGAGTATTTGCTCTATATGTGGCAGATCGAAGATATTATCCGGGCATATAAACTGGATATCGATACTATCGATGAACAGATTGTCTCGAAATATAATGTTCCGGATGATAAAAAGAAAGAAATTCGGGAGTGGTATGAGAGCCTTATCGATATGATGAGACGTGAAGGTGTGGTGGAAAGCGGACATCTTCAGTTGAATAAAAATGTTATTATCGATCTTACCGATTTGCATCTGGCTTTATTGAAGTCACCGAAAGAACCGTTTTATGGGGCGACATTTTTCAAAACGCTCCCTTATATTGTTGAGTTGAGGGCAAAAACAGGAGACGAACCGGTTGGTGAAATAGAGACTTGTTTTAATGCGCTTTATGGAATCTTAATGCTTCGGTTACAGAAAAAGGAGATTTCTGAACAGACACAGGCTGCAATGAAACAAATATCGACTTTTTTAGCATTATTGTCTGAAAAATATAAACAAGAAAATGGTTTGCAATCTGAACCTGCTCGCTTTGGCAGGGAAAAAAAAAAAAAATTATAAAATTTTAAAAAAAAACATCGCATGGCAAAAATTTTAGTAACCGGTGCTAACGGCCAGTTGGGTAATGAAATGCGCTGTCTGGCAGAAGAAGATAAAAAAAATACTTTTCTGTTTACGGATATACAAGATCTGGATATTACCGATTTGGAAGCCGTAATGAAGTATGTTGCAGGTCACGGTATCGAGGTTATTGTCAATTGTGCAGCTTATACTGCGGTCGATAAAGCAGAGGATAATGAGGATACTTGTCGAAAGATTAATGCTTTGGCTGTAGCGAATCTTGCAAAAGCAGCTGCAATGAATCGGGCTAAAGTCATTCATATTTCTACAGACTATGTATATAGCGGAGTCCATTATAAACCGTATTCGGAGAGTGACGAAACAGCGCCATGCTCGGTATATGGAGTTACGAAGCTTGAAGGCGAGCGGTTATTGTTTGATAATTGTTCCGATGCCGTTGTATTGCGGACCTCTTGGCTATATTCGGCTTACGGCAATAATTTTGTGAAAACGATGATTCGACTTGGAAAAGAGCGGGAGAAATTAAGTGTCGTATTTGACCAAATCGGTACACCTACTTATGCAGGAGATTTGGCAAAGGCGATAATGATTATTATCGATAATAAGACGTTTATTCCCGGTATCTATAACTTTTCGAATGAAGGAGTGTGTAGCTGGTATGATTTTACTAAAGCAATACACCGTATTGCTGGAATTAGGACTTGCGAAGTGCTACCGATAGAAGGAAGCGAATATCCGGCAAAAGCGACGCGACCTTTTTATAGCGTGATGAATAAGAAAAAAATAAAAGAGACATATTCGGTTTCCATACCATATTGGGAAAACAGTCTTGTAAAGTGTATTAATTTATTAATGAAATAATTATTGTAAAGTGGCTACGATAACCGAAGAGATACAAAAAAGAAGGACGTTTGCTATTATCAGTCATCCGGATGCCGGGAAAACTACATTGACCGAGAAACTGCTGTTATTTGGGGGGGCGATTCATGTGGCCGGTGCTGTAAAATCGAATAAAATCAAGAAAACGGCGACTTCAGATTGGATGGAGATAGAAAAGCAGAGAGGAATTTCGGTTGCGACCTCGGTGATGGGGTTTAATTACGGAGATTATAAAATAAACATATTGGATACCCCCGGTCATCAAGACTTTGCAGAAGATACTTATCGCACATTGACAGCTGTGGATAGTGTGATTATTGTTGTAGACGCTGCAAAAGGAGTTGAGATGCAGACTCGTAAACTGATGGAAGTGTGTCGCATGCGCAATACTCCTGTAATTGTGTTTGTAAATAAATTGGATAGGGAAGGACAAGATCCTTTCGATTTGCTTGACGAGTTGGAGTCGGAACTTAAAATAGGTGTGCGTCCGTTAAGTTGGCCTATCAATATGGGGCAGCGGTTTAAAGGAGTGTATAATATATATGAGGAAGGATTGAATCTTTACACACCGAGTAAGCAGGTAGTCACCGAATCGGTAGAATTTAAAGACATTAATAACCCTGAGTTGGAAAAATATATCGGTTCAGAAGATGCCTCCAAACTTAGAGCTGATTTGGAACTGATAGAAGGAGTATATCCTGAATTTGATGTTTCCGATTATTTAAAAGGCAATATAGCACCCGTATTCTTTGGATCGGCACTAAACAATTTCGGAGTAAAAGAACTGTTGGATTGTTTTGTGAAAATAGCGCCATCTCCCAGACCGGTACAAGCTGTAGAACGTGTCGTTTGCCCTGAAGAGGCTAATTTTTCGGGGTTTGTTTTTAAGATACATGCAAATATGGATCCCAACCACCGGAGTTGTATTGCCTTTGTGAAAGTCTGTTCCGGAAAATTTGAACGGAATGCAAACTATAAACATGTGAGAAATGGTAAATTTATGAAGTTCTCCAGTCCGACAGCTTTTATGGCACAACGGAAATCTACGGTCGATGAGGCTTATCCCGGGGATATTGTCGGGTTGCCGGATACCGGTAACTTTAAAATCGGAGATACTTTAACGGCAGGAGAGGAGTTGCATTTTAGAGGATTGCCGAGTTTCTCTCCTGAAATGTTCAAGTATATAGAAAATACTGACCCGATGAAAACAAAACAATTGAATAAAGGAATAGACCAATTGATGGATGAGGGTGTTGCTCAGTTATTTGTCAATCAGTTTAACGGGCGGAAAATTATCGGGACGGTAGGACAATTGCAGTTTGAAGTGATTCAATATCGTTTGCTACATGAATATGGAGCGCAATGTAAATGGGAACCTATCAGCCTTTATAAAGCTTGCTGGATAGAGAGTGATGATGCCGAGGCTTTGGAGAATTTCAAAAAACGGAAATATCAGTTTATGGCAAAAGATAAGGAAGATCGGGATGTATTTCTTGCAGATTCCAATTATGTATTGCAAATGGCGCAGACAGATTTTCCGAAAATAAAGTTCCATTTTACCAGTGAATTTTAAAAAAAATATTTTGTGATGACGAAAAAGCAGAAAACTTACCGAGAGATAAAGAATAGCAGTTTTCTGCTTTTTTGTTTGAAGATTAACTGTTTTAAATTTATTTGGAATGGGAAATTTTAAACAGACTCTGAAAAATGATAATTATTTAATTTTATAGTTTAAAGAACATGAATCATTTAGATCCGTTGATTTCAGATTTAGCTTTGATTCTCATGCTGGCAGGCATAACAACGTTGCTTTTCAAATGGATGAAGCAACCGGTTGTTTTAGGCTATATTGTCACCGGTTTTTTGGCAGGACCGCATTTTTCATTTTTCCCTACTGTAACCGATGTTGCTAATATCGATATTTGGGCGGAAATAGGAATTATCGTTTTGCTGTTTTCTTTGGGATTAGAATTCAGTTTTCGGAAGTTGGTCAATGTCGGAGGTTCTGCGGTAATAACGGCATTAGTGATAGTTGTCGGTATGATGTTATTGGGATATGCTGCCGGACGCCTGTTGCATTTCACATATTTGGATAGTATTTTTTTAGGGGGAATGTTGTCGATGTCATCTACGACGATTATCATCAAGGCATTTACCGATTTGAATATGCGAAAACAACAGTTTACGACAATTGTGTTTGGCGTCTTGATCGTAGAAGATATGTTTGCCGTTTTGATGATGGTGCTTCTCTCGTCTATTGCCGTAAATAATGAACTGGAGGGTTCGGAACTGATTTATAGCATATTGAAGTTGGCATTCTTTCTTATAACATGGTTTTTGATCGGTATTTTTGTGTTGCCCACTTTTTTGAAAAAAGCCCGACGCTTTCTTAATTCCGAAACGCTGTTAGTCGTTTCTATGGGGTTGTGTCTGGGAATGGTCGTATTAGCATCTTATGCGGGCTTTTCTTCTGCTTTGGGGGCTTTTGTCATGGGTTCTATTTTGGCCGGTACGAATGAGGCTGAACGAATTGAGAAAGTAATGCAACCGGTTAAAGATCTGTTTGGTGCTGTATTTTTTATTTCTGTCGGGATGCTTGTCAGTCCTGAAGCCTTGGTGCAGTATGCTATTCCTATTATTATTCTTTCATTGGTGGTAATTGCCGGACAAATATTTTTCGGAACAAGTGGAATGTTGATCTCCGGTCAACCGTTGAAAATTGCCATAAAATCGGGATTCAGTCTTTCCCAGATCGGAGAGTTCGCTTTCATTATTGCAACTTTGGGAATGTCTCTGAAAGTAATCGACGGATTCCTATATCCGATCGTCGTTGCCGTATCGGTTATAACGACTTTTACAACGCCTTATTTTATAAAGCTTTCTGATCCGGTTGCAAATTGGGTGGAGAAACATTTGCCCGCAAAACTGAATTTTATCCTTGAGAGATATAGTGCAAACGCTTCGGCTGTACAACCTGAGAACACCTGGAAGCAGGTACTGGGAGTTTATTTGGGTAAGATAGCACTTTATTCGACTATTCTTGTCGGGATTATTTTACTTTCGCTTACTTGGTTCTTGCCTTTGATGAAAGAACTGATCCCCTCCGTATGGGGAAAGTATATCGGTGTAGGGGTTACGCTCTTGGTAATGCTTCCTTTTCTTTGGGCGTTGACTATGAAACGAATAAATAGTCGGAAATTACTTACTTTAGAAGAAAATAAACGGGCGAATCAAGTTCCTCTTTTCTTTATGGTTATATTCCGGTTTTTTATAGGTTTGGGATTTGTAATTTATTTTTTGTCAGTTGCTTATTCTCAACGTACCGGAGTTTTGTTGGGTGTAGTTTTATTTGTTATCGTTATGTTGCTGATGTCGAAAAGGCTGCAACGACAAATCGTTTCTCTTGAAGGAAAGTTTATGGATAATCTGAATGAAAGGGAATTACGTCGGACGGGTAGAAAGAATAATTTGGTGCGCAATATGCATTTAGCCCATATGGAAGTGAATGGAGAATGTGCGTTTATTGGAAAACGTTTGGAGGATGCAAATATCCGTAAAGAATATGGTGTAAATATCGTAAGTATAAAAAGAGGATTAAAACGGATAAATATTCCGAAAGGGGATAGCCGTCTTTTCCCGGGAGACGTCGTGAGTGTGATCGGTACAGATGAGCAAATACAGAAGTTTCTCGATGCTGTAGAACCGGAAGAAATTTCTGTAGATGAAACAGAAAACGAAGAACATTTTGAACTTGAACGAATAGTGATTCCGAAAGATTCTCCGTTAATTGGAAAAACGATCGCCCAATCGGGAATCAGGGAAAAAGATTCTTGTCTTGTTGTCGGAGTAGAACGCATGGACGGTACATTTTTGGCTCCGACCGGGAATATTGTTTTGAAGGAGACGGATATGTTGTGGATTGTGGGGACAAAAGCCCGGATTGAAGCATTGCTGAAATAATAGTAGTTGCGTATTTACCTCTTTATAATTACATTTGTATCACGAAAAATATAATAATTTATATACACACTTTATGCAGGAAAAAATTATAATTCTTGATTTCGGTTCGCAAACGACTCAGCTTATAGGACGGCGAGTGCGTGAATTGGATACTTACTGCGAGATTCTTCCGTATAATAAATTCCCTGAAGACGATCAGAATATAAAAGGGGTGATTCTTTCGGGTAGTCCGTTTTCTGTTTATGATAAGAATGCCTTCAAGGCCGATTTAGGCAGAATATGGGGAAAGTATCCTATTTTAGGAATTTGTTATGGTGCTCAGTTTATGGCATATAGCAATGGTGGAAAAGTAGAACCGGCAGGAAGTAGAGAATACGGACGGGCACACTTATCTTCGTTTTCCAAAGAAAATAAGTTGTTCAGAGGAATAAAGGAAAATACGCAAGTTTGGATGTCTCATGGCGATACGATAACCTCGATTCCTTCAAATTTTAAAATAATAGCCTCTACCGATGAGGTAAAAATTGCGGCTTATCAGGTAGAAAATGAAGATATATGGGGTGTACAGTTCCATCCGGAAGTTTATCATACCGAAGAAGGAACACAATTGCTTCGTAATTTTGTCGTAGATATTTGCGGTTGTAAACAAGACTGGTCTTCCTCGTCTTTTATTGAAACTACAGTGGCACAGTTAAGAGAACAGTTGAAGGATGATAAAGTGATTCTCGCTCTTTCCGGAGGAGTAGATTCTTCTGTTGCTGCAGTTTTATTAAATAAAGCGATTGGCAAGAATCTTACCTGTATTTTTGTAGATCACGGTATGCTCCGGAAAAATGAGTTCGAAAATGTGATGCGTGATTACGAGCATCTAGGATTGAATGTGATAGGAGTGAATGCACATGATAAGTTTTTCGGAGAATTAGCAGGCGTGACAGAACCCGAACGTAAAAGGAAAATTATCGGAAAAGGATTTATTGATGTTTTCGATGAAGAAGCTCGTAAAATCAAAGATGTGAAGTGGTTGGCTCAAGGCACGATTTATCCGGATTGTATCGAATCTCTTTCGATAACGGGAACAGTGATAAAGAGTCATCCCAATGTCGGTGGTCTTCCTGAAAAAATGAATCTGAAATTGTGCGAGCCTCTACGTTTGTTGTTTAAAGATGAAGTTCGTCGGGTTGGTAGAGAATTGGGTATGATGGAACATTTGATTACACGACATCCTTTCCCGGGACCCGGCTTGGCCGTTCGTATCTTGGGAGATATTACACCCGAAAAAGTTTCGATTTTACAAAATGCCGATGATATTTTTATTCGCGGACTTCGTGAGTGGGGATTATATGATAAAGTTTGGCAAGCAGGAGTTGTATTGCTTCCGGTACAATCGGTTGGTGTAATGGGAGATGAACGAACCTATGAGCGAGCTGTCGCTTTACGAGCCGTGACATCTACAGATGCAATGACTGCCGATTGGGCAAAACTTCCGTATGATTTCCTTGCTAAAATATCGAATGAGATTATCAATAAAGTAAAAGGCGTGAACCGTGTTGTTTATGACATTAGTTCTAAACCGCCTGCCACGATCGAGTGGGAGTAAAGATGATAAGCAGGCTATCTAGCGAATGAAAACAAGCTGGAAGAATATATAAAGGTAGCTTGATATATTTCTTTATCAGAAAATTTAAATAGGTTTTTAAAACAGTGTGTCTTGTATTTTTATATAGAGGACACACTGTTTTTATATAATATTTAATAGCAATGTTATATCTAATATTGAGATAAACATTTCTGTGTTTAGTATTGTTGTTTTTATCGGATCGTCCAAAAAGGGCTGGTAAAAATTACAATTATGGAGAAAATATTTAGAATCTGTTTTATTGCAGTTTTATTGGGGCTGTTTATGCCTGTTCATGCACAGAAAAAAAAGATGTCCCCGTTATTTAATGATGATTTTATTATACTTACGGGGAAAAACGGACCGAGTTGCAAAGACATTGTCAATATATTCAGGGAGACAAGGTCTTTACATTTTCAAGATCCGGATGCTCCGCGTTTCCTTTTAGTAGATCAAAAACATCAGATGGCTTTAGGTATCGGAGGATATGTGAGACTTACTACATCGTATGATTTTCGAGGAATTTCGGACAATGTAGATTTTGTGCCTTATGATATTCCTACACCGGCAAATCCTGCCGAGAAGAGTCAGTATCAAATGGATGCTTCGACATCACGTATTTTTTTGAAATTGGTGGGAAACAATAAAGCTTTAGGAAAATTTTCCGCTTATATCGAAACTGATTTTCGGGGAGATCATCATACGTTAAGATTACGTCAGGCATATGTATCGATGAGAGGATTTTTATTGGGACAGTCTTGGAGTACTTTTTCTGATTTGGCATCGATCCCTCCGACAATCGATTTTGAAGGGCCTAATGCCAATACAACTTTGAGAAATGTTCAAGTAAGATATACCTATAATATAAATAAACATTGGCAGATAGCCATTGCAGCAGAAAATCCGAATCCGGATATTACTTATGGAACTTATTCCCGAAGTATCAAGCAGCGTATGCCGGATATTCCTGCTTATATACAATATAATTGGGGAGCTTCGAGCCATATTCGGGCAACCGGATTATTTCGAGGATTGAGTTATCGAAACATGGTTACGGAAAATAATCGGACGTTGGTGGGATGGGGTGCTCAATTGAGTGGACTGGCAACCTTGTTTCCGGGTTTTACATTTTATTATCAGGGAACGTACGGAAAAGGTATTTCTCAGTATATTGATGATTTAGATAGTAACAATTCAGATCTTGTCCCTGATCCGTGTTCTGAAGGGCGTTTACAGGCTTTACCGGTTTTAGCCTTTTTAGGTGGAGTGAAATATGCTTTTACATCCAAATGTTTTGCTTCGGCATCTTATAGTCAGGTACGTTTATATTCCCGACATGGCTATTATGATGCAGAAGGTTATAAATATGGACAATATGCTGTTGGAAATGTATTTTGGAATGTGACTCCCAATTGTCAGTTGGGAGTAGAATATTTGTATGGTCGTCGTATGAGTATGGATAAAAGTAGTGGTCATGCAAGTCGCATTCAGGCAATGGTGCAATATAATTTTTGATAATATTTATGTTTCATTATTTTTCAGACATCTTAATATCTATAAAAAACAGCTTTGGGAAATTTTTCCCAAAGCTGTTTTTTATGGATATTATTGGTTAATAATACTCTATTTCGTA
>ERZ838516.3705-NODE-3705-length-12998-cov-2.820753_pt1 | contig 12998 bp, 8 predicted proteins | sample MGYA00519910_ERZ838516 | MGnify/ENA primary metagenome ERZ838516 (study PRJEB31850, sample SAMEA3708837) | human gut metagenome | biome: human gut; feature: human-associated habitat; material: faeces | place: China | collected 2014 ... | reverse complement strand
GGTGACCCGGCTTTCCGAGCTGCTCCAGCACTGCCAGTTCGTACTCCAGCAACAAACCGACCAACGCCTGCGCCAGCTCACGGTCCTCTCCGCGATCTTCATGCCGCTCACGCTGATCACCGGCGTTTATGGGATGAATTTCGCCTATATGCCCGAAACGGGCTGGCGATACGGCTATTATGCAACGCTGGCGGGCATGGTCTGGCTCGCCATTTTCCTGTGGATTACCCTCAAACGGAAAGGCTGGTTCCGGTAAGGCCCGCTGGCGGAATCCGCCCTCGGAGCCGCCTCCGTCTGAAGCGGGATATTGCGGAAATCAACGTGAAGCAAAGGCCAGCATGAGCGCAAGCCCCAGAAAGATGCATCCGGCAATACGGTTCATAAGCATTTGCGCGCGATCGGAACGGTTGAACCATGTCGCCATCCTGCCCCCGAGCGCGGCGATGGCCGTAAAGACGATGAGGCAGGCCAGCTCATACAGGCCGCCGAGCGACAGGATCTGGAGCGTCGGGTGGCCCCGTTCCGGCTCCACGAACTGCGGCAGCACCGCAAGGCAGAACAGCGTCACCTTGGGGTTGGTGATGTTGGAGAGGAACCCCCGCCGATAGAGCGTGCCGTATCCGGGGAACAAAGACTGTGTGAGGAAGGCCCGGAACACCCCGGACCGGAAGGATTGCCACGCGAGGTACAACAGGTAGGCCGCGCCGAGGAACTTCAACGCCGTGAACGCGGCCTCCGAGGTCTGGAACAGGACGGCCACGCCGAGCGCGACGGCCAGCGTGTGCCCGAGCAGCCCGGTCATAAGGCCAAGCGTCGTGAGCACACCGGCCCGCATCCCGTACAATGAGGACTGCGTCAGCACGATGATGACGTCCGGCCCCGGCGTCATAGCCATCAGCAGTGATGCCACAAAAAACGCACACGTCGTTTCGAAAGAAAGCATACGACCTCCGCAGGCGTTGCTCTACCGGAAAGCACCGGGAGATTCAATCCGGAGAGGACGCGGAAAACGGGACAGCACCGGACAAGAGGACATGCCCGAAGGCCGCCTTTTCCGCAAGCGCCTTGCCGACGGCACCAATGCCGCGTAGTGTAGCCCAGACCGGACAACGGACGCCCGGCGAACAAGGGAGGCCCTCCATGCTCGGGCTCATGCACGATCATCCGTATGTGTTTACGCCGACCATCGCCAAGATCATGCTCCCCGTATGGGTATGCCTTCTTGTGTCCACCGTGCGGGCCATTCGCCGCGACATGGAAAAGGAAAAAGCCGGAGACCTTTCCAAGGAAGAAACCGACGAACGGATGGGGATCAACGCCCTTGTCCTGTTTTTCAGCTTCGCCTTCACTGTGGGATGCCTCGTCGTCCTGACCTTCTGATCCCGCCTCTTCCGCAGGAGGCACACTCCGAGACATCCAACCCCGGACATAAGGGCCTTTCCCGGCCCCGTCCGTTACGGCATCAGGAAATCGCGTTCGAAAACGTCCGGAGGCACGGGCTTCCCGAACAAGAACCCCTGTATGAAATCAAGCCCCATCGACCGCACGCGGTCGAATTCCTCCTCGCGCTCGACGCCCTCCAGACAGACCTTGATGTTCACGTCATGACAGAGCGCCACCACAAAATGGATGAACGTGGCGTCGAACTGGCTGGTCAGGATGTCGCGGACAAAAGTCCTGTCGATCTTGACCACATCCGCAGGGGAATTCTTGAGCATACCGAGCGAAGAATAGCCCGTGCCGAAATCATCCATGGCTATACGGATGCCGAGGTTTCGGATGCTCTCGAACACAGCCCTGATACGGGCATTTTCACGGATCATGCAGCTTTCCGTAAATTCAACCGTCAGATTCGCGGGGGACAGATCCAGCCGCTCCAACGTGTTGTTGATAAACGGAACCATGCTGTTTGAAACGACTTGCAAGTATGAAAGATTGATACTGATTTTAAAATCAGGGCGGCTTTTCGTCCATGCCTTGCACTGTGCTGCGGCCTCCCGGAATACCCACCTGCCGAAGGGGATGATGAGCCCGCTCTGCTCCAACAGGGGGATAAACTCGCCGGGGGACACGGGGCCGTACTTCGTGCACGTCCAGCGGGCCAGCGCTTCCGCGCCCACCACATGCCGCGTATCCACGGCTATCTGCGGCTGATAGACAAGCTCAAACCCTTCGAACTGCCGCTCGATGCTCTCGCGCAGCAATTCCACCAACTCCAGCGAACGCATTTCCTGTTCGAGGATGGCGCGGCTGAAAAAGACGATCCGGTTTCTGCCGAGCTTTTTGGCGTACTTCAGCGAATGGCTGGCATACTCCGACAATTCCGTATAGCCTGAGGCGTCCTCGGGATAGCTCGCGCTGCCCGCCGAGATGGTGCAAAAATACTTCTTGCCGTCGTATTCCTGCTGGGAACGGAAGCTTTCCGAAAGGGAGCGGTACAGCTCCATCATTTCAAACCGTTCCCCACTCACCGTGATGCCGAATTCGTCACCGTCCAAGCGGTATACCGAAGCCGAAAGCGGGAGCATCCCCTGAATCCGCTGGCCGATCACGCGCAGGATCTCATCCCCGAAGCTTTTGCCATACAATTCGTTGATATGCTTGAAGCCATCCAGACCGAGGACGAGCAGATGCAGGGGATGCTCGGGCCGCTTCTCCAGCATGGACTCGATGTCCTCTTCGAATTTCAGCTTGTTGAACAGCCCGGTCACGTGATCGATTTTGTTTTTCTGGCCCAGATTGGTGATGAACCCGGCGAACAGGCTCGGCTCGCCGTCCCCATCGCGCTCCAGATAGCCCCGGCAGCGGACCCAGATCCACTCGCCCTTACGGTTTTTTGCCCGGTACTCAACGCAATGGAAGTCGGACCGCCCGTCAGCGATGATCTGATTGGCCTCCATGAAAGCGGCCTTGTCGTCCGGGTGTACCTTGCTTCCCCAAACGGCGGCGGCATTTTCCACGATGGACTGCGGGAGGCCGAACTCCTCCACCATCGACGGCGAGTAACGGAATATTCCGGTCTTCATGTTGGAAACAAAGATATAAGAATCGGTGCTTTTCACCAGCGCATTGTACAGGCGCAGCGAATCGTACTCGAGAGCTTCCGGGGGGATATCCCCAACCCCTTGTTTCTCTTGAAGCCGCCGTTCCGCTTTGCGGATATGGGCGCGTTTCTTTTGCTCATACATGCTTTCGTCGGCTTTTGAGAGCACCTCGGTCACCGTCATCCCGCACCCCGGCATCACCTTGAAACAGCCGAAACTGAACTCCAGCGAATAGGGGAGGCCAAGCTGTTCCCGCCGTACCTTCAGCCGTTCCAGCACGCCCGTCATCAGCCCGTCCACGGCGTGGCGGTTGGTATTGTGGAACAGGACGACGAACTCGTCCCCGCTGAGCCGGAAGCACATGTCCGGCGCGTGCAAGCTCCGCTGCATCTCCTGCGCGATGGTGCGCAATGCATGGTCGCCTTCCCCATGGCCGTATACATCGTTGACTTCCTTGAGCCTGTCCAAATCGAACATCCCCACGATCAAGGAAGATTCTTCCCTGTCGAGGCGTACCAGCGCGTCGGCAAGCGCGGCCTTCCCCGCCCTGCGGTTCAAAAGCCCGGTCAGTTCGTCGTAGTTCGCCTCCTTGTGCAGGCGGAGGGAATCCGTAATATCCACAGACTGCTGCAAGTGTACGAGGGAACCGTCCGTCCAGCGCATCAGGCTGTCGCTGTTGTCATAGATCCGCCCCGTCAGCGTGTTCCGCTCCTCCCACCGAAAGACCTGATTCTGATTCGCGTCGGCCATGAGCCTGTCCACAGGGCAGAACGGGCAGCGCCCGTTCATCCCGGATTGCAGCACCTGCCAGCAGATCTTCCCCTCGGGATGTTCCAGCTTGAAAACATCCTTCATGAATTTATTCATATACAGGATGGCGTCCGTGTGGGGATCGGTGACGTACAAACCGACTTTCACCTGATCCATCGCCGCGTTGAGCACGCCGATATGAAACGATTGCTGTTCGCAATGTGCTTTTCCCGCGAAGAAAAACCCGAGCATGGCGCACACAAGCCGTAAAAAATCCCGCTCCCGATCCGGCCACTCCGTTTCTCCGGACTCCCTGCCGACAAACAGCAAGCCGAGCGCATCGGCGTCGCAAGCAATGGGCAAAGCCAGCCAGTTGAGCTTTCCGGCCGTTTCCTCCGGGAACAACGCGGCGAGCGCCTCCTCCGAAAACGGGGTATCAAACGCCTTGGGGAACTCTTTTCCGTTAAAGGCACGGAGCATCAGCGCTTCGGGCAGATGCGGCGTCCCGCTCCAGCACGCCGTCTCGCACACGCCTTTTTTCCCTTCCATGCGGACGATCGCCAGCGCATCCAAGGGCAGGATGCCGCCGAGCGCCCGGACAAAAAAAGGCAACAGTTCCTGAAGGGGTTTGCCGTACTGGAAAAACGGCTTGGCGCTCTCCAGAAATGCGAATACGGCTGTACACATCTGTTCCATGCTCTATACCTTGTTGTTATCTTCTCGATGCAGCGGCCAGCTTCCCTCCCCTGAGAAATCGGCACGCTCATCCGACGGGACTCCGCGCTGATACGGGTTCCTTACGCCGTTATTCTACGTGTTCAAAAATCATTAGTCTAGACGGAAAAGTTGTTTTGTTACGATATGTCATGGGCGCCATACAAGAAACTTCCGGATGCCGCCTTTCCCCGCAACACGGACACCATCCTCCCCTTGCATATCATTCCTCCGGAGGAAGCGTTGCCCGGAAAACCGTTGAGGATGGCATCGTTGCTACATGAAGACACAAGAAATGTTCGTATTAACCCCTCCTAACAGCCCAACATCTCTTTATTTTTACGAAGAGAAACGGAGCGCCGCAAACAGAGGCAGCGGAGGGGAACTGAAAGGAGGCTGTCGGTCTTTTTTTCATGCAAAAGAACGGCATGGAACCCATCCAGCAATGTAAATGCATTTTGCAATCCATACAATGCGAAATATGTATGAATGTCGACATCCAATAGCCAACGCAGCACAAACGCTGTAAGTCCAATAAAGGGACACCCTCCGGAGAATCCACACTTGGTTTTCACCGCACGGAAAAAAGAAACAGGCATTTTGATGCCGTATTCGTGTCTTTTTCGTATATTACGAGAACATTTTTCCTCTTTTGCAATACGCTGTCTACCTGAAGCATTGTTTCCGCTCTTTTTTCGTATTCAAAACGCTAAAAAACTTTTTTATAACGTTTTCGAAATATCAGAAACCGTTTCTTTGAGAATCCGCCTGTAAGCAACCCACAATTTGTGCGATCCGATGAGAAAACATCCCTTTCCCGTGAGAAAGGCGCTTCAACATCTCATTGACAATCATTCCTGACGAGATTACCGATTGTTCTAAACAGTACAAAGTCGGCAGACACAAGAACACGGGATACGGAATATGTACGCCAGCCAAAGAAACAGCCTCTCACCCACATGGCACATGCTGCTCATGGGTCTGATGAGTGTTATCCTGTTCTTTGGCGGATTGCTTACGTCTAATGATCGCCCCGTGCCCATCGTCGACAACCTCCCCAACGAAGGCTTGTTGCGTCCCACGTCATTGCTGCCGTGGGAGTCCGTTGAGCTGTCCGAAACGCGCCTCTTGTTCCGGCACGAGGAAATGCAGGAGGTCAAGAGCCCGCAGCGCCTGAACCAGCCCACACAGCACAACCTTCTGGCGCGCCATCACGGTTTCCAGCCGTTCGCGTCGGCCTTGCCCACGCCCGCCTTTGCCGAACGGATTCTCCCCGCCTACGAAAAGGCCTTCCTCCCCTATGCGGGATGGGACGGCCCCGTCTCCTTCGCCCTGCCCCCTCCCCTGCTCGCCTGACCGCGACGCCTCCCAGACCGGCCGATCTTCCCGCCGTCCCGTGCTGACGGGCGAGCTCCTCTGAAAGGGAGTTTCTCCCCGCCTGCGCCCCAAAAGAGGCAGCAGGCTCCGGCGAAACGACGACGGAGAGGCGGCTCCACGCCCCCGGTTTGCCCGACGCCGCGCCTATGCGCCCTCTGACTGTTTGATCCTGCAAACAGGTCTCCGGGTGCGGACAGCGCTCGCGGAGCTTTTCCCACAACAAAAGACAACACCGATCCATATGCCGCAGGCGAGGGGCCCGCGGGACGCATCCCGACGGATGCAACAGGGGAACCGTTTCCCTTGAATTCATATATGAGGACCGCTCCTGAGCGATGCCGGACGGCACACGGGAGAGGGGTTAGAGGATACGATCGCGGCGGACGCCCGATCGCCGTATGTGCCACCTTCACCAACAGAGGTTTCGTATGAACGCTCTTACGGTGGTTTTCGCAGCCTTGTGTATCTTTGCGATAGGGTATCGTTTTTACGGCCTGTTCATTGCAAACAAGGTGCTGAACCTGAATGACGCCCGTGTGACGCCGGCCGTCAAGTACTCCGACGGCCACGACTATGTGGATACCAACAAGTACGTGCTCTTCGGGCACCATTTCGCCGCCATCGCCGCCGCCGGCCCCCTGCTCGGACCCGTGCTGGCCGCCCAGTTCGGCTACATGCCCGGCCTGCTCTGGATTCTCATCGGCTGCGTGCTCGCGGGCGGCGTGCACGATATGGTCGTGCTGTTCGCCTCGGTGCGGCACCGGGGGCAGAGCCTCGCCTACATCGCCTCACAGGAAATCGACAAGACGACCGGCTCCGTAGCGGCGTGGGCCGTGCTTGCCATCCTCCTGCTGACGCTGGCGGGCCTGTCCATCGCCGTGGTCAACGCCATGCACAACAGCCTGTGGTCCACCTACACCGTGGCCGCGACCATCCCGATCGCCATCATCATGGGCCTGTACATGCAGATCTGGCGCAAGGGCGATGTGCTCGGCGCCTCCATCATCGGCGTGGTCCTGCTTGCCCTGTGCATCCTGACCGGGCCTTATGTCGCCGCCCATCCTGAAACATTCGGCTGGCTCGACATCGACAAGAAGCCCATGTCCATCCTGATCCCGGTGTACGGCTTCGCCGCCTCGGTCCTGCCCGTGTGGATGCTGCTCCTGCCGCGCGACTACCTGTCCACCTTCCTGAAGATCGGCACCATCGGCGCGCTGGCCCTCGGCATCGTGTTCGTCATGCCCGACTTCAACATGCCCGCGTTCACCGAATTCACCAAGGGCGGCGGCCCCATCGTCGGCGGCCCGGTGATTCCGTTCATCTTCATCACCATCGCCTGCGGTGCGCTCTCCGGCTTCCACGCCACCATCGGCACGGGCACCACGCCCAAGATGATCGGCAAGGAACGCGACGTGCTGTTCGTCGGTTACGGCGCCATGCTCGTTGAAGGCTTCGTGGCGATAATGGCCCTGATCGCCGCCTGCGTGCTCGTGCCCGCCGACTACTTCGCCATCAACGCTCCGGCCGACAAGTTCGCGGCGCTCGGCATGTCCGTCGTCGACCTGCCCACGCTGGAAAAGGAAGTGGCCGAAAGCCTGATGCACCGCCCCGGCGGTTCCGTGTCCCTCGCCGTGGGCATGGCCCACATCTTCGGCCAGATCCCGTGGATGGCCCACCTCATGAGCTACTGGTACCACTTCGCCATCATGTTTGAAGCGGTATTCATCCTGACCGCCGTGGACGCCGGCACCCGCGTTGGCCGTTTCTTCCTGCAGGAAATGATCGGCAAGGTCATCCCCAAGTTCGGCGACAAGAACTGGTGGCCCGGCATCGTCGTGACCAGCTTCCTGTTCACGGGCGCGTGGGGCTATCTCGTCTACACCGGCGACATTTCCAGCATCTGGCCCCTGTTCGGCATCAGCAACCAGCTCCTCGCCTCGGTGACGCTGCTCATCGGCACGACCATGCTGCTGCGCATGAACAAGACCAAGTACGCGTGGATCACCGCCGCCCCCGGCATCTTCATGACCTTCATCACCTTCTGGGCGGGCATCTGGCTGATCATGTACCAGTACATCCCCACCCAGAAGTACCTGCTTGCCTCGCTGAGCGTGCTGGTTATGGTCATGATGGGCTTCGTCATCATCGGTACGCTGCGCCGCTGGTCCGTCCTGTTGAAGGAAACCAAGATCGTGCGCGACCCCTATGGCGATGAAGTGAAGGAAATCGTACAAGAATAAAGAGATCCGGAGAAGGAACCCTCATCCCAAAGGAGCCGGTTCCTTCTCCCCTCCCTCTCCAAAGCATTTCGTAGAAGAGGGCAACCGCGCGGAGAGAGCCCCAAAAAATCCCTCGTGGCATTTACGTCACGAGGGATTTTTGTGTAGCAGACACGAGCTCGCGGAAGGCCTCCCGCGAAGGGTGGGGACGTCCCTTCCCGAGGACGCCGGAATCCGGAAGCGGCAAGCTATTCCTTCATATTGGTCATATACCTGTTCCAGAGGCGGACAGCCGCGGTCTTGGACACGGACCACTGGGTCGGGGCCTTCTCGCAGGGGCATTCCACACGCCACAAATCCGCTGTCCGTCCTTCTGGCCTGCACGAAACCAAGTGGGGTTTTTCGTTCTTGCAGTGGGAACAGGGAAGCATTTCCAAAAGTTCGTCTTGTTCAACCATAAAAACGGCTCCTCATCAGACCTTTCTTCCGTCCGAGAGCGCCCGGAAAAGAAGAAGCAGTAACCGCCCCTAAAATAGCTATGAACGGAGGGCCTGTCCAGAGACGGAAGGCGCACAGGGAAAGGCGCCCGCAACATTTCCGTTACGGGCGCCTCATTCCGGCGGCCGATGGGCTCCGGCCGGGGACACAGCCGTCACTCGAATCAGTGCAGCATTTTCTTGAGCGCGGCGGCGGCCTGCGCCACGGCGGCGCGTGTCGGCGTCGTTTCCGCAAGGGCGTTCAGCATCATAAAATCATGATGCGTGTTGTTGTAACGCACGCAGGCCACATGCACGCCGGCCTCAATCAGCTTGCGGGCGTATGCCTCGCCCTCATCGCGCAGCACGTCGTTTTCCGCCGTAATGATCATGGCCGGGGGAAGCCCGGCGAGCTGTTCCGGCGTGGCCCTCAACGGGGAGGCGGTGATCTCGCCGCGGCGGCGCGCGTCCGGAGCATAGGCATCCCAGAACCATTTCATGGCTTCGCGGGTCAGCCAAGGGCCCTCGGCGAAGGTACGGTACGATTCCGTATCGAAGTTGGCATCCGTCACCGGGTACAGCAGAAGCTGGAACGCAATCTCCGGCCCTTTCCGCTCTTTGGCGAGCAGCGTCATCACCGTGGCCATGTTGCCGCCCACACTGTCCCCCGCCACGGCGATCCGGCTCGGATCCAAACCGTAGGCGTCGGCATGTTCAACAATATAGAGCATGGCGGCATAAGCCTGTTCGAGCGGTACGGGATATTGGGCCTCGGGCGAGGGCGTGTAGTTCGGATAGACCACGGCGGCCTTGGCTCCTTTGGCAAGCTCGCGCACCAGACGATCATGCGTATCCTTGTCCCCCAGGATCCAGCCGCCGCCGTGGAAGTAAAAAACGATCGGCAGCTTTCCGCCAGCCCCTTCGGGCCGGATGAACCGGGTTGGGACCTTACCCGTGGGCCCTACGGGCAAATCTTCGTCATGCATGTCCATCGCGAGTTTCTTGATCGGTTTGGCCTGCGCGTCCGCCAGAATCCTTCGGGCGGCCTGGGGCGGAAGGGTATACAGAGGCGGATTGTTTTCAGCGGTGATGGCGTCGACAAACGCTTTCGTCGCCTTCGTCAGATGAGGCGAACGGGAAGATGCTGCGGGCATAAGGGACTCCTTGCAGGGAATGATAAAAAAGGTGTCGTCCAGCCCCTCCTCGTAGAAATAAACGATATGCCATTCGGAGGGTTACACGCAGAGTAGTGCCCAGCGGCATAGACGGCAATGAGAAACGTGCCGGGAAGCGGATCAAGATTTTCTTTTCGCAAAAAATAGGGAGTTTCAGACGAGATGCGGCAAAAATACCGCTTACAAAGTGCTGTTTCTTGCCCTTGGCAATACGTAGCGATCATATCCGTTCCGTCCGACATGCCATCCATGCCATTTATCGTATTCCATGTTATTTACAATAAAATGTTAAATAAAAACAGAACGCTCTATTCTTTATTCCGCCTTGATCTGATGGGAAGGTAGACATACAATAAAAAAAATTTTTCAAACAATAGAAGGCATCCGCCTTTCACAGCTAGGAAAAACAGATGATTGCTCTACGCTGGCATGTGCTGCGACTTCCTCTCCTGTTGAGCTTGCTCTGGTGCCTTCTGCTCTTCGCGCTTTTTCAATGGACCGTGCAGCGTGAAGATGAAAATGCCACAGAGCTGGCGCAGATCCAGACCAGGACCCTCTTTTCCAGCATCGTGAATACACGCGGCTGGAATGCCGACCGGGGCGGCGTCTGGGCCACCGAACAGCCCAATTGCCAGCCCAACCCGTGGCTTCCCGAAGATCAGCGCACGCTCCTCACCGCGGACGGGCGGCGGCTTGTCAGGTTCAATCCAGCCTATATGACCCGGCAAATCGCGGAACGCTTCCAGTCCAAGACGATGAACTTCCATATTTGCGGCTTGTCCCCCAAACGCCCGCAAAACCGCCCCGACCAATGGGAAACGAGTGCCCTGCTCGACTTCGATGCGGGAAAGACCGAGCGGTTTCAGCTTGTTCCGGGACGGAGGGGTGCGTATTACCGTTATATGGCACCGCTGCGGGCGGAGGAAAGCTGCCTGCAATGCCATCAGAGAAACAAAATCGGGGACGTGCTCGGCGGCATCAGCGTATCCATCTCCGCCTTTCCCATCCTTGCCTCGGTTGAGCAACGCAACAGTATGGTTGGACTGACATTCGGCTTGATCGGGTTTATCGGCGTGCTCGGCATCGGCGGAGCCACGTTCCAAATCAACCGCAAAAAAGAGCAGGCCGAGGAAGCCAATCGGGCCAAAAGCGTTTTCTTGTCACGCATGTCCCATGATATCCGCACGCCCATGAGCGCCATCATAGGCCTGACCGCAATCGCCAAAAAGAACGCCGGCGATCCTGAACGCCTCAACGAATGCATAGACAAAATAGCCCTCGCCTCCCAGTTCCAGCTTTCCTTGGTCAATGACATCCTTGATGTTTCCAAAATCGAAAGCGGCAAGATGCAATTGGCCTCAGAACCATTTGATCTTGCTGGGATCATTGACGATGTGACGCTGTTCACCTCCAGCAGCGCCACAGCCAAGGGCATTGTTTTCGAAACGTCCGTCGATCCCCGCATCGGACGGATGTATGTCGGCGATCCCATGCGGCTCAAGCAGATACTGATGAACCTTTTATCCAACGCCCTTAAATTCGTGGATGAAAACGGGAAAGTGACCCTCCGCGTCGAATCGTTACGGCGTACGGGGCGGCAGGAGGCTGTGCGCTTCATCGTCTCAGACAACGGGATCGGCATGAGCAATGCCTTCCAGAAACGGATGTTCCTCCCCTTCGAGCAAGATGCCGCCCCCCGGCGGAAAAGGTCGGGGAGCGGGCTGGGGCTTGCCATTATCGGCAACCTGACTGCTTTGATGGGAGGCTCCATCGCTGTGGACAGCGAACTGGGCAAGGGAACGCGCTTCACCGTGGATATCCCTCTGGAGCGCACCGAAACGGCAGAAAAACACGATACAGCCGGAGAAAACGCGGAGGAGCGCTGCCTCTTCCGCGGAGAGACGCTCCTCCTTGCCGAAGATGACGGATTGAATGCTGAAGTCCTTGAAAATCTGCTTGGCTACATAAACCTGAGGGTCGTCCACGCCGAGAACGGCAAGGTGGCCGTGGACCTGTTTGAGCGTTCCGCTCCGGGGGAATACGCCGCGATCCTCATGGATATACAAATGCCGATCATGGATGGCCTTGACGCGGCCCGGACCATCCGTGCGCTGCCCCGTGAAGACGCCGCCAGCATCCCCATTTTCGCACTGTCCGCCAGCGTCTTTGCGGAAGACGTCGAGCGCTCCCTGTGTTCCGGTATGAATGGGCATTTGGGCAAGCCTGTGGACATCGATCAGATCTGTTCCATGCTCCAGACGTGGCTGTACCCGCAGCAAACGGATACCTAGGAACAAGCTTAGCGCGGACGGGGTGTTCCGCTATGAACGGACAGCCTTCCCGCCTCAAGGGAGGGCTGTTTCTCCATGCTGTTCTTGGGAAACCGCCCAAGAGCCTTCCCCTATGAGAGCACATTCACATGCAGCAGGTTCCATAATGAATCGGGCAGCGTTCCGTACGCCGCCATGCGCTGGCGGATATGTGATACAACTAGCCTCCCGTATATGCGGGTTCCAATCCCGTTCCCTCGGCTACACGAAAGGCTTTCCCGTTCCGGTGCTCCGCTCTCTTTTTTCAAATCGCCTTCATTTGCGGCCCCCAACCCATGTTTGCCGCCTCGCGGTGTGCGGAAAGCTGTATTTCCGCGTACCCAAACGGATTAGAACTGGCAGGACCTGCTCGCGGGATCACACGCTTTTTTATTCACAAAATGTTTTACTATAAATATCAGTATAATATAAAATGATAATTCCAATCCCCATACAGCCGGCACGGCAGATCAAAAAAAATTTCCAATTCGTAAATAATTTTTGTCGAATGTATACAAAAAGTTACCTCATTTTATTCATATGATTTGATTGATAATCCGTATGCCTTATACCCCTTATGGTGAAGCGCCGCGATTGCTTTTATACCTCTCAGAATGAGTACGTTAAAGCTCCTAACCTATGCATATGCCTGCCAAAGCCCATTGACACCCACTCGAAAAACGTGCTCTCTTGTTCTCACAGGAACAAAGTCCTTTGAGGCACAGGCGTCCATAGTCCCCATACAGCCCAACCGTTCAGGCGTCTTCTGAACAAGGGAATGATGTATGCGATACGCTTCCGAAAGACTCTCGCTTTTCCGCACGGTGTTCGTGCAGGTCGCTGCGTTGCTCCTGTTCGCGGCGGGCGGGATGTTGCTCGCGGGAGCGGTCAACGCGGCGGATTTTCTCGAAGCCTACTCCCAGCTCGGGCAGGA
>ERZ838516.3697-NODE-3697-length-13021-cov-3.192812_pt1 | contig 13021 bp, 10 predicted proteins | sample MGYA00519910_ERZ838516 | MGnify/ENA primary metagenome ERZ838516 (study PRJEB31850, sample SAMEA3708837) | human gut metagenome | biome: human gut; feature: human-associated habitat; material: faeces | place: China | collected 2014 ... | reverse complement strand
TATAAGCTCTGAATATTCTATCTATTGCTTATCCCTGTCTGCGGATAATGCGTACAGGTAGCTGTATCCCGATATCAAGAGATACAATTACAGTCATTATCGTAGTATAGCACAACAGGTATAAAAACGCCAGTATTTTTTGTAGAAAACTCCTGTTTTTGCCTTATTTCCGGGAATATACCACGGATTCTGCGATCTCATCCGCCTTTTCTTCACCGAGAAGCTGTCCGATCAGGCTTAATGCGAAGTCCACAGCGGTTCCAAGTCCGCGGCTGGTCGTCACATTGCCATCAACTACAACACTCTCATAAGACGGCTCTGCGCCGGTAAGCCCCTCCATGCAGGACGGATATGCAGTTGCCTTTCTTCCTTCAAGGAATCCAAGAGATGCCAGAACAGTCGGTGCCGCACAGATTGCCGCGATGTATTTTCCTGCTGCGTAAAAAGCATCGACCTGCTGCATCAGGGGCTCACAGGCCTCCAGATTCTTCGTTCCCTGTCCGCCACCGGGCAATACCAGACAATCATATTCCTCAAAATTCACCTGGGACAATGTCATATCCGCAGTCACCGGAATCTTATGTGATCCCATCACCTGTTTTTCTTCCGTAATGGACACCATGTCAATGGTCAGTCCACATCTGCGGCAGATATCCACTACCGTCAGACCTTCTATTTCCTCAAACCCATTTGCCAGAAAAATCGCTATCTTACTCATGGTTTTCCCTCGCTTTCCGTTTTGTTTTCTGTCTCATTTGCAAGTCATATACTCTGACTTTGCACAGTTATGATTAGTATACACAATTTGGAAGCGTAATTCAATTCCCAGGGGCAGATATTTGCAGATTTCACTGTATTTTCAAGGAAAATCATGTTATACTAAAGAAGTGTTTTTAAGTCTTAATTACAGAAGCGAGGCATTAGTATTATGGAAATCGAGCGAAAGTTTACCCTGAAATCCTTACCCGACAATCTGGAAAGCTATCCTTCTCATCATATCGAGCAGGTATATCTGAATTATAATCCTGTGGTCAGAGCCAGAAAACAGGATGATGAATATTATCTCACTTACAAAGGCAGCGGCATGATGGCCAGAGATGAGAGCAATCTTCCGCTGAACGAGGCATCTTATTATCATTTACGGGAAAAAGCCGATGGCAGCGTAATCTCCAAAAGACGCTATCTGATCCCTCTGGAGCATCCCGGATTCAAAGAAGGCTTTCCCACTCCTCCGGCAGATTATTCCCTGACCATCGAGCTGGATGTTTTTGATGCCCCCTTCGCCCCTCTGATCATGGCAGAAGTGGAGTTTGGAAGTAAAGAAGCAGCAGAGGCTTTCGTCCCTCCCGCATGGTTTGACAAAGATGTCACCTACTGCAAGGAATACCACAATTCCTATCTGGCTCTGGAGCTGCATCACGCTCCGGAAAATTCCTAAAATGTAACTGCAGTCATTCAAAATGCACGGTAATTCCCCATCGGGAATCCCGTGCATTTTATTTTTTCTGTCTATACCACTGTAAAACAGCGGATACTTTCTTTCAACTGTCCCACTGCACCGGTCAGATCATCCACCGCATAGGAAATATCCTTCATCTCCTGCTGTAATCCCCGGTTGTTGTTCTTTACCACCGCCAGCTTTTCCGTACTGTCCTCCACGGTTGCTTCCATCTGTGAGTTAGCACTATTGACATTCTGCAGTACCGACAACAGTTCATCGATCTTCTGTCGGAATTCATTCATCATCTCATCCACATGATCCGCAGCCTCATGATAATTTGTGCCCGTATCCTCCAGAGCATCGTAATCTCTCATGACTCTGGTATTCATAAAATCCAAAAGTTTTGTAGCATTTTCGGAAAGTTCTTCCACGCTTTCCACTACCCGGTTACTTATCTCCTGGATATTATTGGCTGACTCTCTGGAGCTGTCTGCGAGCTTGCGGATCTCCTCCGCCACGACTGCGAATCCCCGGCCTGCTTCTCCTGCTCTGGCAGCCTCGATAGACGCATTCAGTGCCAGCAGATTCGTTGTTCCAGCAATTCCCAGGATTTCTTCCGTCAGTTCCGTGATCTTGTGGATCTGCCTGCTGTTGGCGATGGACTCCGTCATTGCCGTGTCGATCTCCTTCATCACCCGGGTTGCCTCCTGCTTACTCGCCACCGCCGTTGCCTTCATTTTTCCGGCCCTATCCTTGATATCCGCCGCATAATTGCGTCCATCCTGTGCCACCTCCAGCATGTTCTCCACCGTGGTATCCAGCACCCCGGTATCCTGTTGCACCCCTCCGATAGCCTCCGTGACAGACTGCATGCCACCAGCCATCACTCCCAGCTTCTGGGTGGTGTCCTCCGCGGTGGCATTTACCTTTTCCACATTGGAGATAATACCGGTCTGTTTTTCCTCCATATGTCCGCAGCTCTCGGTAATCGCCCTTATGATGGTCTGCATCTGCGCCACCAGATCATTGATGGCCATGGATAATCTGCCGACTTCATCCCCCGATTTCACCCGGATCCGTCTGGTGATGTCACCTCTGTTATTGCGAATGCCCTCCACCAGTTCATCCACCTGCCTCGTAGCATATTTCACCGGACCGATGACCCAGATCCGCAATCCCAGCATGATCACCACGACTACTGCAAGCAGTACCAGACTTGCCACCGCCACAATCATGGGCACTCTGGCCGCACGCTGCTCCATCTGTCCCTGTGCCTGTGCCATCTGCTCTCCGGTGATCTCCAGCATCTGATTCATATAACTTTCAATATGTTCATTGAACATCGGCAGATTCGATGTGGCGGACACATAGGCCTGCGTCTTATTCTCTGCACTGGTGACCAGCAGACTCTCCACGGTCTTTTTGTATTTTGCCAGTTCCGCAGAAGCACTGTCAAACGCCTCTCTCCGGGCATCCCCCTCAGACAGCAGTCCTTCGAACTCCGTCATCTGTTGTTCCATATCAGTGATCTCCTGCAGGATCTTATCCGACAAATTATCCATTGTCACACTGTTGGTGGTCATGACATGGGTCAGCACCTGCCCGTTAATGTAAGTAAACTGTCTGGAAAGCTCCGAGATTTTCTCCTGTTCAGCCACCTGACCGGCCACGATTTCATCGTTGGTTACAATGACCGATTGCAGTGTCTGCACCAGCACTCCCATACAGCTGAGTGCAGCAACTGCCAGCAGCAGTAAAAGCGTCACGATCTTGACTCCGATCCCGACTCCTTTTTTCTGCTTTCCTTCCCGCTTCTTCCGTTCTTTTCCCTTATTCATGCTCTTCTCCTCCGCCCAATACCATCAAAAGGGCCTGCAGCGCATATGCACCGGGCCCTTTTGATTAGATATGTAGAAATTAATTCTTGGCAATTAATTTTCCACCACGTTTGGATACAACATCGAAGATAACTGCTGCCAGAAGTACCAGACCCTTGACTACCTTCTGCATATTCTGATCGACACCCATCAAAGACATACCCAGGTTAATAACACCCATCAGTACAGCACCTACGATAACTCCGGGTACAGTTCCGGTTCCGCCGTATGCGGAAGCACCACCGATGAAGCAGGAACCGATGGCATCCATTTCATAGTTCTGTCCGTATGTCGGCTGTGCGGAAGTCATACGTGCAATGGTTACCATACCAGCTAACGCTGCCAAGAATCCCATGTTCATATAAGCCAGGAAATAAACCTTGTTGGTATTGATACCGGATAATTTGGTGGCCTTCTCATTACCGCCCACTGCGTAGAAATAACGTCCCACAGTAGTGTTGGAAGTGATGTAACCATATACCATGATAACAATCAGTACCCAGATCAATACGCTGGGAATACCTTTGTGCTGTGCCAGACGATAGCTGAATGCCAGGATCACTGCAGCGATCACTACGATTTTGCCGATCGTGGAACCCATGCTGGGAGCTTCGTATCCTTTTTTCACCTTGTCGGCTCTATTCTTCAGCTGTAACACTGCAAAGATCACTGCAGCGATCACACCGGCAAATACACAGGTCAGATTGATGGGACCATTACCGAAGAAATCGGGAATATAACAGTCAGCACCGCCACCGAACAGATTTACGAATGTAGTGCAGTCCTTAATGGATACGGTCATACCCTGCAGGACTACGTTGCTTAATCCTCGAAAAGCCAGCATGCCGGCCAATGTCACGATGAAAGGCGGGATTCTCACATAAGCGATCCAGAAACCCTGGAAAGCACCGATCAGTGTACCGATAGCAAACATGATCAGAATAGCCAGCCACATGTTCATTTTCATGTTGACCATGAGTACCGCTCCGATGGCACCGACGAAACATACAACAGATCCAACGGACAGATCGATGTTACCGCCGGTCAGGATACATAACAGCATACCGGTTGCCAGAATAAACACATATGCGTTCTGCGAGATCAGACTGCTGACATTCATGGGAAGCAGGATTGCTCCTCCGGTTCTCCATGCAAAAAATGCCGTAACCACGATCAGTACGAGGATCATGGTATATCTTTTTATAAAATCGAGGCCCTTTGTTTTATTCATGCCAATGCTCCTTTCTTACCGGCTGATAATATCTTGGACATGATAAGCTCCTGTGTTGCCTCACTGCCCGCCAGTTCTCCTACTATTTTTCCTTCGTTCATTACATAGATCCGGTCACACATGCCAAGGATCTCAGGCAGCTCCGAGGAGATCATGAGAACCGATTTTCCTTCTGCCACCAGTTGGTTAATGATGCAGTAGATTTCGTATTTTGCACCAACATCAATACCTCTCGTCGGCTCATCCAGGATCAGGATATCCGGATCTGTGAACATCCATTTTGCCAAAAGTACCTTCTGTTGATTACCGCCGCTTAAGTTTCCTACATTCTGCTCCACAGTTGGACATTTCGTATTCAGTTTGTTCTTGTAGTCTACCGCCACATTGTACTCTTTGTCTTTATCAATAACAGTATGTCTGCTGATGGCATCCAGATTTGCCAGAGTTGTATTAATCTTGATCGGGTTGCTCAGAATCAGTCCGTTGCCCTTTCGATCCTCCGTCACATATGCCAGATGATTTTTGATGGCTTCCTGTACAGTATTCAGCTGTACTTTTTTGCCGTTGATATACAGTTCGCCGCTGATATTGGAGCCATAGCTTTTTCCGAACAGGCTCATTGCCAGTTCCGTACGGCCCGCACCCATCAGTCCAGAGATACCTACTACTTCGCCTTTTCTGACATTGAGGTTAACGTTATCCACTACCTTACGGTCTGAGTACAGCGGATGATGTACCGTCCAGTCTTTTACTTCCATCAGGACCTCTCCGATCTTCGGCTCTCTCTTCGGGAATCGGTCAGCGATCTCTCTTCCTACCATTCCTTTGATGATCCGGCTCTCGGTAATATCATCTTTTCCCTTCACAAGCGTTTCGATGGTAGATCCGTCACGAATGACTGTGATCTTATCTGCCACATAAGAAATCTCATTCAGCTTATGAGAGATGATGATGGATGTCATTCCCTTTTTCTTGAGTTCCAGCATCAAATCTAACAGTGCTTTGGAATCTGTCTCGTTTAAAGATGCTGTAGGCTCATCCAGAATCAGCAATTTAGCGTTCTTTGCCAACGCCTTTGCAATCTCTACCAGCTGCTGCTTACCTACACCGATATCTTTTATCAATGTCTGGGGGCCTTCCTTCAGGCCTACGGTCTTTAACAGTTCCGCCGCCCTGGCATTGGTTTCATTCCAGTTGATTTTGTACTTATGTCCCCGTTCATTGCCAAGGAACATATTCTCCCCGATGGTCATATAGGGGATCAGCGCAAGTTCCTGATGAATAATAACGATACCTTTTTCCTCACTGTCCTTGATCTTGTCGAATTTGCAGATCTCACCATTATAGATGATATCGCCTTCATAAGATCCGTACGGATAAATACCGCTCAGTACATTCATAAGTGTGGACTTTCCTGCGCCGTTCTCGCCTACAAGGGCATGGATCTCTCCTTCTTCCACCTGCAGGTTTACATTGTCAAGTGCTTTTACACCGGGGAATGTTTTGGTTATATTTTTCATTTCCAGTAATATCTTTGCCAATGGTATCCCTCCCAAGTCTTGTTTCCACATTATCTAATCAAACATTTAAAATCTTATTCTTGCTTTACCCATGAATACAGCAGGCGGGAAACGCCCGCCTGCCGTAAGGATCCTTACAGATCCGTGTTATTATAAATTACTGTAAATCTGCCTCTGTATAGTAACCGGAATCGATGAGCAGTTCTTTGTAGTTGCTTGCATCAGCGAATACGGGCTCACACAGATAGGAAGGAATAACGCCGGTACCATTGTCGTAAGTTGTGGTATCGTTGACAGGTGCCTCGCCGCCCTTCATAACAGCGTCTACCATCTCTACAACCTTGGATGCCAGAGTACGGGTATCCTTGAAGATGGACATGGACTGCTTACCGGAGATCATGTTCTTAACGTTGGGCTTATCGCAGTCCTGACCGGTAATGATGGGCCACTCGCCGGTATAGTTAGCTTCCAGAGAGTTGGTAACACCAAGTGCGGTAGAGTCGTTGGAGCACAGCACTGCATCCAGCTTGGTTCCGTCTGCATAGTTTGCGGAAATGATAGCATCCATTCTGGACTGAGCGGTCTCAGTAGACCAGTTAGCGGTTGCAACGGTTTCGAAATCGGTCTGTCCGGATTTTACTACCAGCTTGCCTGCATCAATGTAGGGCTGCAGAACATCCATCGCACCACCGAAGAAGAATCTTGCATTGTTGTCGCCGGGGTCACCGGTTACTAACTCAATATTGAAAGGTCCTGCTGCGTTATCCAGATCCAGCTGGTCTCTGATGTATTCGCCCTGTTTGGTACCTACCATGTAGTTATCAAAGGTTGCATAATAGGTAACTGCATCGGAGTTCATGATCAGACGGTCATAAGCAATAACAGGAATGTCTTTTTCCTTAGCCTGCTCCAGAACAGTTCCGAGGGAATCACCATCGATAGATGCGATAACTAACATCTGGCATCCGGAGTTGATCATATTCTCGATCTGGGATACCTGTGTGGGAATATCGTTGGATGCGTACTGCAGATCAACTTCGTAGCCGGCTTCCTTCAGCTGGGCTTCCATGTTGGTACCATCCTGGTTCCATCTCTGCAGATCCTTGGTCGGCATTGCTACACCAATCTTACCGCCACCTGTTGTGGTAGTAGTGGAAGCATCTGTCTTTGCTTCTGCAGATGTTTCTGTCTTATTGTCCGTTGCCGGTGTGGTTGCCTGCTGTCCCCCATTGGATCCACATCCTGCAAGCATTGTAACAGCCATGGCTGTTGCAAGAAGTGTGCTTAATAATTTCTTCCTCATAAAAAGTAACCTCCCTTGTTTGGTTTGTTTTTGTTGACAAGTAGAGAATACCATAGATCAAATAGCATGATTTTATGACCTTCTGCACTTTTCCATCCTCTCTCCTGACAAAATCAAGGCTGTGCTAGCAATATCTTGTCTGCCAGCACAGCCTTGTCACCAAATTTTTCCTATTGTGTTTTTAGAATCTATCTCTTTTCCCCATTTTCAAAGTAAATCCAATATTATTTGGGCATTTCCGAGGGAATGTTCAGATAGACATCCTCTTTTAAGTGAAATCCGCTTCCGATGATCACATCATTCATATTGTTTTTATCCACACTGATCGGTTCCAGACCAATGTACGGAACTTCATATTTTCCATTCTCTATGGTTACCGTATCTCCTTCCGGCAACGGCTCTCCCTTTGCCAGAAGTACCGCACACTCCGCTGCCTTCTGCGACATTTTTTCCACCGGTTTGTAGACCGTCATGACCTGTGTCCCCTCGACAATGCGCTGGCACGCTTCCAGGTCGGCATCCTGCCCCACTACCATAATATCTCCTGCCAGTCTCTTTTCTTTCAGGGCATGTACCACTTTGCTTGCAAGATCATCATTGCCGCACATAATGGCATCCGCCTCCGAGACAATATCCATATGATCATAGATATACGTCCCCGCCAGTTCTGCTTTCCAGCCATCCGCATGCATAGAATCTAAGATCGTCACCTGATTGTCCTCCATGACCTTGCGAAAGCCCTTTTCCACCATAGCAACGTTGCTGTCCACGGCAGAGCCTCCCAGCATCAGCACATTTCCGCCGGCCAGACCGTTTTCCACCAGTGCCTCTCCCATCATGGTACCTACTCTTTCGTTGTCAAATGAGATATACAGGTCAATATCTGTATTCTGCAGCAGTCTGTCATAAGCAATGATCTTAATGCCGGCATCTTTCGCCCTCTGCACTTCCTCTGTTAATCCTTTGGAGTCAATGCATATCACAACGATCACGTCCATTCCTTTATCGATGAAGTAATTGATCTGCTTTTTCTGCTGCTCCAGATCACCGTTCGCATTCTGGACATTCACTTCCGCTCCCAACTCCTTTGCCGTTGAGACGAAAATGTCACGATCCCTCTGCCATCTTTCAATGACAAAAGAATCAAAGCTCATGCCGATCTGAATTTTATCATTTTCCGCGACTTCTCCCTGATCTTTTCCGGTTTCCAGATTTCCGCAGGCACAAAGCAATAACATCATCCCCAGAAGCCACGCAACACATATCCGTCTCTTTTTCTTATACACTGCCCTGTTCCTGTCCCTTTCCCCGGTTTTCCTTATACTCTGTCGGCGTCACACCCACATTTTTCTTAAAACTGCGGCTGAAATAGTTGGGATCCGAATATCCGGTTTTGACACAGATCTCCTTCATGGAGCACTCCGTCGTCTGCAGCAGTTCCTTTGCCTTGTCCATCCTTAAATTGGTCAGGTACTCGATAAAGTTTTCCCCGGTAGTTTCTTTGAATAGTTTACTGAAATAATACGGGCTGATATTTACCTCTCTGGATACATCATCCAGGGAAATATCTTTGTGATAGTTATTCTTAATATAATTCTTTGCTGTTTCGATAATACTGCCCGTCTTTTCTTCCCTTTTATTCAGAACGTTCCGGCAGGCTTCCTTCACTTTTTCCAGGAACCATGTTTTCATGGCCGCTGGTTCCGCCATTTGCATCACCTGCGGCAGATACTCCGCACGGGAATTGAGCTGATAGATCATACCGCCTTTTTCATAGGCAATGTGCTCTGACCACAGGACAAATTCCAGCACCTTAAGCCTCATATTCATCAGATCGGAACCGCTCTCCACCATCCAGTCAAAAAATGCCGATGCCGATGCGGAAGCATTGTCAATGTCACCGTCCTCGACTTCCGCAAAAAGTTTTTTCTCCAGCTTCACCGGATAATTTCCACCATATTCGCATTTGATCGGCAGGTCATCCACATGTGCCACACTGCCGGTGGTCGCCACCAGTGCATTCAGCGCCTCCGTATAAGATTCCGAAGCCATCAGAAAATCTTTCGGTTCTCCGATGCCGATGCGGAAGCTGATATCCGTTCTCTTGCGCAGATATCTGGTGAGTTCTCTGGCTTTTTCAATGAGTTCGATACGCTCATTATAGTCCATCACATCTTTCTCATAAGGCACCAGCACTGCCAGTTTGTTTGCCATGACGGTACCCACAATACAGTCAAAATTTTCTTTCAGACAGTCCCTGACCTCCTGATAATGCTTCTGCATTCTGACACTGCTTCCCACCGCATTTGTCATGTGGTTTCCCTGCTGTTCATCTCCGCATATCACAGCAATCATGTAGGCATATTGCAGCGTGATTCCTAAAATTGACCGGTAATTCTCAATATCCTCGCGGAAATGCTCCTGTAATAAGATATTGTGGATCAGACCGCTTTCAATAATCGGTACGACTGTCTCCAGTTTTTCCTTGATCAACAACTCATTTTTGCGTTTCAGGCGCTCTGCATCGATTCGCTCCATTGCCTTCTGCAATGCTGCAATGATCCGGGTCTTCTCCATCGGCTTGGTAATGTACTCCATGACTCCAAGTTTGATAGCTTCTTTCGCATAATCAAATTTGTCATAAGCTGACATTACGATAAACACTGTATGATTATTGCTTCTCCGGATCTCTTTCATAGCATCGATGCCGTTGATTCCCGGCATCTGGATATCCATGACCGCAACGTCCGGGCGGAAGCTCTCTGCCAGTTCAATCACACTTCTGCCGGTCTTGGCATACTGCACCTCACAGGTATCCTTGAATTCTTTTTCGATGATGAATTTCAGGGAATCGATCACGATTCCTTCGTCATCCGCCAGCATGATCTTATACATCCGTCTTTTCCCTCTCTTTTATCGGAAGATACAGGATTACTTCCGTTCCTTGATTTTTCCCGTCACTTAAAATCGTCATTACATCTTCGTTTTGCGTGAAAAGTTTTAATCTTGCGATAATGTTCCCCATTGCAATACCATTGGAACCGCCGCCTGACTGCTCTTCGTGATAATTGCCGCCAAGTACTTTTTCTATCGTATCCCGGTCCATTCCGATGCCGTTATCCCGGATACTGATCCCCAGCGTATCTCCATCCACATGGTATACCTTCAGCCGGATCTTTCCCTCTCCGTTCATCTCTCTGATGCCGTGATTTACGGAATTTTCCACGATCGGCTGTAAGATCATGCTTGGCATGCAGCTGTCCAGCAGATCCTCTTCAATTTCTTTCCCATAATGGATATCCCCAGAAAAGCGGACATTCAGAATATAAATGTAATGATCCACCAGTTCCAGCTCTTCTCTGACCGTCACGATATCATTACTCTTTTTTACATTATAGCGGAAAAATTCCGCCACATTCTGTACATATTCATAGGTCCGGTCGGCGCCTTCCATCATGGCCAGCTGTGCTCCCGCATTTAACGTATTGAATAAGAAGTGGGGATTGATCTGCGCCTGCAGATACTTTAGCTGTGCATCCTTTAAGTGTGCTTCCATCAAAAGCTCTTTTTCCATTAAGGAACGCCGGATTTCCATGCTCTCGCGCAGGCTTTCCAGATACTGTCTGATACTGATCAGCATCTGGTTAAATGCTCCCGTTACCACGCCGATCTCATCCTCCGACTGTACTTGTAACAGTTCGGTATCAAAGTTTCCGCCTGCTACTTCGTCAGCGGTTACCGCCAGATCCTTTAACGGACTGATGATCTCCCCGGTAAGCTTTACTACTATAGATAAATACGCTGACCACAATGACGATGGATAATGCAATCACACTGACCATTTCGAAATTACGGAAAGCAGCCGACAGACGGCTGTAGTTCTCGGAGTTGCTGCGGAACTGTTCGTTGTTCAGACTGTAAATATAGGTATTGATATATTCATACATCTGTGTCGCGTTCTCGTACCGGACGCGGTATTTCTCTACATTTCTCCCACGCTTTGCCTCAATCGTCTGACTTACGAGGTCCAGGTATTCTTCCGACATATGCCGGATACTGCGTTCCATTCTCTGAAAGGTGGCTCCCGTCACCTCATCGCTCATATCCTGCACCAGTTGGGAATATGTCTGTTCATTCCGGTAAAATTCCTCCAGGGAATCACTGGTCTTGGAATTCAGATAATCCGTCATACTGTCCTGCACCGCCATCAATGCATCAGATACTTCGTTCAGCCGCAGATTCCCCTGATAGACCTTATCGATCTCCGAAGACATGCTGTTGATTCCCAGAAGCAATATCACCGTCACTGCAAATACTACCAGATTCGCCAATACAAAAATGCTGCTCATCTTCGCCTGAAGAGACAGCTGTCGAAATTTTTTCCTCATGCGTACCTCACTCTGTCGCTTCCTGCGCTTGTAAATATTCACCCACGTTATTCTGATCAATAATTGTGACATCCGCCGTAAAATACTGGCTGGTATAGCCAAAACGATAGTACTCCTGCAAAGCATCCACGCAGAAAGCTCCCATCTGCTCCGTGTCTATCGAGATCGTTGCATTGACTACATTTCGCTCGATTGCTTTGAGTATCGTATCAGTATCATAATACCCTAAAATTGCGACCTCGCCCACGCAGTTGTAATCTACTACCGCCTGGTAGACACAGGTAGTACTCAGTTCGTTCAGGCAGATAATGATATCCGGCAGTTTTTCATTCATAAAAATATCCCGGATAGATTCCTCCACGGAAAAAGTATTCGTATCGTCCACTGTAATTAAGGAAAGTTCTATCTCCGGTCCCCGGATTTTCTCCTGTTCCAGTGCGTCCTGAATCCCGGAGCAGACAATATTTTGTGCCGAGTTCAGTGCATGGGCATTCACCAGTACCGCTACCGTCATGGGCGCGGTACTCTCACTGACAGAAGCCAGCTTCAATACCTGTCGTCCGTATTCCCTGCCCAGATTATAGCTTCCTACACCGACAAAGCTGCAGCGTGCACTGTGCGTATTGTCACCATACAGCGTCACCACAGGGATGCCCCGTTCTACTGCTTCGTCGATCATCTGTGACATCTCGTCGCTTTCATCCGATTCTACAAAAATACCGTCTACACCGGAGGACATGGCGATCCGCATAAGCTCTGCCCTCGTATACTCCTGAGACAGATGCTCGCCCAGCAGATCCACATATACATTCTCTTCCTGTCCGCGTTCAAAAGCTCCGCGGTATACGGACTGCCAGAAATCCGATTTGCGGTCTTCTGTGATCATCACATAATACCGGTCATATTTTTCTCTGTCTGTTACTTTATGAAATCCCCGCACATAGGAACGAAAGATTACTGTGCATATCGAAATGACTATGATAGCAAAAGCCATAAACCCAATGACGATCCATTGTCCCTTATTACGGCCTGCTCTGTCAGTAGTACGGCTCATGTTTCCCCTCTCTCTCGCAGAAATCCGATTGCAGACTCCGCCCAATATAGATAACCATACCATAATAACGTGGCTTTTTCCATAAGACCACAAAAAAATCCTCTTGTTTTGACAAAAATGCACTAAAAAATGCTACCTGCCATAGTTATCCCGCTCAATAGTCACCCGAGTTTCCCGTTTTGTAAACGAGTTTCACATTTTGAAAGC
>ERZ838516.3692-NODE-3692-length-13029-cov-2.936720_pt1 | contig 13029 bp, 9 predicted proteins | sample MGYA00519910_ERZ838516 | MGnify/ENA primary metagenome ERZ838516 (study PRJEB31850, sample SAMEA3708837) | human gut metagenome | biome: human gut; feature: human-associated habitat; material: faeces | place: China | collected 2014 ... | reverse complement strand
CACGGAACAATCCGTAGGCATCAAAGTCGGGGGCTTTTGACCCCGACATCATATAATTATATGGTAACTATTCAGAGCCATGCAAATCATGTCAACATGTACGTCGAATGCTTGCATTCGTAAGAACATTTGATATGATTTATATGGCGAAGTAACCACAATGAGCAGAGAACAGGCCGGCCTGTTCTCCAAGGAAGCCTCATAGAGGCGATTTTGCGAATGTAGGTCTGAATCGTTACATTATTAGGTAGAAATCATAAAGAAGGTGATCCGTCATGTCCACAAAGAATTCCAACTTTTTTTCCAGAGATTGTATGGTACAGGCTCTGATCCAGCTGCTGAAGACCAAATCCCTGTCCAATATTACAATTACCGAGCTGACCGAGCGTGCCGGTGTCTCCCGCATGACCTATTATCGCAATTACCATTCTCTGGATGAAATCTTCAGCAGTTATCTGAAGGATCTGGTAGAATCCTACCGTCAGGATGTTGCGACATGGCCGGACAAGGGCAATTACAATGACTCCCGCAATATGCTGCATTGTTATGAATATTTCAATCATTACAAAGAATTCATTGCCTGTCTGGTGCAGACCGGTCTGGGGCACCTGCTGTTACAGGCACTGGACGGCTACATTCTGGATACCTATTATACCGAAGACAAGGGGCAGGATTTTTATTACACGCTCCGAGCCTTCTCCGGTTCCCTCTACAATATTTATGTCACCTGGATTCTGGAAGATTCCAAAGAATCCGCTGAAGAAATCGTATCCATTATCTGCAAGATCTATTCGTAGGTTCCCCGATCTGTTCTCCATAGTAATTCAGCAAAGGACTGCGCAAAATACGCAGTCCTTTATTATTTGATAATTTATCTCTGATCCAAAGGAACATATTCCAGTTCCTGCATTACGCTCTTGTAAGCGGGACGAATGATCTTATCCATATTGATCAGCTCTTCGATACGATGTGCACTCCATCCTACGATTCTGGCAATGGCGAAGATCGGGGTATACAGTTCCAGAGGAATCTCCAACATGCTGTATACGAAACCGCTGTAGAAATCAACGTTGGCGCTGACACCCTTGTAGATCCGGGATTTCTGGGAAATGACCTCCGGTGCGATCCGCTCGATCATGGAATACAGGGCGAAATCCTTGTCTCTGCCCTTGGCTACCGCCAGTTTTTCCACGAAGCTTTTGAATACCTGGGCTCTGGGGTCAGACAGGGAGTAGACTGCATGCCCCATACCATAGATCAGTCCCTTGCCGTCGAAGGCTTCTTTGCTCAGAATCTTGTTCAGATATGCCCTTACCGCATCCTCATCTGTCCAGTCGGACACATGTGCTTCGATATCCCGCATCATCTCTACGACTTTGATATTGGCACCACCATGTTTGGGTCCCTTCAGGGAGGAAAGTGCTGCCGCAATGACAGAATAAGTATCGGATCCGGAAGAAGTCACGACTCTGGTGGTAAAGGTGGAGTTGTTACCACCGCCATGCTCCATATGCAGCACCAGTGCGGTGTCCAGTACCCTCGCCTCCAGTTCGGTGTATTGTTTGTCCGGGCGAAGCATCATCAGCAGATTCTCTGCGGTGGAAAGTTTCTTCTGGGGACGGTGTATGTACATACTCTCATCGTTGGAATAGTGATTATATGCATGGTAGCCGTAGACTGCCAGCATGGGGAACACAGCAATCAGCCCCAGGCACTGTCTTAATACATTTTCAATGGAAGTGTCGCTGCAGTTTTTATCATAGGAAGCCAGTGTCAGAACGCTCCTGGTCAGTGAATTCATAATATCACTGCTGGGGGCTTTCATAATGACGTCTCTGGTGAAGTTGGTCGGCAGAGTTCTGCTGGACGCAAGAATATCGTTAAAATGTTTCAGTTCCTCACGGTTCGGCAGCTTACCGAACAGAAGTAAATAAGCCACTTCCTCGAATCCGAAATGATCACCCCGGAAGCCGTTGACCAGCTCGATGCAGTCATAGCCGCGATACCACAGCTTACCTTCACAGGGAACTTTTTTGCCGTCTTCCATTTTGAAGGATTCGATCCGTGAAATATTGGTAAGACCTGCGACTACGCCGTTACCGTTCTTATCACGCAGTCCCCTCTGTACGCCGTATTCGTCGAACATCTGGGGTTCCAATCTATCTGCCGCTCTGCACAATCCGGCATGTTCCAACATATACTCTTCGTTTTTCTTCATCCAAATACCTTCCTTTCCCTCACATTTTTATATACTTATTTATCATAACTTTTTGGAAGGGGCGATGTCAATTAACAAAATATAAAATATTCCAATCCATGTAAATATCACCCAATATACGTCGAATGCTCGCATTCGTAAGAATATTGAGTGATATTTATAGGGCGAAGGAATATTATCCCAGAATCCTCTTTGTATTTTCTTTTATTTTCTCCGACAGATCTGCGTATTTTATCAGTTCTTCCTCGGTAAATCCCACAAATCTCGCCTCATCATAATCCCGCTGTGCCAGTGCCAGTTCCTTCATGACCGCTTCCGCAGTGGGAAGGATTGTCACTGTGACCTTGGTTTTACGGTCTTTGCGCCTTGTCTCCGGCTTTTCCGCTTTTCCCTGTACTTCTCCGGCTGCCTTGCTTTTTCTGGAAGGCTTGGGTTCCTTCACTTCCTCTATTTTCAAGAATCCCTTCATGGTCAGGCGTTGCAAGCCGCTGGTCAGGTTCGTGCGGGAGATTCCGGCGAAATCCGCCAGTTCCCGTCTGCTGTCCCACTCGTGCTTTTCACACAGGCACAGAAGCAGCCGCACATCCGCTACCTTCAGATCTCCTTTTAATGCCGCCGGCTCCAGATAATGTTCCAGAAGCTTCCGCTTACGGTAAGCATCCCCCGCCGGTCCCTCGGCCTGCAGGATCTCGGTATTGACAAAGACTCTCTCGTCTCCCAGCTTCTTGGATCCGGGCAGGATGGAAGGCGGCACGGTTCCGTCTCCTGCCGCATCAATGAAGAAACGATATACCTGCAAACGGTTCTTCTCGTAGTCCTCTTCTTCCAGCACATGCTTGTAGAAGTTATTGTAATACTCAAAGACATTCAACTTCATCTTTACCGTCTTGGAGATGCTGATTCCCTGACTGGCAAGGGAGCCTTTGCGCTTCACATAATAATAGATTGGGGCATGCAGGGCATAGAATACTTTCGCGTAACGGATATATTCCAGATTGAACAGAAAATCCTCACACCAGTTGATATTCGTATCCATTCGCAGACTGTGCTCCTCCACCAGATCCCTGCGGTACAGTTTGTTCCACAACACACCATAGTAAAAGTCTGCCGGATTCTCCATCATATGTGCCGCGAACTCCTCCTGGGTGAGCACACCCTCCTCTTCAATGTCTCCCTTGGGGGACAGACGCTCTCCCACCACGCGGTAAAAGTCTGAAATGACCATATCGCAGTCATACTCTTCCGCCGCCCGCACGAACAGTCTTGTGGCATCCGGCGTGATCCAGTCGTCGCTGTCTAAGAATTGCAGATATTTTCCCCGTGCACGATCCAATGCCAGATTTCTGCTGTCGGAGACTCCGGTATTTTCCTTCTGGATCACAATGACTCTTGTGTCCTTATTGCCGTATTCCTCGCAGATGTCACCGGAGGAATCCGTACTGCCGTCGTTTACCAGAAACACTTCAAAGTCCGTGTATTCCTGATTCAAAATGCTGTCGACACAGCGTCGTAAATATTGCTCCGCATTGTATACCGGAACAATGATGCTTACCATGGGACGCATAAGCTCATCCTTTCTGAAATTACTTCATAACAATAAGTTCGTACGCCCTGCTGCCGATACCGATCTTCTCTGCATGCTCCAGACAGGTCTTGTACTCCGCATTTGGAGTGGTATTTTCAAAATGATCATGGTGATCACAAAAGCCCTCTTTTGCCATGGCATCCGTCAGCTGGCTGTTCGGCAGCGGTGTCTGCTTCAGGCAGGCATCCACACAGGCCTGATCCAGCGCCAGAGGATCGAAGGAGGCGAACATACCGATATTGGGCAGGATGGGTACATCATTCTCCCGGTGGCAGTCACAGTTCGGAGACACATCCACCACCAGAGAAATATGGAAATTGGGTCTGCCGTCCACGACCGCCTTCGCATACTCTGCCATACGGCAGTTGAAATCCTTTGTTGCCGCATCACAACCGCTATGGATTGCGTCGAAGTTACAGGCACCGATACAGCGTCCACAGCCCAGGCATTTGTTATGATCAATATGCATCTTATGGGTAGTCTCGTCGTATACCAGTCCCTCATTGGCACATTCTCTCATGCATCGTTTGCAGCCACGGCACAAATTCTCATTGATCTCCGGTTTGCCCTGAGCGTGCTGTTCCATTTTACCGGCTCTGGATCCGCAGCCCATACCGATATTTTTGATAGCACCGCCGAAGCCCGCCGTTTCATGCCCCTTGAAATGATTCAGGGAAATAAACACATCCGCATCCATAATGGCCCGGCCGATCTTAGCATTTTTCACATATTCGCCGCCCTCTACCGGCACCTCAATGTCATCCGTTCCCTTCAGACCATCACCAATGATCACAGGACACCCAACCGTCAACGGTGTGAAACCATTCTCCCAGGCACAGTACATATGCTCGATGGCATTCTTACGGCTGCCGGGATACAGGGTATTACAGTCCGTCAGGAAAGGAATTCCTCCCAGTTCCTTCACCACATCTGCTACCGCCTTGGCATAATTGGGACGTAAATATCCCAGATTGCCAAGCTCGCCGAAGTGCATCTTTATGGCAACAAACTTGTGATCCATATCCATATCCTGAATTCCTGCCGCCGTCATCAGACGCTTTAACTTACTGGGAAGTCCCTCTCCCAGACGGGTTCTGAAGTCTGTAAAATATACCTTTGATTTTTCCATAACTTTATCCTCCGTACCTAAAAAAGATATTACGATTATAACACATCTTTTTTGTTTTTGAGAATTTTTCTGCAAAAAAGGACGAACCCAACTCTCGCCAGCCGGTTTCGTCCTTTCAACGTATTTCATCCGAAATACTTCCCCATTTCTTTGTACACCGTACATCGATGTACGATGCAAGTGTTTTTTTATTTTTCTTGCACAATTTTTGCAGATACCGCCAAATATCCTGCTATTTAAAACGATTTTTGTACTGCGCAGCCTTTTCCACAAATTGCTCTGCGAACTCGGGGCAGGAAGGATAATAGAGGTGGGGGAAACCATACCAGTGGTTCTCACCGACATGGATGCAGGGATAGTTTCTTCCGATGGTTGGTTTAGTTGCGATACAGTCCACGCCGTTATCTTCACTGTCATAGTAATGAAATTCATGTGCCCGGATGCGGCTGCCCCGGGGCAGAAAATATTCACTGTTCTCTTCCAGTTCGATATATCCGAAGCGCACCAGGCTTCCGGTATCGAAGCATTTTTCAGGCAGCACTCCTGCCATAAGGAAGGAATGTCCTTCTCTGTCTGTCAGAGACGTATGCAGGTATAAAAAGCCTCCGCACTCCGCTACGGTGGGGAGGCCACCTATGACTGCTGCCCGGATGGCCTTGCGCATGGCATTGTTCTCACTCAGCTGTCTGGCATATAATTCCGGATAACCGCCGCCCAACAGCATCCCATGGATATTTTCCGGCAACGCCTTGTCATGCAATGGAGAAAAATACACCAGTTCCGCTCCGGTCTGTTCCAGCAGGCGCAGATTCTCTTCATAATAAAAGCAAAAGGCTTCATCCCGGGCTACAGCGATCCTCGGGCACTTTACCCTATCGTTTTCCACAGAATCCGGATCTTGCTCTTCTGCCGTTTCTTCACTGCGTTCCTTCTTTTTGGTTTGGGAGGTTCTCTCTATTCTCTCAGCTCCCAGCGGTTCCGCCTCTTCTGCAATCTGCAACAGCTTCGAAATGTCTACGCTCTCCCTTAGTTTTGCCGCCGTGACCCGGATCTTTCCCTGCAGATCTTCCAGTTCTCCCGGCAGGCACAGGCCAAGATGTCTGCTGGCGATCTGTAAGTCCTTATTTTCCGGGAAATATCCCAGCACCGCAATACCAAGTTCCTCTTCCACCAGTGGCTTCAGAATCTCATAGTAAACTGCTGACATACGGTTGAAGATCACTCCCCGGATCAGATGTTCTTTATCATAAGCCAGAAATCCGGTGATCAGAGGAAGCACCGATTTTCCCATGCCTTTTGCATCCACCACCAGTATGATGGGGGTCTGCGTCACCTTTGCCAGATGATAGGAGGAGCCTTCCTCTCTTATTCCGCCCAGCCCGTCATAGAGTCCCATAACACCTTCCATGACCACAAGCTCGTCTTCCCTGCGATCTCTCAGAAACAGGCTTCTCGTGCCGTCCTCTCCGGTGAAAAAAGTGTCCAGATTTCTGGCAGGAATCCCCAGCACCTGTCTGTGGAACATGGGATCGATATAATCCGGGCCGCATTTACAGGAAGAGATATTCTCTCCGTTTTCCTTAAAAATCTGCAATAATCCACACGTGATCATAGTCTTGCCGCTACCGCTTTTCGGGGCGGCGATCATGATGCGTCGTATCTTTTTTTCCTGTGCTCCGATCATCTCTGCACTTCTCCATTTTCCCTGTTTCCGTTTTCTTCTTCGGTCAGCAACGCTTTCTTCACTTTGTCCATAGAGCCTGTTTCTCCCTCCCTGAACGTAAACGAACAGATCCACACCGGATTCTCCGCCTTGGGCAGATGATAGTTTCCCAGCTTCTTCTCCCGGTTTACCTGCATCTGCAGGATTTCCTCGTCCTCCACAGGAAACGCTTCCAATACTTCCTGAAGCTCCGCAATCGTCTCCATGCTGATGGCATTGATCACAATGCGCATATGAGGATTTTTCCGATACAAGGTCTGTAAAATATCCATTAATCTGCCTCCACTGCCGCCGATAAAAGCATGGGTGGGCACAGGCAGTTCTTCCAGTCCCTCCGGTGCCAGTGCTTCGATGATCTCCATATTGTCCATATGGAAATGCTCTCGGTTCTTCCGAAGCAGTTCTACCGCCTCCGGTTTTCTCTCAATGGCATAGACATGCACCGTTTCCGACAATCCGGCGATTTCCACCGCCACGGATCCGGTGCCGCTGCCGATATCATAGACTACGGCTCCATCTGTCAGGTGCAGCTTGCAAATACTGACTTCCCGGACTTCTTCCTTGGTCATAGGAGTTCTACGAAGTTTTCCCTCCGTCCCGGAAGCATCCCGTAGGAAACAGGTGTCCGCTCTGCCGTGGGTCAGGAGTTCCGGCTGTGGATGAGGATTGCGGATCAGGCAGGTATACAGACCCTCTTCGGTGACCTCCACACACTGCTCCGGCATCAGGGTCCGTATGTTTTCCTCCGGATAGGACAGCTGATATCCCACGATCACTTCACAATCTGTCAGTCCCATCTCCGTAAGCATCCGTCCGATCTTACGGATATCCTCACTTCCCGAGGTCAACAGGAAAGTCTTCTCATGACTCACCACAGTTGTCGGAAGATGGTTCAGCTTCTTGCCGTGCATGCTTATAATGGCGGCATCCTCATAGCTTTCTCCCACCCGGGCCGCCAGAGAAACCACCGATGAAATTCCCGGCAGGATCCTCACACTGCCTCTCAGTTGTCCTGCTGCAATCGCTTCCTGTAATTTCACATACAATTTTCTGCATCCGCTGTAGAATCCGGTATCTCCGGAAAACAGAACCGCTACCCGAAGTGTCTCCTGCTGTGCCAGTTCCTCGCTTTCCTGTAATTTTTCCAAATAGGGCAGGATCTGGGCAGCCATATAGTAGGGCTTTTTTTCTATTCTGGCAGAATAGTCTGCAATCATGCGCTCCGCCCCCAGCAGGATATCCGCAGTTTCGATTGTCTGCTGCACTTCTTTTGTCATGCAGTCTCTGCTGCCCATACCGATCCCGGCAAGGCAGATTTCCAGACTTCCCTGCTGCGAAATCTTACAATCACAGAGTTGTCCCAGTTTTCCACAGATTCCTGCAAACGAATACGAGTCTGTCCCCGGAATATTCCCGGCAGCATCCGATGTCTTCTGCGCAGGCTCAATCACATACACCGGGATTCCCAGTATTTTCGCTGCTTCCAGCTTTTCCTGATACCCTCCGGTGCGGCCGCTGTTTTTCGTGACCATATGGCGGATGTCGTACTGCCTTAGGATGGCAGCGTTCATCTCTGTGGAAAAAGGCCCCTGCAATGCCAGGATCTGCCGGCCTTTGATTCCCTGCTCCATGCACAGTTCCAGACTCTCTCTGCCCGGCAGAATCCGTACATACAGGCGGTCGTTTAATCTGCCGGAAGCGCAATACACCGCCAGTTCCTTGCTTCCCGTAGTCAGCAGAATATTGCCCTCTGTATTCTCCAAAGCTTTCGCACAATCTGCATTGTTTTCAAAATATTGGACATTTGTAACAATGTCATCTGCTTCTGTAATCCCGTCGATTTTCCGTTCCAGACGCAGGTATATGGGAAAATGTGCATCTTTTTCCAAAGATTTCAGTGTATCCACAGCTCCCCGCAGATTCTCCGTAACGACCCTGGCGTAAGGGTGGGTGGCATCCACTACAATCTCATAGCCTTCGTCATGCAGAAACTTCTGCATCTGCTCCCGGTCCATTCTGCCGCAGTGAAGGTTTACAATGGGCTGCCCGGCTGTCTGCATCGCTTTTGTGCTTTCCGTCTGTTCCCGCATTACGATTTCACCGTATTCCGTTGCCACGCATACCGTATGTGCGATTCCGGCATCCGCCAGAATCTCCGACAATCTCCGTCCTTCTGTGGTTCCCGCAAATATTACAAGCTTTTTCACTCTGCCTTTTCTCCCTTTTCTGCCTGGTAGCCTCTTCTGGTGATCAGCTTGTCCCCCAGGATCTCCGTCTCCGAATTGCCAATAAATACAGTGGTGAACATATTGACTTCCCGGTCCCTTAATTCCCGCAGCGTACAGGTCACCGCACGGGTGCCCTCTCTGCCGATATTTTCCACATAACCGCAGGGACGCTCCCCTTCTATGGTTTTCAGTAAAATATCACAGGCTTTTTGCAGATAATCTTTTCGTCTGTGGCTGGAAGGATTGTAAATGGCCATGGCAAAATCTCCCATTGCTGCCGCCCGCAGTCTCTTCTCGATCTTCTCCCAGGGTGTCAGCAGATCACTCAGGCTGATGACACAGAAATCATGATTTAAGGGTGCTCCCAGTACCGCCGCACCGCTGCTGGCCGCCGTGATGCCGGGAATCACAAGCAGTTCCGTCTCCGGGTGCTTTGCCCCCAGCTCGTACATCAGGGATGCCAGACCGTAGATGCCTGCATCGCCGCTACAGATCAGTGCCACCTGATTTCCTGCTTCCGCCTCCCGGAAGCATAGCTCACAGCGCTCCGTCTCCTGCCGCATGGAAGTGGTCAGCAGCTTTTTCCCTGCAAAACGTTCTCCCAATAATTTGACATATACGGTATAACCCACAATCACATCTGCCTGCTCCAGCGCAGCGATGGCTTCTCCGGTCATCATTTCTTCCCTGCCGGGACCCATTCCTATGATATAGATTCTGTTACTCATCTGATTTTCCTCTTTCCATCATTTGCAAGCCCTCCGGATCCTCTCATACTTCCATCACTTGTAGGTATTGTCCCAGGGATGCCTAGCTACATGAAAAAATCTTTGTTTTTTCTGACTGTCCTTCCGATTGGTCTTTACGATTGCATCGATACTTTCCATGCTTTCTCGGCAATTGCCACGGTCATGCCATCCTGTGCCTGCTTAGCTCTGCAGATTCTTCCATCTGCCCCCGCCGCCTTCATGGCGGCACGTTCACACACATTGTCCACACCCACCTGTGACTTTACAAAATCGGAGCCATGAAATGTTCCGTACACCGTCTGTAATTTCTGTGCCGGATAGGTCTGAAACGGGATTCTGTACTTTTCGCTGAATTCCAGCAGACACCGTTCCTCTTTCTTTACATCAATGGAAGCCAGTGCTGCGACCTGTTCTATGGCAATGTCCTGTTCTTCCAGTATTTTTCTTAAAAAGGCTTCCAGCTTCACACTGTCCGTTCCTTTTTTACAACCCGCACCCAGAATATATTTCTTCGGCTTCAACAACAGTTCTGCTGCCTCTTTTCGAAATATTTCTTCCGTGTTGTCCGCTATTAGGACATCCACCTTTTCCACCGGAGGATATGCACACAGCCTGATCTCTGACGGAATAGTCTCGTCCACTGCCAGATGCCCTGTCTGTACGGACATGGTAATTTTCTCGCCTGCCAGTATTTTTGCCGACACTCGGGCAATCCCCTCCCGGTTGTGGATCCACAGATCATTTCTTTTGGCAAACAAATCCACCGCAAAGCTGCCATGCAGGTCTGTAGCTGTCGTGATCACAGGGACGGCTCCCAGTTCTCCGGCCAGACGGACCGCCAGTTCATTGGCTCCGCCCACATGCCCGGACAACAGCGGGATCACATACTGCCCCTGTTCATCCATGACCAGTACCGGGCTGTCATGCAGCTTGTCCGTGATCCAGGGGGCAATAGCCCGGACCGCAATACCGCAGGCACCGACGAACACCAGCGCATGATGGGCAGCCATCTGCTCACCGGCCCAGACTGACACACTCTCCTGTACCGCTATTGTATTCCCGGTATTATCTGTCGGTACGTTAGTGTCTTTGTTCGGAATCACCCCGAATGCCTGCGTTGTAACGTCCCCACTGTTTTCCGCTGTCTGCACTGTCTTTTTTCGGGAGCATTTGCTATATAGAATAATCGTCTCGTCTCCACCGCACATGCTCTTCAGAATCCGTTCCGCCATCTTCTGTCCTGTTTTCGTAAAGCTGATCACACTAATCTTCACGCTGCTCCTCCCGGTTTTCCTCTGTCTGCCGGACACTGCTTTTTGCCTGACGGAATTCTGTGGAAAAATCCGCCGCATACAGCCTCGACTTCTGATAATTTCCATGGGTGATAACATCCCCCACCAGTACCAGCGCTGTCTTAATGATGCCGTGTTCTTCCGCTACCTGTGCCAGTGTCTCCACCGTACAGATATAAGCCTCTTCCTCCGGCCAGGTTGCCTTGTAGATCAGGGCTGCTGGGGTGTTCTCCGCATAACCGCCCGCCATCAGTCTGCGGCTCAGTTCCCTCAGCATTCCCGTGCTTAAATAGATCGCCATGGAAGCCTGATGGGCTGCCAGACTTTCGATGCTCTCCTTCTGCGGCACTCCGGTCCGTCCTTCCATACGGGTGATGATCAGGGTCTGGGAGACACCGGGCAGGGTATATTCCAGATTTAACGATGCCGCTGCGCCGAAGCAGGCACTGACTCCCGGACAGCTCTCATAAGGGATATGTAATGCATCCAGTGCATCCATCTGCTCCCGCACCGCACCATAGATGCTTGGTTCTCCGGTGTGCAGACGCACCAGCATCTTCCCCTGTTCCTGTGCCTCCTGCATAATCTGCAGCACTTCCTCCAGGGTCAGTTTTGCGCTGTTATGGATTTCACAGTCTGTTTTGGCATATTGTAACAGCTCCGGGTTCACCAGTGATCCCGCATAGATGATGACATCCGCCTGTTGCAGCATGTGCATGCCCCGCACTGTGATCAGATCTGCTGCCCCGCTTCCTGCGCCAACAAAGTAAACCATTCCTCCGCCTCCTTACTTTTCGCCAATGCTCCGAAATCATTGGCATACATGATACATTCGATCGCAAGCTTTCCCTGCGCCCGCTTCTCCAGATAAAATAAAATACGCTCCATGGCATAATCCATAACTTCCTGTCTCCTGCCGCACTCGTCCAGAATCCGCACCGCTTCCTCTGTGGTGACACAGGACAGGAGTCTGGCAGCATCCACTGCCGCTACACCGCATTTTACGGCAAAAGCGGTCAACAGCTCCATCCTGCAGTCGCCCTCCCGGGAATGGGTATTCATAATACCTCCCGCCACTTTGATGAGCTTCCCGATATGTCCCGCAAGAAGCAGACGCCTAAATCCCTCTTCCACCGCCATATCGATCGTCAGACCGATAAAATTACTGCATTTTACACTTTTATCCAGATCATAGTGATAGGTATTTTTCAGAAAATCCAGTCCGTAATTGCCCGGAGAGATCACCACATCTTCTCTCCCCAGTGCCCGCTGTTGCCGCAGTTCCACGCGGATCGTATCCAGAATAGCCTGTGTGCTCATAGGCTCCACGACACCGCTGGTGCCCAGAATAGAAATACCGCCCACGATGCCAAGCCTTGGATTAAATGTCTTCTCTGCCAACTTTTCACCTTCCGGCACAGAGATCTCCACCGACAGGATTCCACGATAATCCAGCACCTGGCACACCTGTAATACTTCCCGTTCGATCATTTCTCTGGGGACGTGATTGATAGCTGCATTTCCCACGGGCTGATCCAGTCCCGGCTTCGTCACCCGGCCGACACCGATGCCGCCGTCGATCACGATCTGCGGAAGGAAACTGCCGACTGCATGGTCTGCAGCTCCCGTCTCTGCATCTGGAAATTCCGCCCGCGCGTACACGAGGATCCCGTTCGTCACATCATAGTCATCCCCGGCGTCCTTCCGGACTGCGCACTCCGCCCAGCCATCCCCGGAAGTTTTCTCCTCCAGCGCCACGCGAACCGGGATGCCTTTCGGGGTCATGAGTTCCTCTGTTTCTCTCCAGGAACCAGTGAGAAGGAAACGCACTGCCCCCTGGGCCGCAAGCGCCGCACAGGTTCCCGTTGTGTAGCCGCATCTTAACTTTTTATGGTCCTTATATACAAACGTCTCCATTGTTTTCCTCTGCCCCTGCAGGCCCCGCAACTTTTGTTATCTCGCGATCTCATTCCGGTCCGCCAGCAACACCTCCAGGATCCCGTCCGCAGTGTAATCGGAGGCTGTCAGGGCATTTGTCACTCCATACTCCGCGAGGACCGCCGCTGTCACTTTTCCGATGCAGACCGGGCGCGCCGTCCCAAACA
>ERZ838516.3687-NODE-3687-length-13056-cov-6.992924_pt1 | contig 13056 bp, 10 predicted proteins | sample MGYA00519910_ERZ838516 | MGnify/ENA primary metagenome ERZ838516 (study PRJEB31850, sample SAMEA3708837) | human gut metagenome | biome: human gut; feature: human-associated habitat; material: faeces | place: China | collected 2014 ... | reverse complement strand
CCATAGTATCTTTTTCTTCCCTTTCTTCAAAATATTTTTTGCGTGTATTATTAAGGATACCAATTTTCCTAAGTAATGTAAAGAAAAGTTCAATATGTTGAACTTTTAAAATAACGCTTGAACCATAAATTATATCGTGTTATAGTGTCCTTTGTAAAATTTTGAACTAACAAGAAAGAGGATTTTTTATGCTTCAATTTATTGAGACCGTCAATTCGGCCGTGAACAATTTCATCTGGGGTGTTCCGGCTATGGTCTGCATTTTTGGCGTTGGCCTTTATTTGAGTCTTCGCACACATTTTCTCCAGATACGCAAATTTCCTTATGCAATTAAAACAACAATCGGACGCATGTTTCGCAAAAAGAACGCATCAGATGGTGCTTTGACACCATTTCAAGCTGTATGTACTGCACTTGCTGCAACTGTTGGTACTGGAAATATCGCAGGTGTTGCCGGTGCGATTGCAATCGGCGGGCCTGGAGCTATCTTTTGGATGTGGATCTCTGCTATTCTTGGCATGTGCACTAAATTCGCCGAGGTAACACTTGCTGTTCATTTCCGTGAGAAAAATGCTGATGGTGATCTGGTTGGTGGTCCAATGTATTACATAAAAAATGGTCTTGGAAAACATTGGATGTGGCTTGCCTATCTTTTTGCTGCCTTTGGTGTACTGACTGTATTCGGAACTGGAAACGCAACACAGGTTAACACAATCACCACTGCTATTAATTCAGCTCTTATAGATTTTCACGTAATCTCTAAGGATGTTGTGTCAACTTCTAATTTAATCATTGGTATTGTAATGGCTATACTTGTTGCACTCATTTTGTTGGGCGGTGTAAAACGTATCGGACAAGTAACAGAAAAGCTTGTTCCTTTTATGGCATTATTATATATCGTTCTTGCTGTCGGTGTTATCGTAATCAATATCCGCACAATTCCTACGGTATTTGCTTCTATTTTTGAAGGTGCATTTAAACCATCTGCCGTAACCGGCGGCATTGTCGGAAGCATGTTTACCAGTATGAAAAAAGGAGTTTCCCGCGGTATCTTCTCTAATGAGGCTGGACTTGGTACTGGTTCCATCGCCCACGCATGTGCAGACACAAAAAAACCTGTAAAGCAGGGAATGTTTGGTATATTTGAAGTATTTACTGACACAATTGTTATCTGTACTTTGACTGCTCTTGTTATTCTTTGCAGCGGCACCACGATTGAATATGGAGCTGCAGCTGGTGCTGAGCTTACCATTTCTGGATTCACCTCTGTTTACGGAAGCTGGGTTTCCATCTTTACCGCAATTGCAATGTGCTGCTTCGCCTTTTCTACTATTCTTGGATGGGGACTCTATGGTGCTCGCTGCATTGAATTTTTATTCTCAGAGAAAGTCATTAAACCTTTCATGGTAGCATATTCTCTCGTTGCAATCCTTGGTGCAACAGCAAATCTTGGACTGATGTGGAGTATCGCAGAAACCTTCAATGGTTTAATGGCAATCCCTAACTTAATTGCACTGTTCCTGCTCTCTGGTACGGTGGTAAGATTAACCAAAGAATATTTTGCTGGTGAGGGTGCGAAAAATTAATGTATAAAAAAATAGACATTGTGATTCAAGAATTTACTCGAATCGCAATGCCTATATTTTTTTATCCAATTTTCATCAGCTCAACTCAAACATACCGTGATACAGCTGATAATATTTTCCCTTCTGCTCTAAAAGATCGTCGTGATCACCTCTCTCGACGATCTTTCCTTGTTCAAGGACCATAATTGCATTAGAATTGCGTACAGTACTAAGACGATGGGCAATGACAAATACAGTTCGTCCCTCCATCAGCTGATCCATTCCTCGCTCAATCAATGCCTCTGTACGTGTATCGACTGATGAGGTTGCCTCATCAAGAATGAGCACCGGCGGATCAGCTACGGCTGCACGCGCAATGGCAAGAAGCTGACGCTGACCTTGTGACAGATTGGCACCATCTGCCGTAACAAGTGTATCATAGCCATGTGGAAGACGACGGATAAAGGAATCGGCATTTGCGATCTTTGCAGCCTTTTCAATTTCCTCCTGCGTCGCATCAAGCTTTCCAAAGCGAATGTTTTCGGCAACAGTGCCAGTAAATAAGTGTGTATCCTGAAGAACTATGCCAAGGGAACGGCGAAGCGCATCTTTTTTGATGTCGCGCACGTCGATTCCATCATAAATGACAGAGCCACCCTGCACATCATAGAAACGATTGATCAAGTTCGTGATTGTGGTTTTTCCGGCTCCTGTAGAACCCACAAACGCAATCTTCTGCCCTGGCTTTGCATACAGACTGATCTGCTTTAATATCATGCGATCATCATCGTATCCAAAATCTACATGATCAAAGCGCACATCACCTTTTAATTCAATGAGAGTGCCATCTGCCTTTTTCCATGCCCACAGACCAGTCTTTTCCTTGCATGGAACCAGCACTCCATTTTCCTTTTTCACGCGAATAAGATCTGTCTTTCCTTCGTCAATCTCTGGCTCCATATCCATTACTTTAAATACTCGCTCTGCTCCGGCGAATGCAGCAAGTAAGAAATTACTCTGCTGCGTAAACTGGTTGATTGGAAGCGCTGCCTGACGCACAAATACAAGATAACTTGCCAGACTTCCTAAATCAGTATGACCATTTAAGGCTAACAGGCCACCAAGCACAGCGACAATCGCATAATTGATATAGGAAATGCTTACTACCATAGGAACCATCGTTGCCGCATAGCCCTGTGCACCAGTTCCTGCTTTTCTCAGTTCTTCGTTCTTTGCACAGAATTCCTCAAAGCTTTTCTGCTCGTGATTGAATACCTTGATGACTTTCTGTCCGCTTATCATCTCCTCGATGTAGCCGTTTAACTCACCAAGGCTTGCCTGCTGTTTTCCATAGTATTGTTTACTCTTAGCACCGCTGAAACGAATATACCAGAACATAAAAGCATAGCAGGCTGTTACGATTAATGACAATTTCCAGTTTAAAATATAGAGAATCAACAGTGTTCCGACCATCTGTATAAATGTCTGAATTACCATTGCAAAGCTGTTGTTAAGTGCATCGGAAATCGTGTCGATATCATTTGTGAATAAGCTCATGATATCTCCATTCTTTCTTGTATCAAAAAACTTAAGCGGAAGCTTCTGTACATGTGCAAACAAATCGTGACGAATATCGTAAATCACGCGCTGAGCTACTTTAACCATTGTCTGGGAATAGCCCCAGGCAGAAAGCGCACCAATTCCAAAAATTACAGCGGCTATTGCCACACCTGCAATAAGTGTAGATACCTTGCCGTCTGCAAGATTGTTTACAACAGGGCGAATCATATAAGTGCCAAGAAGATTGGCAGTTGCGCTTACACTGACAAGAACTGCTACAACAAATAGCATTCGCTTATGGCGTCCTAAATATGATAAAAACACACTAAGCGTCTGTCTAAGGTTTTCAGGACGCTTATTATTCTTCTGAGCCATCGTCATTGCCTCCCTTCATCTGTGATGCATAAATTTCCTGATAGATTGAATCATTCGCAAGCAGTTCCTTATGCGTTCCGACACAGTGTACTTTTCCATCGTCGAGAATCACAATCTGATCAGTATTCATAACGGAGGTAATGCGCTGTGCAATGATGATTTTTGTCACATCTTTGTAATCGGCAAGCGCTTTTCGAATTTTCTTTTCTGTGGCTGTATCAACTGCACTGGTAGAGTCATCAAAAATCAAAATTTTAGCATTTCCAAGAAGTGCACGTGCAATACAAAGGCGCTGCTTCTGGCCACCTGAAAGGTTGTTTCCCCCCTGCTCCAGCATCGTGTCAAGACCATCTGGCATCCGACTTAAAAACTCATCGGCACATGCTGCACGGCATGCCTTCCATATTGTTTCATCATCTGCGAAAGGATTTCCCCACTTCAAATTTTCACGCACAGTTCCTGAAAACAGTACGTTTTTCTGTAAAGTAATATTTACACTGTCACGAAGTACACTCAAATCATAATCGTGCACATTGACACCGCCAACACGAACAACGCCCGTTGTCGCATCGTACAGACGCGGAATTAGCTGAACAAGTGTCGTCTTTGCCGATCCTGTCGTTCCGATAACACCAATCGTCTGACCTGCCGTAATATGAAGATTCACATTCTCTAATGCGTACTCGCGAGCATCCTCACGATATTTGAATGACACATTTTCAAAATCAATGCTTCCATCCTTGACTTTTTTCTCACCATTTTCTGGTGAGGTCAGAACAATATTTTCGTCAAGAATCTCTGCAATACGATGAGCACTTGCGAGGGAACGTGTCAATAGAAGAAACACATTTGCAAGCATCATTAGGGAATTTATGACCTGCATAACATAACTTAAAAAGCCAGTCAGATTTCCGACTGCAAGTTCAGATTTTAAGATCATATTTCCTCCAAACCACAAAATCATGACAATTGTAGTGTACATAATTCCTTGAAAAGCCGGAAGATTCAACACCGCATAGTGAAACGTAGTTTCACTTGACTTTGCCATATCACGGTTTACCTCTTCAAATTTGTCCTCTTCATACTCGTCACGGACAAATGCCTTGACAGCACGAATTGCTGTAAGATTTTCCTGCACAACCTGATTTAATCGATCCATAATGCTTTGCAGTCTGGTGTACATCGGTGCAACCTTACGCACAATCAAAAAAAGAATGATTGCTAAAATCGGTGTGCACACCACAAAAACAAACGCCAGCTTCGGATTCATATAGAAGGAAAGACCAATTCCCATGATCAAAAGTGACGGACCTCTAGTAATCGGACGAAAGCCTGAAATTATCATGTTTTGAAGTACATTAACATCTGTTGTCATTCTTGTAATCAAAGATGATGTCACAAAATGATCAAGATTAGAAAATGCATACTGCTGTACTCTTGCATATTCTGCCTTTCGAATCTCTGCACCCCATCCATATGAGGCCTTTGCTGAAAAATGGGCATACAAAAGACCAGTGACAAGTGCTCCAAGTGCAAGCAGTGCCATCTGGACTCCCTTTACATAAATATAATTGACATCGTGATTTGCCACTCCGATATCAATCAAGTTTGAAATCATGATCGGGATAAACAGCTCAAAACCAGTCTCGATCATGACAAACAGCGCGCCGAGAATCATGTCCTTTTTGTAAGGCCCCATATACCCGAACAGTCGCTTCATATCTTTCATAAATTCAACTCCTTTGCTGTTTTTTACATTGTTCATTATACAGCAAAGGAGTTTTTTTTGACAATATGCGATTTTTACGTTATTTTTACTTTTTTGCCTTATCTTTTTTCATACTGCATTACGAGCTCATATGAGTAGCCACGATCTGGATGAAGTGGTTTTGGTTCAAGAGAAAAGTAAACAACACCATTTTCCTTGATATTTAGTTCAATCGAAATGTGTGATTCTGGCATTGATACAGGTACCATACGCTCGGTGTGAATCTGTGGACGGGCTGTCTGCTTTAAAAGATCAATCTGATCTTTTGTCGGGTTTGCCGGTTCACCAAGATCATGCCATACCTTTAGCGGATTACAGTTCTCTTCATCGACTGTCTGCGTCAGAAATAGATATGCATCCGTGGAGGCTGACTGAGTGGTTGGTATCGTCAGATTTAAACAAAGATCTTTTCCAGAACGATTCCTCGTCGCATTCCATGCAATTCCCCTGTAAGAACCATCTTCATATTTCATCACAACACAAGTTTCATCCTTGTAGACACAGATACCTTTCTTCTCTTTTAACTTTTTAAAGAAAGCAAATGTCCAGAAAGTTGGCTTTGGAATACAGCCGTTTGCGACAAGGCCAAAACCGCCATGAAATGGAGTAAACGGTACACCAAACTCTTCAAATACATCACCAAACGTCCAGTATGAATATGATTCGTTATCATCACCAAGGCGCGAAAGCTGATGCGCAATGTATGCTGCATTTTGATTTGTATCGTGAATTGGGCAGTTTGGCACATATGAAGTGTTAAACTCCGTAATGTGAATTGGCAGTCCCTTAAAGCGAGGGAAACTGTCAATAATCTCTCTTGTCGTATGAAGATTGGCAAAGCCATCCTCTGGATCCATCAGCTCAATATAGCTGTAATGTCCTTGTGTCTTTGGTGGCTCGGAGGTATAGTGATGTCTTGTTACAAAATCTACGGCAAGATCATTTGTTTCACAATATTCCATAAAGGAACGGATCCACACTTCATCGGTTCCTCCGCACACAGCTGGTCCGCCAACTAAAAATCTGCTGTCTAACTTTTTTATTGCATCAAATGTTGTATGAAACAGTTTGAAATACTCAGGCATATCTGCATTTTCCCAGAATCCTGGCAGATTTGGCTCATTCCATACTTCAATTGGCCAAGTAACAACTTCATCGGTGGTATAGCGCTCACAAAGATGAGACAAAAGCGCCGTTACCATATCAGTCCATTTCTTGTAGCTTGCTGGCGGTGTTGTGTTTCCCTTCCAGTAAAAGATAGTCTGTGTTCCTGATGCCATTTTCTGCGGCATAAAGCCAAGCTCCAAAAATGGACGCAAACCAAGCGAGATATAGCTGTCCATCACACGGTCAAGATATGTAAAATTGTACTCTGACTCACCTTCTGGCGTTTCCTGATAAATACCTATATCATCACAAAATAGTCCATGACCTCTGATATGAGAAAAGCCAATCTCCTTTTGTACAAGTGACAGCTGCTCCTGATATTCTTTTGTCAGCGCAAGTCCCATTCGTCCTGTTCCAATGCAGAAATCTACCTGATTACGGAATACATATTCTTTGTTTTCTTCAATTTGAATGGTTTTTTGAATCACTTCATTCATTCTCTTCTCCTCCTGTCCAAAGATGGATTTGCGCTACAGGCAGTTTGGTTTGATTCCAGTCAATTCTAAAATAGCGAGTAAAGTAGATTCCCTCTGCCTGATAGCACTCTTTGCAATCGTTTCCTTTCTGATTTTCTTTTTTCCTTTTTAATATAACCTTCTCCCACTCTAAATCTGAGCGAAGTTCTGCCACAATTGTCTGTGGCAAGTTCTTTTTTGATTTTTCCAGTGTATCTGGCTCATCTTCAAAGCTAACCTCTAACTGATTGATCCGTCTGACACCTTCAAGGTCAACCATAACCCAAAGCATCTGTTCTGATAGATGCTTTGATGAATCTGACATTTTTGGCATCCAACTGCCTTCTTCCTCTGCTGTCACAAAATAAGGCTCATGCCCGATCTCAAAGCTATCAGCAAATACTGGATGCCTCTTTGCCTCATCGTACCTTTCTTTTGGCTTTGGCTCTCCTACTGTATACGGCGGTGGAAGCATCGGATTTAACACCGTGTTCTTGGGTTTTGGCTCTCCATCTGCAAAAATACAAATCTTTGCAGATTTTACACCATCTGCTGTTGCACAAATCACATTTTCACCGCCATACCAGCTTCGAAATTCGATTGCAGCAAGTCCATCCAACATGTTTTTCTTTTCTGGTGAGAACGTGATCGTCTTTCCAGTTGGGAAAATACCATCTCCTTTTTCTACTGTGAATGTCAGCTCGATTTCATTTGAAATCGGATTTCCTTCTTGATCCAAAAGTTCTGCACAAATCCATGCATCCTCCTGTCCGTTTGCACGAAATCTATTAACATCACTGCTCAGACAAATCTGAAAAGGAGTGCCTTCTTTCTTTGGTTTTGGTGCACTTTTTCCAGCCAAATGCTCTCGGTACCAGTACCAACAGGCAAGTGGCAAACGATAATAATCGATCATTCCCATTGAACCCATGCCGTCAAAAATACTGCCATGATGAAAGCCACACCACAAAATCTTTCCGCTTCGCCACGGATAGTCAATCTCAGTTCCATCGGTGAATCGCGGCTCAAATTTTCCTGGGCGCGTCTCTATGCTACTTCCATATTCAGAAACCAAACTCGGAAATCCTGGATCATGGTACAATGCTGCTCCATCCCCATTGTAGCCTGCCAGATCTCCTAGCACGTCAAATCCATCTCTCTGCGCACCGCCCACTGCTGCTGGTCTCGATGGATCAAGCTCATGAGAACGCTCTACCATTTTTCGAATCAGCTCTTTTGCCTTATCCTTTACCGGTGCATCGGTAAAGAAAACTTCGTTGCACATGCTCCAGCAAATAATAGATGGGTGACTGCGCTGAGACCGGATCATCTCCTCTAGCTGATCCAGGCAGCTTTTCTCAAAGTCTTTTTGATCTTCTTTTTTGGGCGGATAGGCACTTGCCACCCAAAAGCCATCTCTTTTGTCACCACCAGTTCCCCAGAAGCACATCTCAGACCAAAATAGGATTCCCTCCTCATCGCAAACCTGTGCAAAATATGGATGATGTGGATAGTGAGAACCGCGAATCGTGTTCATGCCACACTCTTTTATCATACGAATGTCTCTTTGAATACCGGCACGCGTAACAGCATCGGCCCATCCTGCGTGATCCTGATGCACATTAGCACCTAAAATGGCAAAATGCTCTCCATTTAAGAAAAATCCATTGTCTTTGTCAAATCGTACTGTTCGAATGCCAAAATTTGTGCGCACACAGTCAACTAAAATTCCATTATAGCTCACACGGCTGACTACTGTATACAATTTAGGCGAATTCGGTGACCACGGTTGTATACCTGACAACGAAATTTGCTGAGTAATTGTCTTCGAATTCAGACTTGAAGTACTGTTACGATCCTTCTTTTCAGAATCAATCTCTCCTTCCGTTTTCATGTTGATTCGTGAGATTTCTTTTGCCAGCACAGTTTCTCCATCCAAAATACAAGTTTCAAGAAAAAGTGGTTCTTGCATCTGGGATAGCCCATTGTTTTGATATTCTCCAATATCAGGGCGCTGATCAAATACCTGTGTATCAATTTTTACAGTTGCATTCCATCCATTCGGATCTTCATTTTCTCTTTCAAGCTTCGTTGTCTGTACAAATACCCCGTATTCCTCAATACCGCAAAATTCTGTTAAAATCAGCTGCACATCACGGTAAATACCGCCATTAAATTGGTGCTCTCCTGCACGCGGAGCAAGCCTTGCATCCCACAGATTGTCCACGCTGACAATCAAATGATTTTTTCCTGGACGAGCCACATTTGTAAGTTCTACCAAAAACGGTGTATAACCACCTCTATGCTCCCCAACCTTTTCTCCATTTAAATAAACACGCGCTTTTTGAAAAACACCTAAAAATTCCAATCGAAGTCTTTTTTTACAGTCTTCCTCCGCCAATGAAATCCAGGTTGAGTAAGTTCCATATCCCACATAGAATTCTTTTTCCATAAAATATGGAATGCCAAATGAATGTGGAATTCCAATGTCCTGCCAGCTTGCAATCTCTTTACTTGTGGCAGTTACCTGATCTCCATAGGTAAATTTCCAATTGTTATTTAATAAACGACATTCTCTCATCCTTCCTCCTTCGGTTCAAAAAATTGAAATTTAGAAAAGATATCTGGATCTGGAAAATCGGAATCAATAATGGGATTTTTTGCTACCAATATTTTACCTGTTTTCATAGTGCTCACCATATCCTATACTTTCCGGCCAGCGCCAAAAATGCAAACATATACAGGCAGTTGTCATAGTAGCGACGTTTTCCAGTTCGAAGTGGAGTCTCCCAAAATGTTTTAATCCACCAGAGAGCTAACCTTTCCTCATCTGATTCACAAATTGACCTATCCTCCAAGAAATTTCCTGCCAACTGCTGCAAATCTAAGTCTAATGGCTTCTTTAACACCGCCAAACTTCCCTCTGCCGTTGTCGCAAGAAGTCCTACCGGATGAAGTGCCTCCTGATCTAAAACTGTACCGTCTACCTCATATGTCATATATGGATTTTCTTTATTTACCACGCCAAGTGTATACTGTAAACGAGAAACCGCCTGTGTCTGACCTACATCTGTCTGAAACCATGAATAGTCAAGTCCGATATTCGCTGCTGTGCGATAGGCATCACTGTAAAACCAGTCGTGACGGCCCCATTCAAATACCTTTGTTACAGGTGAGCCATCAAACTCTGCATACTCTGGCGACATACCTGTTTTTGGGTGACTTGACTTCTTCATAAATTCACGGCTGACTTTCGCAGCCTCTGCCCAAAACAGACGGTCTTCCTCATACGCCCACTTTGCAAACAACTCATAAAAATGAGGCAAATGATACGATGGATCAGTAAATGGTGATCCTGGCACAAACAAAATCTGCTTATTTTCACGATTCCACATGGGCTCTCCTGGTCTGCCATTTTCTCCTTTATGAATGCAGGCGCGAAGCAACTCTTTTGCTTCTTTTTCATATGCAAAAATACCTTCTCCATCCCCCCAACGGTGTGATGCAAAAAACAAAGCCATGGCAAAATATTCCTCACCGTCTGGAGCCGGGCCATAAGAATTTTTCGTGCCATCTGTCTGGCATGACCAAGCAAAATATCCCTCATTTTCGCCTTCTTCCATATACATATATGTTTTTGCCCATTTCCAGATTCGGTCAAATTCCTCTTTCATATCTAGCTGCACACAAAGCATCATTCCATAAGACATGCCCTCTGTACGTGCATCATTATTTCCTGTATCTTCAATATACGCCATATCATCCCCCACAGGGAAATACAGCCGTTCTTTTTCATCGTAAAAAAATGTAGAAATCAATTGTGACAGGCGTTCTTCTACTTGCGCATCGCTGATTCCTATCTCTTTCCAAATATTTCGATAGATTCGTTCTTCCATGTTTTTTCCTCCTGATCTTTTCTTTTCGCCGTTTTCTGTGCTATACTATAAAAAGTCTTTATTTTCGCCCTGAAAGGAGCTGCCATATGAATCCTAGCTATCTTTTTTCTCTTTCCGAATCAAAGCGCGCTTTATATCACAATCAGCCTGATCTTGCACAAGGCCTTCAAATAAGTGAGCCTGAAGAATACGAGCATCCGCCTTTTGTTGAAAACGCGGCTCTTCGTCTGTGGTACAATGAACAGCCTGATCGCTATATGACGCACTGGCATAATGCCACTGAAATGATTGTTGCACTGGAGGACTGCTACACCGTAACAGTACAGAACCAGATTTTTCATCTTCAACCTGGTGATATTCTTGTCATTCCCCCCGGTGCATTGCACTCCATACAAGGAAATCCAAAAGGTGAAGGATCTCGCTTTATCTTTTTATTTGAGCTGACAATCTTTAACTCTATGCATGATTTTCGCTTTATACGCAATGCTTTTTCTAATGCTGTTTTGATAAACCAGACAACTTGTCCTGATATATATGAGCATGAAATTACAGTTCTTATGCAATGCGCAGAAATCTATTGGAGTGACAGCCCTATTCGAATTTTACAAATATATTCTCTTTTATTGCAGTTTTTCATTTGTTACACACAAAATTTTCTTGCTGGTAAAATTATTCCCAATACACAAAGTCAGTTAGCAAACTCAGATCACAAAGCTGCCATTCAGACACTTTTATCTGAAATTGAGACTGACTTTGAACACATTCCCTCACTTGAGGAAGCTGCCACACAAACCGGCCTCTCAAAATTTTATTTTGCCAGACATTTTCGAAACTGTACTGGACATACCTACTGGGATTACATAAACCAGATTCGGTTAAAGAAGGCCTCCCAACTTCTTATTGAAACAAATGATGCTATCTGTAAAATTGCTCTTGCCTGCGGTTTTCACGATCTTTCTTCCTTTAACCGAAGTTTCAAAAAAGAAATTGGTTGCACACCGAGTGCGTATCGAAAGCAATTTTTATCAAACTGACAACGAATTTGCCACTTGGCAAGCAACCATTCTTCTTTTACGATTATCCTTTCGTTGCACCAAGCGTTACGCCCTTTACAAAATATTTTTGCAAAAATGGATATACAACTAAGATTGGGGCAGAAGCAACAATTGTTACAGCTGCACGGATCGAGGTTGGTGTGATTGTATTTGCTACCTGCTGTCCATTTCCATATACACTAGACAGATCTCGTCCTGACTGTGTGGCAGATGATAAAAGTTTCATCATCTCATACTGAAGCGTGGTCAGGTTTTCTTTGCTTGAACAATAAAGGAACGTATCAAACCACTGATTCCATGCGCCTACTGCACACCACAGTGCAACTGTTGCCAAAACTGGCTTGCAGCATGGAAGCACGATCTGCCAATAGCAGCGAAAATGACCTGCACCATCCACCATAGCTGCCTCCGTTAAGCTTTCTGGAAGACCTTGAATAAATGAACGAATAACAATGATATTGTACACGCTGACAAGACCCGGAACCACATAGACAGCAAAGCTGTTTAGCATTTTTAGATCCTTCATCAAGAAATAATTCGGAATCAATCCTGCTGAAATATACATCGTAACAAGAAAATATGATGTGATAAATTTCTTTGCCACAAGCTCTTTTCTTGATAATACATAAGCAATCATTGAGCCAATGATAACGCCAAGTACAGTTGAAATCAGGGTTCGAAGCACAGAATTGATCGCCGCTATTAGCATCAGCTTATTTTTAAATACGCTCTGATAGCTGTACATAGAAAAAACTCTTGGAAATAGCTTGATGCCACCGCGAAGCGTATCCTGCGCATCATTAAAGGATACAGCAACTGTATTCCAGAACGGATATAGCATAACAACAATCACACACAGCATAATCAGTGTATTGACACATGTAAAGATTATATTTTCTGGACGCAAGTCTCTTTTATTAATATGAAATTTTTTGCGTGGTCTTCTTCTTCGTATCATATTCATTCCTCCTTACATCAAACTGCTCTCGCCCATCTTATTTGCTATTGCGTTGGTTGAGAATACCAAAAACAGCGAGATCACTGATTTGAAAATACCAGCTGCTGTTGCAAGCGAATAGTTTCCAATATTCATACCATATTTCAAAACGAAAATATCAATTGTCTGAGATACATCCTGTAAGAGTCCGCTTCCTAAGATATACGGAACCTCAAAGCTTGCATTCATAACCCAGCCAAGATTCATAATTAACAATA
>ERZ838516.3673-NODE-3673-length-13103-cov-3.371015_pt1 | contig 13103 bp, 9 predicted proteins | sample MGYA00519910_ERZ838516 | MGnify/ENA primary metagenome ERZ838516 (study PRJEB31850, sample SAMEA3708837) | human gut metagenome | biome: human gut; feature: human-associated habitat; material: faeces | place: China | collected 2014 ... | reverse complement strand
CTCCTCCTGTACACCAAACCCATCCTTGACCAACGACACCGTAGCCCCCTGCAAAAACAAAAGTGCCGTCAGACAGTCGGAAGCTGTGACGGCACATTTGCAGGTTGTCTGCTTAGATGCATAAACCGCGCGGTCAGGGGCAAGGCACAACAAGCATCATGCCCAAGCCGGGGGAGTGTTCGCGCACTTCCTCGGCTCCTTTGCGGTACTCTTGCCTTGAGTAGTGAGACTGTGTAGGCTGCGTTCTTGTGGGGCGCGCCTCCCGAAAAGGGGGGTACCCCATGAAACACTTCCTGCGGGACGTTGCGGCGCTTGCGCTGGCTGACGTCATAGCGGCTGTGGTGGTTCGCATCTTGCTGAACCTCTAACGCAGTTGCCCCGGTAGGAAGTGAGGTTCCTAGCCGGGGCGCAAACACTGATGTTCTGAACATCGGGGGACGTGTCCCACATCGGGACGGTAGGCGTTGGCTCGCTTGCCGTCCCACTTGTTTTTAGGGTAGTTGGAGTTTTGAAAAAGTCAACAATTTTTTCAAACATCCTTGCTATGTCCTACATCTCCTATGCGCTTCAAATGCTCATAGACCGTCTGCCTTGATACCCCATACTCACGCGCCAGCCTAGCCACCTTTTCGCCGTTCTCTTCAACACGCTTGCGTAGTTCCGCCGCTTGTTCAGGGGTGAGGCTAGGCTTGCGGCCTTTATATTTCCCTGCGGCCTTGGCAATAGCGATTCCTTCCCTCTGCCTCTCTCGAATCATGGCGCGTTCAAACTCCGCTACTGAACCAATGAGTTGAAGCTGTAGGCGTTGAAAAGGGTTTTCCTTGTCGGGGGTGAAGGTCAAATTTTCCTTGTGGAACTTCACAGACACACCCCGCCCGGTAAGGTCTGAAAGAAGGGAAAGAAGATCCTGCATGTTTCGCGCAAGGCGGTCTATGCTGTGGACATGAAGGGTATCACCATCCCTCAGCACTTCAAGGCAACGCTCCAAGGCGGGGCGGTGTACGTCCTTCCCACTGGCCTTGTCCTCAAACACCTTGCTGATGTTCAAACCTTCAAAGGTAGATTCCTGCCGTGCCGTGTTCTGGTCAACCCCGCTGACTCGGATATAGCCTATGTCCATTTTCTTGCACTCCCCCTTTTCCGTCAATATCTCAAAGTGTCAAGATAGACTCTATGACTTTCAAAAAAGAAGTGTCAAGAAACACCAAAACAGACTCTATACTGACGTAAAAAGTGTCAACCTATTTTGTCAGTTTTGAGTATACTCTATATTGACATTTCAAATAACGCTTGACGAAAAGAGGAAGACCGGAAAGAGTCTTTCAACAAACTGTTACACAGCTAACACCTTATTGATAAGAACGCTTGTATTTTCAGTGAATTGTGGAGAATCATTTTTTCTCCCGCCCTCGGCACCACATCGAAGTTCAGTAAAGCCCGTTAAGGTTCACAAAGCCTTGACGGGCTTTACTTTTATGCTGTTTGCATGTTCATAGGCGTTCGCTGGAGTCGTGTACATCCGCCCTTTTTGCTGGTATTCTCGCTGGCATCTTTCCATACCAGCAAAAGCCGCAAAAACGGATACCAAGCTCAGAGCGTTGAAGCCCTCCGGCAAGGTTCAAAAGCTCTCGGACTGTGACGGGCTGTACATCCATGTCTCACCTGCCGGGGGAAAGCTCTGGAGGCTCTTCTACCGTTTTGACGGCAAACAGAAGACTCTTGCCCTTGGCAAGTACCCAGAAGTCAGCCTTGCCGAAGCCAGAAAAAGGCGTGACGAAGCACGGGCTCTGAATGAGTCCTGCCCCTAGCTCCTCCTCTTCCACTGTTCTCTATCTCCACAAATAAAAAAGAGTTGCGGCCTCATTGCACAACTCTTTTTTTCAATCCCATTCCGGATGCCGCAGGCATTGACGGAGCAATACCGCCACATCACGGCCGGTTTCCTTTATCATGTTCCAGCCAGTAGTGCAGTGCCGCGCAAATGGAATCCATATCCACAGGCTTGTTAAAATGCGTGTTCATGCCGCACTGCAGGGATCGCTGGATGTCGTCTGCAAAGGCGTTCGCGGACAGTGCGAAAATCGGAATACGCCGCGCGTCTTCCCTTGTCATGCCGCGTATGTGCCGTGTGGCTTCAAGGCCGTCCATAACCGGCATACGGACATCCATCAGGATAGCGGCGTATTCCCCCGGTTCGGATTCCGCAAAGAGCCCCACCGCAACCTTGCCGTTCTCGGCCCAGACGACGGAGAGATTCCTTGACTCCAGAAGCGTTTTGAGGATCTCGGCATTCAGATCGTTATCTTCGGCAATCAGGATCTTTTCACGGTTAAAACGGACGTCCTCCGGCATGGCCGGAACATCAAAGGCGTGCCTATGATGGGTCACCACTAAGAGCATATCACGCAGATGCTCCCGCAATACGGGTTTGTTGATAAAATAATCCACGCCGGCGGTACGGGCAGGGGCTTCCATCCCCCTCCAATCACAGGCCGACATGGCGATGGGGGTCGTGGCCTTTCCAACGATTTCCCTGATATGCCGGACCGTTTCCATATCGTCCATGCCCGGCGTTTCCCAATCGATCAGGATCATGCCGTAATCCCGCCGCCTCTCCCTGGCTTGCCGAACACAGACGACGCCCTCTTCGCCGGAAAGCACGAAGGACGCTTCAACCGCCATACGGCGCAGCAGTACCGCCGTATGCTCACAGGCAGCCCTGTCATCGCCTATGACCAGCACTCGCACGCTCTCGGATTGTTCCAAGGCGTCCTTATCCCATCCGTACAGCGCCCCCTCGAACAGCCCGAGCGGTATGTCCACGGAAAAAGACGACCCCTTTCCTTGCTCGCTCTCCACACGAATGGTCCCGTCCATCAGCTGGACGAAGCTCCTGACAATAGCCAAGCCAAGCCCTGATCCCGAAAGGCCCCGCTGATCCGTCATCTCCTGCTCGAACGGCTGGAACATCCTTTCCTGAAAGCTCTTGCTCATGCCGATCCCATTATCGGAAATGACGAACCGTACGAGTTCCCGATGCCCGACTTTTTGGACTGGCGTGATGTTGAATTCGATCCTGCCCTTTTCGGGCGCAAACTTCAGGGCGTTGGACAGCAAGTTCATCAAGACTTGCTTGATGCGCAGGGGATCGCCGACATAGATCTTCTCAAGGAGCGGAGAGGCAAACAGGTTGAACGTTATGCCCTTCGCCACCGCGCTGCCGTATGTGAACGAGCTGACGGAGCTGACGAGTTCATCAAAATCAAACGGTTCGGAAGCCAGGCTCATCTTGCCGCTTTCGATCTTGGCGACGTCCAAGACGTCATTGATGAGCGACAGCAGGAAACGGGACGACAAGGCGATATTGTTCAGGCACTCGCTGAGCCGTTCGGGGTTGCCCACGTTCATGCCCGCAATGGCCGCCATGCCGATGATCGCGTTCATCGGCGTTCTGATGTCGTGCGACATCCGGGAAAGGAACTCGCTTTTGGCATGGTTGGCCTGTTCGGCGGCAACGAGCGCCATACGCAACGTAGCCTTCTGGCGCTCCTCTTCCTCAACGTCTTTGGCGCAAAAGAGGAGCATCCGCCTTACGGGGTCAAAAAGATACGCCCGTAAGCAATGCCACCGGGCTTGCCCGTTGCCCATGAGCACACGATACTTGAGCTCATGGGACAGCCCCGGCGTGCCGTTTTCCCAGGCAAGGCGTTCCGGTTTGAAAAAGGCCCGGTAAGCCTCCACATCATCAGGATGGACGACCGTTTCGCTCCGGAGCCGCACCAGCTCGCTGAAAACGCCCTGCATCCCGCTTCCGATCATGCTGTTCCGACCCGAAAAAAAGTACTCGTACCTGTCCGCCGGGATGTCGACCAACAAGATCCATTCGTAGTCGTGGTTGACCGTGAACCTGCAAACATCCTGGACGTTTTTGGTCTTTTCCTCCATGTTTTTCAGGTCGGTGCAGTCCGAGACGTAGCCGTACACGATGGTCCCGTCCGCCGTTTTGACAAACGAACACTGCGTGAGGAGCCAGCGGACCTTGCCGTCCCGCCTGATGACTTTCATCTCGAAGCCGACGGAGGACTTTCCGTCTTCATAGGCCGTCCTGATCAAGTCGTTAAAGCGTTGGAGGTGGTCGGGGTGAATAAGCTCGCTCCCCCTGATATCCGGAGCCGTTTTCATCTGGTCCTGCGTATACCCGTGCATCGCGCAAAACCCTTCCGAAACGTAAAAGAACGAGAAGTGCTCGTCCATGACGAACTGGAAAATACCTATGGGCGCGTTGCTTTTCAGGAATTCGAGCATTTCCTTGTCCCGGTACGTGGACGTCACGTCATGAATCCGGGACAACTCGAGCATACCCGATTTGGTATGAAACCGGCTGATCCCATCGACTTCATAAAAACGCCCTTCCCGCGTGAACAGCACAGGGGCCTTGCCGCTCCTGTTGAACCGTGGGCGCCGGGAAACGGATAGGAGGGACGCGAGTGGTTTACCTATGCAGGCATCTTCGGCTTTCCCTACAATATCCAGCGTGTGCCCGTTCGCAAACACGAAACGCCCGTCCTCGTCCGTGAGCACCATCGGGACATCGGCCATATCCACAACGAACTTGAGAGCATCCAGCGAGGAATCATGCGGCGAAAGCTTCATTTGCCCACCCACTCCGACAGGAGGATCCGCTCCCCTCATAGGGACAGCGCTGCATCAATATAAAAGGGACAGCCAGCCTTTTGTCCCTTCTCAGTTCCCTTCCCCACACCTCATTTTTCCTTGCGGAAGGAAACCCCATCACCCTTCGCACAAGAAGGCATTCAACCCGCCGGGCCGTCATCCCCTTTTCTTATGGCAGGACGCCGCGATCATGGCGTACAGCTTGTCCGGGTCGAACGGCTTCGAAATATGCCCGTTCATTCCCGATGCCTCGGCCTTGATGACGTCGTCCGAGAACACGTTGGCGGTCATCGCCAGAATGATGGCAGTCTTCGCATCATCCCTGCGCAAGGAACGGAGCGCGGCAGTCGCCGTGTATCCGTCCATGACGGGCATCTGGATATCCATCAGGACAAGCTGATAATACCCTTCCTCCGACCGGGCAAAGATGTTGAGCGCTTGTTCCCCGTTGTCGGCGACGTCAACGGACGCCCCTTCCATCAGGAGGAGTTCTTTAGCTATTTCTTGATTGATTTCATTGTCTTCCACAAGCAAGACATGCAATCCGTCCAAGCGTTGACCTTCGGGCCTGGGCACAGCCGAGGCATGTCCACATCCCCGATCCTCCGCAAAATTTCGCAACAGGTGCACCATGTTGGATTTGAAAAGCGGCTTCATGATGAAGACGTCCACGCCCGCGGCGAGGAAATCCGCCCCCACATCCGAACAGTCATAGCCCGACAGCATGATGATGGGGAGATCCGGCCCGACCCTGCGGCGGATTTCCCGGGCCGTATCGAGCCCGTCCATATCCGGCATTTTCCAGTCCAGGATGACCGCGAAGTAGTCGTCCCTTTCCTCATGGGCGCGCACAATCTCGGCGACGGCTTCTTGCCCGCTCAAGACCCAAAAAGCCCGCATCCCCACTTCCTTGAGCAACAGGCTCGCGTATTCGCAGACATCCCGTTCGTCATCCACCACAAGCACGGGAAGATCGGTCAAAACAGGGGGTTCCCCGTCTTCGGCATCCCGGAATTTCAGCGCAACGCTCACCGTAAACCGGCTCCCTTTTCCCAGCGTGCTGTCCACGGTGATCTCGCCGTTCATCATATGGATGATGTTCTGGCTGATCGCCATGCCAAGGCCCGTTCCCTGGATTTTGCTGATCCGGGAATCCTCGGCCCGGGAAAACGGTTCGAAGATGCGCCCGACGAACTCCTCGGACATGCCGATCCCGTTGTCTTCAAACGTAAAGTAAAAGACGCTGGCCCCTTCGGCATGGGTTGGCTTTTCCTCAATGCTGAAATGCAGACGCCCGCCCGCCGGGGTATACTTCACGGCGTTCGACAAGATGTTCACCAAAACCTGCTGGAGGCGGCTCTCATCCCCATACAGGCCCTCGTGCCTCACCTTGCTGATGTTCATGGTCAGGTGATGCCCCTTTTCAATGATCATCGGCCTGCACACCTCGAACACGTTCTGCACCAGATTGGAAAGGCTGAAATCGTTCGCCCGCACATCCAAGCGTCCGCTCTCGATTTTGGACATATCCAAAACTTCGTTGATCAGATTGAGCAGATGTTTGCTGGACGTATTGATCTTCTTGAGGCAGTCCCTCACTTTCTGGGTATCCTCAATATGGGCGCCCGCAATCGCCGTCATCCCCACAATGGCGTTCATGGGGGTCCGGATGTCATGGGACATCCGGGAAAGAAATTCCGTCTTTCCCTGGTTGGCGTGCTTCGCCACCCGACAGGCGTCTTCCAGCGCCTGTTGCTGGAGCCGCTGCCGCTCGACCGTTTCCGTCACGTCAATGCCCAGGCTGTAGTAGGACGGTATCCCATCCTCGCTGTCCTTCCCGTCCATATAGCTGAACGTGATGGTCAAGTGACGGATTTTTCCAGACCGGGTCACGATCCGGCCCTGCATGATGCTGCTCCGCCCCGTTTCCTTCGCCTCGTGCATCGCCGCCTCGGCCTGCTCCAGATCCTCCGGATGAACATACAGGCACTGGCTCTGCAGCTCTTCTTTAAACTGCTCTTCCGTGTAGCCGATGATCGACAGGAATTCCGAACCATACCACAGGATTGTGCGTTCATCGCGCGCGTCGAGCCGGGCGATGCCTCCCGGAAGGCTCCGCAGCATCGCCGCCTGCTGTTTTCCCTGCTTGTCCAGTTTGTTCTTGTACTTGGAGACATCAAAAACGAACTCGATTCTGGATTCCCGCCCGTCCCACAGTACCTTCCGATCTTTCAGGAGATACGTTTTCCCCAGCTGTTCGTTATAATGCTCCCACTCATAAAATCCTGAATCTTTCAGGTATTTGTTGGTACAAAAAGGACAAGGCGTATTTCTTCCGTGGAATATCTCATAGCAAAGGTGCTTTTTTCCAGAAAAGAGTTCTTCCCGAGAAAGATGGAACATATCAAGACCTGCTCGGTTCACGTACAGCAATTCATAATTGTTCAAATCGCTGACATAAACCATATCGTCATATTCTTCGAGTATCCAGTTCCATTCCATATTTCTCTACCTTCAGGATCATTATAGATCGTATAACGGATCAAAAATGATAATAGAAAACTGGGTTATCGGCTCAAGAGGTGGTTCTGCAATTTTTTCTAGCGAATCCCGATACGGAAATGCCGTAATACAATATCAGGAAACCCTCCCAGCAGAATGGAGAGCCTTTCCAGCATACATTTCGATGGCACATGAGCCTTAACGTTTTACACTAAAATATTTAATATAATATTTTATAGGCTTCATTTAATGTGACACGTATCATAAACCTATTCAAGATGTTTTTACAGCGAAATAAAACTGCATATACCTGTATAAACACATTCAAAACAGAGAAACAAGAAGAAAATATGAAAGACAACGCGTCATAAAGAACAAAAACCATCATAAAAAACGAAATATCCGTTATGTTACGCGACTCGTGCTTTAAAAAGAGATCAGTGCAGAAAAGAAAAAACGGCGCAGCCTCCCCGGTCCCTTCCATTTGGCCGGGCATTTCCTCCCCGCATGGGAATGGCGTTACCGGAAAAGCGCGTCATCTCGCCGTGAGTGCCGTTCATGAAAAAGGCGAACCCCAAAAAGGTCGCCCCATCGGACATAAAAAAGGCATCCAAAAGGATGCCTCCGTCTTGGGGCAGATTGCCTTTGAAGTGTTGCGCCTTTCAAAGGGCCATCTTGCCGGAAATACCATTTTTGCCGAATCCGCGCTGTGTTGCGGCGCACTGAATATGCGTTCGGCGTCAAGGCCTTTCAAAATGAGGAAGGCCTAATACCTGTCGTCTTCAATCGAGACGACGACGTCCATGTTTTGCTCGATCCACTGTTTGATCCGCTCATGGGCCGCTTTCCGGTGGGACCGTTTTTCCTTGAGCATTTCCCGATCGGCTTCCACGAGGATCGCGGAGGCTGGGATATCGGCGGATTCGGCACAAGCCAGCCCAAAAGAAACCAGCGCGGGCATCTGATCGGAACAGGCGTTGTGCCGATCAAAGTTCCGCCGCAGCTTGGCAAGAATCTCCTCGCCAGCCTCACGTGGGCATGTGGGCAGCAGGATAACGATCTCGTCCCCGCCCATCCGGGCCACGCAATCCGATGTGCGCACGCTTTCCTTGCACAAGGCCGCCACGGTCTGGAGCAACTTGTCTCCGACAAGATGCCCCATGTAATCGTTCGCCAGCTTCAATCCGTTGACGTCACAGGAGATCACGCACAACGGGCGGATCCCTTTGTTCTCGATGTTCGCCAGCTTGATATCAAAGTAGGTCCGGCTGTGCAGGCCCGTCAGCGCATCGTTCTGGGCGAGCTTTTCGAAATAATCCCTGTCCGCCTGGGAAGCCGTGATGTTGGTGTGCAAGCCGACGATGCGGGTGGCCCGCCCCTTTGCGTCGCGGTGCGTCACGTAACCCCGCCCGAGGATCCAGGCATAGCTCCCGTCCAGGCGCTTCAAGCGGTACGTGCACTCGAACGTGTCGCCGTATTTCGGGGAATCCGCCAGCTTACGCTGCGGTTCCACGATTTTTTTGAGATCGTCCGGATGGATCTTCTCTTTCCACGTTTCGAGGCGTCCGGGGAACTGTTCCGCCGTGTACCCGAGCATGGAAAGCCAGCGCGGGCTGTAATACACTTCGTCCGTAATGGGGTTCCAGTCCCACAGGCCGTCCCCGGCTGCATTGAGCGCGGAAAGCAGGCTGCCGTTTTCCGGCGTCCGTTGTTCGTGGCGTTCCTCAACAAACCCAAAAGGCTGCCAGGTGCCCGACATGCTGACGGCGTGACCATCCGCATCACGGCTCAGGATGGAGCCCCGCACCCATATTTTGACATACGAGCCGTCTTCCTTGCGGACCCGCAGATCATCCGTAAGCTCGTCTCCGAACAACGGCTGTTCGATGATGAGCTGATAGCGGCAATCGGTGCCTTCTTCGGGGTGGAGACGCTCTTTCCATTCATCAAGGTTGAACACACGCGGTATGGCCTCGGCATACCCGAGCAGGCGGGAGCCGTTGGCGTCGACCCACAGCGTCCTCTTTTCCAGGGAACAGTTCCAGAAACAGATCTGCGCCTGCCCTTTGGACACGGTGCTCACCGGAGGCAGATAGGCCATCGTGCCGGGAGCGATCTCAAATTGCCCTGCGATGCGGATCGCCCGGCCTTCGGCGTCCCTTTCCAATACAAACAGCCGTTCTCGGACAAAAAAGTTTTCGACCGGATACGCCGTCTCCAGAAAGCCCCTGTCCCCACCGATAACGCCTTCACGCAGCTCGCAAAGCGACTGCAGGCAACCTTCCGGGATATGTTCAAAAAACGCCGCCATTGTAGCGGGGCTTTCCCCATCGGACAAGCCAAAGGCCAACCTGGTTCCCTTGCTGAAGAAAAGCCGATCCGAAGGGATATGCCATTCCCAAAGTTTTTCAGTGGAATCGAGAGGAATTGAAGGGGAAAAGGCAATAGGGTCGGTCTGGATCATGTGCGTTCTCTCTAGAATGACAAACTGGACTTGAAAAACACACCGTCAGAGCGTGCCCCTGCGTGATATTCATGCGGCATCCCGGGGCTTCTCCCGCAATCAGACGAAACGCCGCAAGCGGAAACAGAGCCGATCAAGACCAGCCTGGAAGGATTTCTCCCGTTTTTCATGTGCCGTCTTGCGGCATCATATAGAAAAGAAGGAAAAGCCGATAGTCTTTTCTTTGAGGCATCTTTTGTTGCTCATGAGAAATCTCCGATCGAGAGGAAGACGCCGCTTTCTCTCTGCGGGTGCATATCGTGCATCACTCCGGCGTTGCCTCCTTGCGTAACGCCTCCTTCTCCCTTCCCGCTTTCACAATACACTCCTGATCCATTCCCTCCATATTCCCGGCCGTTTTGGAGCGCCGCCTTGTACAGCCCCATGCTTCAGGTATCCGCCGGGGCTCTTGCCCAACCCCGGATGCCTCCTCGGGGCTTTGCCCCTTTGCGTCACCAAAAGGAAACTGGACGAGCGCCCCCCTTTGGGGTAGGAAGTCCCCCCTCAAAAGGAAACGCCCATGCCATTCATTCCATTATTTCAGTCCCCCAAGAGTTTTTACCGGCTCGCCGTGGCAAGCTTCTTTTTCCTGCAAGGGCTGGTCTTCGCCAGCTGGGCCAGCCGTATCCCCGACATCAAGCAGGCCCTCGCTCTCAACGAGGCGCAGCTCGGCGGCGTCCTGTTCGCCATCCCCGTGGGGCAGATGTCGGCGATGGCCCTATCCGGCTATCTGGTCAGCCGCTTCGGAAGCCATAGGATGCTGCTCCTCGCGGCCCTGCTCTATTCGGGGACCCTCATGGCCCTCGGCTTCATCAGCGAAACGTGGCAGCTTTTCGCCATGCTGGTATTCTTCGGCGTCGCGGCCAACCTGCACAACATCTCGGTGAACACACAGGCCGTCGGCGTCGAACGCCTCTACCGCCGCAGCATCATGGCCGCCTTCCACGGCCTGTGGAGCCTCGCCGGGTTCGTCGGAGGGATCGTCGGCGCGCTGTTCGCGGCGTTCTCCGTCAGTACCCGCGTGCACTTCAGTTTCATCTTCGCCGTCTGCATGGGCATCGTGGCGATCATGTTCCGCGCGACAGGGCACGCGACACGGCGCCCGGACACAAACGCCCCAAGGGGAAAATCGATCCCTATGTCGTCCTGCTCGGGCTGATCGCTTTCGGCTGCATGGCGAGCGAAGGGACCATGTACGACTGGAGCGCCGTATACTACGAAGCGATCATCAAGCCGTCGCCGGAACTGATCCGCCTCGGCTATATCGCATACATGTGCACGATGGTCTGCGGCAGGTTCATGGCGGACGGGCTTGTAACCCGGTTCGGGGTCATCCGTATCCTGCAAGCCAGCGGCGCGCTCATCGCCGCCGGGCTGCTGATCTCCGTTCTCCTGCCCCATGTGGCCACGGCGACGTTCGGCCTCGCGCTGGTGGGCTTCGGCACGGCTTCGGTGGTGCCGGTCTGCTACAGCATGGCCGGGAAATCCCAGATCATGCATCCGAGCGTGGCGCTGGCCGTGGTTTCAACCATCGGGTTCCTCGGCTTCCTGCTCTGCCCGCCGGTCATCGGCTTCATCGCCCACGCGTCGAGCCTGCGCCATTCCTTTGCCCTCATTGCCGTGTTCGGGCTCATGACCGCTGTGCTGGCGCGGTTCCTGCGGCGGAACTGAACCGTCCCGCCTTCCCCGTAAAGGGAAACGCCCCGTTGGAACGACGGTGTTGTTCCCTCTTCCAAACGGCGGCCTTCCCAACAAAAGAGCCTTTTTCCCATCCTCTTGAGGAAAGGGCTCTTTTTGCGGACAGCGCCCTGAAAAGGGTTACGGGTTGCCGGAAAGCCTTCATTATGGCAGAACGCTTCTAACACCGTGGGGTGTTCCCGCAGGAACGCCTGACTTGCCGGCCTTGCCCCGGAACAGGGCCTGCCGCGTAAGGCAAAGGGGTTCCGCCGGACCCGTCCCGCCGTCCCCCCTTCTTTCGATCCTTTAAGAAGCGGCCGCATGGCCGCCGACAACAGGACAGACGATGGAACTCACCTCCGAATCTGTACTGGCCCTCGCCCCGGACGCCTCCTCCGTCAAGGCGGCGCAAGCTCTGCTCAAACCCGGCCAGTGGCCGACGCTCGGCTTCAACGAAAACGCCGTATGGGGCGAATGCAAAGGCAGCGGCTCCAAACCTTACCAAGTCGAAGCCGACCTGTCCGGGCCGGTCTTCAAGTGCACCTGCCCGAGCCGGAAATTTCCCTGCAAGCATTCCCTGGCCCTGCTCCTGCTCCGCGTCCAGCAAGAGGCCGCCTTTACGCAGGGCGAAGCGCCCGATTGGGTAAAGGAATGGCTTGACGCACGCGAAAAACGCGCTGCGCGTCAGGAGCAAAAGCAGGAAAACAAGGGCCAGCCCGCCGATCCCGCCGCCGCAGCCAAGCGCGAGGCGTCCCGCCTCAAACGCATGGCTGCCGGCCTGGACGATCTGGAGCGCTGGATGTGCGACCTCATACGCCACGGCCTCGGGCAGCTCTCCGGGACTCCCGCCTGGCAGGAGGAAGCCGCCGCGCGCATGGTCGACGCGCAGCTTCCCGGCATCGCCGCGCGGTTGCGGAGCCTGCAAGGCGTCACGTCCTCCGGGGAGGACTGGCCCGGCGTGGTGCTGGCCCAGTTTGGGCAGCTGCAGCTCCTCATCGACGCCTTCCGCCACCTTGACGCACTGTCCCCGGAGGAACAGGCGGATGTCCGTGCCGCCCTCGGCCTGTCCCCGGATAAGGACGAAGTGCTCGCCACCGGGGAACGCCTGAGCGATCTCTGGTTGGTGCTCGGCGTGGGCTATGCCGAAGAAAACAGGCTCTGGCGGCGGCGCGTCTGGCTGCGCGGGCAGAACAGCGGGCGCACGGCCCTGCTGCTGGATTTCTCGCACGGCGGCAAGCACTTCGAGCAAAGCTTCGCCGTCGGCAGCCTTACGGATATGACGCTGGCCTTCTATCCGGGCGCGGTTCCCCTGCGGGCCATCGCCACGGGCGATCCCGCCCGGGCCAAAACGGCTCCCATCCCTACGGTTTCCCTCCGCGAAGCGCTGGAAGGCATGGCCAAAGCCATCGCCGCACAGCCGTGGCAATGGCCCCTGCCCCTCATGGTCAGCGACGGCGTCCCTTGCCGCTCCGATGATTCGTGGTTCCTGCAGACGGATGCAGGCGACCGCCTCCCGCTCTCCATAACCGACAACGACGGCTGGGAATTGCTCACGCAAGGCGGCGGACGCCCCCTGAGCGTCTGGGGCGAATGGGACGGAGCCCGGTTTCAGCCCCTAAGCGCGTGGGAGCCCGGAACGTCCGGTTCCCCGCTGTGGCGAGAAGGAGCCCGCCCATGAACATGCCCTTCCTGACCATGCAGGCGCTGCTCGGCACGGATAAGCGCCCGCCCGAACTTCCCGCCGACG
>ERZ838516.3660-NODE-3660-length-13172-cov-3.189906_pt1 | contig 13172 bp, 10 predicted proteins | sample MGYA00519910_ERZ838516 | MGnify/ENA primary metagenome ERZ838516 (study PRJEB31850, sample SAMEA3708837) | human gut metagenome | biome: human gut; feature: human-associated habitat; material: faeces | place: China | collected 2014 ... | reverse complement strand
GGGGGAGGGGGACGAGGGGGTGGCGTTGTGCGTGGATGGGGGGATCGAGGGGTTGGCACGGGCAAGCGAGGACACGTGGGAGAAGGGGGACGCGATCGGGGTTTATATGCTGGATGGCGCGACGACGGGGGAAGTGAACCGGAAGTACGTGACGGGGGAGACCGCGAAGGCGGGGAGTTTCGAGGCGGCGGAAGGGGAGACTATTTATTTGCCGTCGGACGGGACGGCGAGGGATTTCACGGCTTATTACCCGTATCAGGGGGATTTGAAGGACGGGGAGTACTATATAGACCTGACGGAACAGGACCCGCAGCGGGACATCGACTTGATGGTGGCCGACAAGGTGACGGGGGTGACGAAGAAGGCACCGGGGGTGGGGTTCGTGTTCCGCCACAAGCTGGTGAAGTTGGACCTGACGATACGGCCGGACGGGAAGTCGCTGTCGGCGGCGGATTTGGAGGGGATGGAGGTGAGTATCACGAATCAATATGTATTTGCGAAGTGTAAGGTGGCGGAAGGCGGGACGATCGAGATAATTAACATTACTGGAGGTGTTCCTTTGCTGACGGCGGCAGACGGGACGCGGGCCGAGGGGATCGTGTTGCCGAGCGCGTCTACTGACAAGATGTTTTTCGAGTTCAAGTTGAAGAACGGTTCCACGTATTGGTGGTATCTCCGGGATTCACCGTTGTCGAAGGAGTTCGTGGCGGGGAACAAGTACGTGTACACGATGACGATCGGGAAACGGTCGGTGGAGGTGACGTCAACCGTGGTGGGCTGGACGGCGGGGAACGGGGACGGCGGTGAGACGGGTTTTGCAGAATGAACATGAACGAGAGAAAGGAGGATTATGAAAACGAGGTTAATGATAGTGGTGGCGGTGGCGGCGGTGGCTGTCGCGTGTCATGATGGCGGGGAGGGGCCGGGAGGCGGTCCCGAGGAGTTGCGCCTGACGGGGGCGATCAAGGGCGAGGTGGTTGCCCGCGGCGCGGTGGCGGGGGAAGTGATTGCGGCGGGGGAGGTGGTCCACGCGTGGGTGGACGAGGCGGTGAACCCGGCGGTGGCTCACGTGAAGGCGTGGCGGCTGGAGGCGGACGGGAACGGGGGGCTGAACGGGGCGGCGTGTTATTTCCCGGAGAACGGGAATGACGTGAATATTTACGCGATGCACGGGAATTTCAATTACGTGATCGAGGAGGGGGTGACGGGGTTTCCCAGTTGGATAATGGAATGCGAGGTGGAGCGTATGCAGGCCGGGGAGGTAGGCGCGGCGAATCGCGCGAAGTCGGACCTGTTGTTCGCCATCGAGCGGGGAGTGAGCCGCGGGAGGGAGAGTGACGGGGTGACGACACGGGAGTTGACGTTCTATCACCTGCTCTCGAAGGTGGAGGTGGCGCTGAAGGCGAGCGATGAGGTGGGGGACTTGACGGGGGCTGTTGTTAGTGTTGGAGGTACGTTTAATAGAGGGTATTTCATGCCGGACAAGGAGGCCGTGATGGAGGATGCCGCGGAGCGGGGGAAGATGATTGCTCCGGATGGGAGTTCTGATGGGCCTATAACGATAGACACGAGGGTTACCGGGAATTTTGACGGGAACACGGAGTACGGGGAGGCGATCGCGGTGCCCGGAACTGGCTTATTTATACGTGTAGATTTAAAGGACGGGAAGGTGTTGTTTTATCATAGTAAAGTGAAGTTGGAGAGCGGGAAGAAGTACAGGTATAATATTTACGTGGGGAAGGAGAGGCTGGAGCTGGTTTCGACGAGCATCAGCGCTTGGGAGACCGGGACGAGCGACGGGGGCGAGGCGGGGATGATGCGGCAGGTGGATTTGTCGGGAGGTGAGTACACGATTGCTGATGACGGGGTTTATTGTGTTTCGGGGGAGAGTAAATACTATAGTTTGATCATCAAGGGTAGCCCGACGGTGTATTTGGTGGATGCGACGATAGAGGGGTGGTATGTATCACCGATTCAGGTGTCGAGTGGTAATCCGGTGATCGTGCTGGTGGGGACGAACAGGTTAACTGGTAGGGGGTATTATAGTGGATTGTACTACAAGCCGGGTTGCAAGGTGACGCTGCGCGGGGAAGGAAAGCTGATCGCGGAGAGTATGGGGGGAACCGGGATTGGTAGCTATATGGATCATTCGGCGGGTGATCTGGTGATAGAGAGCGGGACGATCGAGGCGACGGGAGGCTTGGGTGATCAGGGGAACGCGGGGAATGCGGGTATCGGTGGAAGTAGTAATGCCGGGTGCGGGAGTATCACGATTACCGGGGGGAAGGTGACGGCGAGGGGGAGTGACGGTGCCGCGGCGATCGGGGCCGGGAAGAATGGTCCTTGCTCGTCGATCGTGCTGGAGAATTGCGAGATTCATGTTCCCGGTGACGGGAAGGGGGGATTGAGCGGGGCGAACGGGATTGTCGCGGGGAGCGTGGTGCCTGACTTGAGCGATGGGGAGGAGATGAGGGAGAAGGGAGTAAGGGTGGAAGGAATTTAGAATTTAGAATTTAGAATTTAGAATGGAAAATGGGAAGTTTTCCCGAAGACGGTGAGTATTTCAGCTCTCCCTCTGTTTATAGAGGGAGCACCCCGAAGGGGGGAGGGAGTTCTTGTAAATAAAGGTTCCCACGGCAACAAACTCCTCCGTCCGCTTCGCGTCCACCTTCTCTATGAACAGAGGAGGAGCTGAAATACTCCCCCATCTTCGGGAAACCCTCCACTCTAAACCCCTTTTATCTTTCAACTTTTATCTTTTAGTCTTTATCTTTTATCTTCCGAAGGGGGTAGTTGTTTTTCCATTCTAAATTCTAAACTCTAAATTCTAAATTACCTCTATTTCTCCATTCTCCACCACCTTCCACCCCTCGATCACCGCCCCGACCTCTCCCGCCGCGGGCAACTCCAGCGTCGCATCCAGCACCAGTGGCTCCACCCCGTCACCGAACCTCGCCAACGCCCCCGACAAATCCGTCACCACCCGCTCCACGTGTCCCCCCACCATCCGAATCGCCAGCGTCAGCACCTGTTTCCCCCCCGCCACGACACCCAGCAACCGCACCCTCGCCGCGAAACCCTCACCTCCCGTCACGCTCCCGAACACGGGAACCACCATCCCCACCGCCCCGGCAGGCACCTCCCCCGTCCTCACGTCCAGCAACGACGCGATCCCCGTCAACCCCGCCTCGACCGCCTCCACGCGCCCCGCGTCGCCGGGCGACAACTTCAACACCAGCTCCAGCGTCCGTGTCCGTTGCCTCATCCGCAGCGTCACCCGCGTCGTGTCATCCGCCACGGCATCCACCGTTCCCGTCCCCGTGAACAGGAAACCCGGCAACGGCTCCAGCGTCCCGTCAGCCAGCACCTCCACCACCGCGACCGAATCGCGAAAACCGACCCTTTCCGCCCGGTTAAAAGCCACCAAGTCATGCTTCCCCGGATCGTGCAACCCGCACGTCGCCCCCTCCTTCTCCACCACGACCCCCGCGCCGTCCACGTACAACTCCCACGTCCCCGGCACCGCCGCGTCCGACGAGCGGTCCGACCAGTCCGCCGCCACCATCACCGTCCCCAGATCCGGGTAAGGCGTGTTATGCAACTCGTCCTTCACGCACCCCCAGCAACAGGCCCACAACAACCCGCCGAACGCCAACCGCGTCCATCTTCGTCTATCTCTTTTCATACCGATCCTAAATTTTAAATTCCAAATTAATCCCGAAACGATTCACGCCCCAGTACCCCTTCTTCACCTCCCGTCCCCGCACCCGGGTATCGTGGATCAGCCTGTACTTCTCGTACTTCCCCCGCGTGTACCCCGCGCCGACCTCGACATCCAGCGACCACCGCCGCCCGAGCCACCACCGGCGACCACCCGCAACACCGCCACCGAGATAATCCCCCTGTCGCCCCGTCTTTCCCAGCTTGTAATTAAACTCCCCGCCTTGACCGAACACCCCGACGTGCCACCCGCCCGGCAAGTAATAACGCACCCCCGGCGACACGCACCACAAGGCATACCTCCGCCCGCCGCGGCTCCACGACGTCCACGTCCCGTTCACCACCACGCCCCAGCCGCCGTTCGACCGCCACTCCACCCCCACGTCCGGCGTCAGCGTCACCCACCGGGCCAGATTCGCCCGCGCCATGAACCCTCGCGGCCCCAACCTCTCTCCCCCGTCCCACACCTCGCCGCCGCGGGACAAAAACTCCGCGATCGTCCAGCTCTCCCGTCCCATCGCCTCCCGCCTCGGTCGATCGCGACGAATCTCCACGTTCTCCGCCCGACGGGCCCGCCCCGTCCAGCTCTCCTTTTCCCGCGTACTATCACGCCACGAAAACAACAATTCCTCTCCCGCCGACACGGGCAACGGCAAAACCGCGAACACCCGTGTCACGAGAAACATACTCATTAATAATGTAAATACTCTTTTCATCAGCATACATATTATTATGATCGTGTTATATCAAAAAACGATCGTTTAAAGCGGATTTAAAAATGAAAAATCGTTTCGTTTTCCGCATCCGTGTAACTTATTGTTGCTCAGAATCGAAAATAGTTTGCATTTAAATTTGCATTTTTCGAAAATATAGCTAAATTGCAGAATCTTTAAACGATCGTTTATTCAGATTCCAATCGTCCCGTTTCACCCCCTTTCCACGCGAACCGACACATCCAACATCAGAACACCATATACCCCAATATTACACCACCCCCATTCTCACGAGAAACAATCCCCAACGCCCATCACTTAACTAAATATCACGTGTCACACACCTAATAACACCCCTGCCCGGGCAGGCTTCTAGCAGGTTAATAGCAGGCTTTAAGCAGGCTATATACCTTCTCAGCCCTTTGCCGGCGCGGGCTGCCGGAAGGCAAAAACAATAAAAACGTGTAAAACACTAAAGACCAACACCATAAAATTCCATTATGTTTCATACAATTTTACACTAAAATTATTTAACTACATTAAAAATACTTTAAAAATAATACTCATTTTACTTGTTTTCCCCGAATAATAGTTTCAACTTTGCACTACAACATGGAAACAAAACCACCAACGAAGTGCTTTTCGTGAGGAGAAAAGCACCGGAAGAAAATCGCGGCAAGCGCGTCACCCCGTGACCGCCACCGCGGAAACGCGGGAACATCCCCTCACGATGTCCCCCGCGTCACGAACGGGAAAAGCCCCTCGTTCCCGGGAAAAACACCCCGGCAACGACGCCCCCGCGGGTAACACGACAAAAAACAAAACCGTCCCCCCGGCATAAAACAAAAACACCGGGCGGGCGGCACCACACCTCTAAAAAGAAAAATCATGAGTAAAGGAAAATCAGCGATATTCTGGGAATTACGCAAGAGTATCGGACAGCACAAATTCTCCACCCGTCCCGATGGCGAGATCATCGGCAGCATGAAAGGCAAGAAAGACCCCACCTACAAGGACCCCGCGAAACGCGAGAAACGGGACCTGCGCATTGCCGGGTACGGGGGCAGCGGGAAAGTCACCCGCGTCCTCAAAGTCATCCTCCGCGAGGGATTCCTTGAACGCAAACGCAACCAGAGCCCGGCCAACGCCTTCGTCCAGAAGAACGTGAAAACGCTCTGCACCGCCACCCGCGACAAGGACACCAAGGAAATCGTGCTGGAGTACGACTTCGACAACATGTCCGTCTCCTCCGGCTCCCTCGACGCCCCGAACGTTGACGTCGCCGTCAACCTCGAAGAGGGCATCGTCACCTTCACCCAGACCGCGGAAGTCATCCCCGGTGGCCTCGCCCGCGACGACGACAAGCTCTTCGCCTGCCTCTTCTCCGTGAACAACGCCGACGGCCCCGTCCCCGCCATCGAGTACCTCATGCGCGGTATGCTCGAAACCTTGCGGCAAAGAGGCGAGAACGGCGTCACCTCCACCGTCATCCCAGCGGGCTGGAACAAGGTCAACCTCTTCATCTACACCTTCGCCGCCTCCGCCGATGGCACCTACTCCTCGCCCACCGTCCGCTCCTACCCGCCCCCCACGGCCCGGGAAATCGCCCTCGCCAAAGTCGAGCAGGAATGGGAAGACGCCCGCCTACACCTCGCCATCCTCCGCAACACCGCCACCGACGAGCAACTCGAAGCCATCGACCGGGCCAAAAAAGAGGAAAAAACCATCGCCTCCCGCGCCGAAAAAGACGCCCTCCGCGCCGGCCTCCCCCCCTTCGAAGCCAAACTCACCGGCCTCCGTGCCGGCATCGACAGGCTGAAAGGAATTTAAAATTTAGAATTTAAAATTTAGAATTTAAAATTCCACTTTCAGTTTTTCACTTTTCCAACTACTCCCTCTTGGTAATCAGCTCTCCCCCTGTGTAAGGGGGAGCCGGAGGGGGTAGTTAAAACGCCAGCCCCGTGCGGCTGGAACGAGAAAGTTAAAAACTAAAAGATAAAAGTAGGAAATCAAGAAGCGTCGGCCCCGTGCGGCTGGAATCTAAAATCTAAAATCATTAAATCTAAAATTAGTAAGATCTAAACTCTCTTCAACTTTTATCTTTTAGTTTTTATCTTTTAGTTTTCTCCTCTTTTCTCCATCATAACCAAGTTTTTCGTAACTTCGCGTAAAAGAAAACAAACACGGCAACCATGAATCAACTACCATCCTTTCCCCGCAAAATGCCCATCGGCATACAGAGCTTCGAGAAACTACGTCGCGAAAACTACGTGTACATCGACAAGACAGAAATCATGTACCGCCTCGTCAGCACCTCGAACCCTTATTTCCTGAGCCGTCCCCGACGTTTCGGCAAGAGCCTCATGCTCTCCACCATGGAAGCCTACTTCCTTGGCAAGCGCGACCTATTCAAGGGCCTCGCCATCGAGCGGCTCGAAACGGAATGGAACACCCACGCCGTACTACACCTCGACCTCAACGCCGAGAAATACGACTCGCCCGAACGGCTGCACGACATGCTCGAATTCCAGCTCCGGGGATGGGAAGAAACATATGGAACGGGAGGCAAGGGCATCACCCACTCCGCCCGGTTCATGGAAGTCATTCAAAAAGCGTACGAGAAAACCGGGCGCGGCGTGGTCATCCTTATCGACGAGTACGACAAACCACTACTCTACAGTTTCCACGACGAGGCATTACAGAAAGCCTTCCGCGAAACGCTCACCGCCTTCTACACCGTGCTGAAAAGTGCCGACCAGTGGCTGCGATTCGTCTTCATCACCGGTGTCACCAAGTTCGCCCAGATGGGAATATTCAGCAACCTCAACCAGCTGGTTGACATCAGTCTCACCCGACCTTACGCCACCCTCTGCGGCATAACACTCGAAGAGATCGAGGCCAACTTCGAACCGGAAATCGAGCAATTGATGGAAAGCCACGATCTCCCCCGCGAGGAACTGTTAAAACAGTTAACCCGCCGCTACGACGGTTACCGTTTCTACGAGGAGAACGTTCCCAACGTGTTCAACCCGTTCAGCCTGTTAAGCGTGATGACTTTTCACGCTTTCAAGAACTACTGGTTCGCCACGGGTACTCCCACCTTCCTCACCGAGATATTAAAAAAGACCGACTTCGATCTGCGGGAACTTGATGGCATAGAAGTCTCTGCCGCCTCCCTCTCCGATGACAAGGCCGACATCAACAACCCCGTCCCCATGATCTACCAGAGCGGCTACCTCACCATCAAGAAATACGACAAGGAATTCCAAATATACACCCTAGGATTCCCCAACGACGAGGTGAAATACGGGTTCTTGAACTTCGTCACCCCCTTCTACACCCCCGTGGCCGAAACCGACACGAGTTTTTACATCGGCAAATTTATTCACGAGCTGGAATCGGGCGATGTCGATGCCTTCCTCACCCGCCTGCGAGCCTTCTTCGCCGGCATCTCCTACGAGCTGAACAACCGCACGGAACGCCACTACCAGACGATCTTCTACCTCGTCTTCAAGCTCATGGGACAATTCGCCGAGACCGAAGTCCGGAGTGCCAAGGGACGGGCCGATGCCGTCGTGAAAACCGACGCCTACATCTACGTCTTCGAGTTCAAGCTCGACGGCTCCGCCGACCAAGCCCTCGCCCAGATCAACGACCGCGGCTACCTCATTCCCTACACCGTTGACGGCCGGAAACTCGTCAAAATCGGTGTCAACTTCGACCCCGCCCAAAGAAACATCGGCGACTGGAAAAGAGAAGATAAAAACTAAAAACTACCCCCTCTAACTCCCCCTTACACAGGGGGAGAACTGAAATACTACCTGTCTTCAGGAAGTTTCACCAGCTCCTCCTCTGTTCATAGAGGAGGTGGCTGCGAAGCAGACGGAGGAGTTTTTTGAGGATAAAATACCTTTTGACACACCCTCCCAGAGGGGGTTCAATCTAAAATCTAAAATCCAAAACCTCCACCTCATCCTCCAACCCAATCATCGCGTTCACCAGCAACGCCCGTCGGAAACGACGAATATCCTCCACCCGGATCGGACACGCCTGAATCCTCCCCTCATCCAACAAACTCTGCCTCCTAGTCCCCTCAAGCAAACAAGTCTCCGGCGTGTAAAGACCTCCCCCCGCATCCTCGAACACCACGTTCGTAAAAGAGGTATCGGTCACCCATCCATCCCGCACGATCAACACGTCATCACACTCCCCCCGCTTTTCCAGCAAACGGGCAAACACCGACCGATCCGTCGATTTGTAGCGGTAGTCCACGCCATCCCCGTTCACCAATCGCAAACTCCTGATCCGCCTCATCACGTAAGGCTGAAAACTCACCTCCCGGACCTCCGAATCATACACCACCCGACACTTCACCAACCCGGAACACATCGCGGCCGGAACAACCATCCGCCCGACCTCCCACGCGAGAGGCTTCCCGAAAAAGGCCTCCGCCGTCGCCCTTGCCCTTCGCTCGTGGGCTTCCAGATTATAAAACTGCCCGTCCTGCACCTTGATCGTCTCGATAAAACGCTCCATAACAAATTTATTTAGAAACTTATATACAAATTCATAGCAAATTAACTCCCTCCCGGCTTCGCCGTACTCCCTCTATAAACAGAGGGAGAGCGAAGTAACTCTCCGTCTTTAGGATGAAGAACCAGCTCCTCCTCTGTTCTCCCTCCCCATCCCCCCTTCGGGGTACTTCCCCTCGGGCAGGGGAAGAAGGAGGTGGCACGAAGTGACGGAGGAGTTTGAGCATGATTACTTATCGAACGGAAGATACACCTTTGCCAGCACCTCCTCGTACTCCGCCCGGCACTCACTGTTAATCGTGATTCCCCCGCCACTACGAAAATAATACCGTCCGTCACGCACCTCTATATAGCGAATCATCACCGCCGAATCCAGCCTTTTCCCGTCAAAATACCCGAAAACACCCGTATAAAACCCTCTCCGTTCCCCCTCCGCCCGGGCAATAATACGCAACGTCGAAGGTTTCGGCGCACCCGAAATAGACCCGGCAGGCAACATCCCGAAAACCACCTCCCCCAAACGGGAATAATAATCCCCCGTCAACCGTCCCGTCACCTCCGAACTCACTTGGAGAATCTCCCCCCGGCTCACCCGCAAACGATCGATATACCGGAAACGCCGCACGTCCACCCGTTCCGCCACCCGGTTAAGATCATTCCGGATCAAATCCACGATCGTGTTATGCTCCGAACGCTCCTTGTAATCCTCCAGAATCACCCGCCCCGCGTCAGGCACCGAGGCATCAATCGTTCCCTTCATCGGGTAAGAAGAAATCACCCCCTCGTCCACCCGCACGAAAATCTCCGGCGAGAAACAGACAAATCGCCCCGGAACCAACAAACGGTAAGGCGACCGGGCCCGGTGGAAAATCTCTTCCAACGTCCAGTCCGTCTCCAACCCCGTTGCCACCGTCAGGTTCAACAAAAAAGAATCGCCGCGAGCCAATCCCTCCCGCACCGCGGCAAACTTCTCCCGGTAAACCTCGTATGCCACCGGATTCGGGGAAAACACCCTTTCCGACACCTCCCCCAGCATCCCTTCCCTCACCGGGGAATTAGTGACACCCCCGGCCTCGAAAAGAATCTCTTGCTGTCCTAGCGGGTCGGACACGAAAAAGCCTTCCGACAAATCGAAATCAACACCGAACAAAAACGGTTCCCGCCGGGCTCCCGCCTCGTTCATGCACACCCGGACCTCGTTTGCTGTAATCATACTCATAACCCCAAAGACGGTCAGTGACCCCGTCCCCTCACGTAAAAGAAATGTTTTAAAAACAAAGGTTGCTCCTCACCCGGAGCATTATAAAAACTCTCCAAAAAACGATTGAACGGCTGCCGTCCCTCCGCGGCATAACGCACCGCGTCGTCGGTAATGTCCTCGAAAGTAATCGTCACGTCACGCCGAGGCACGAAAAACAGCAAATTCGCCAGCACGTAAAAAATCCCTTTCAGATAAGTCCACGCGAAATTCGGCGAGCGCCCCGTCTTGGCCCTTGACCACATACTCCCCCACAAACCCCGGATACGCATACCCACGACACGCGTACCCTCCGGCAACTGGTGGCACACCTGCCAAGCCCCCTGTTTGTTCCCCACACGCTCCAACCCGCTACTCGTCAACTGCCCCGCCGGATAAAGCAACACGTTATGCCCCGCCGCCAAAGCATCGACCACCACCCGGTTCAACCCCGCCACGATCTCCACCCCCCGGCGGCTCTTCTCCAAATCCGGTACCCGCACCGCGTTCATCAAGTGCAATACCTGAGCCACCACCGGGATTTTAAAATACCCTTCTGTCACCAACGGCGACACATCCACGTAACGTAACAACTGAGAACAAACAATCTGCGGATCGACCGACGCCTGATGATTAGGCAAAAACAACGTTGCCCGCCGCTCGGCCAGCAACCCCGCCCCCTCAAGGCGCACCCGGTAACGGGCGCTCAAAACGCCCCGGTAAAAGGCCGCCAATACCTTCTTATAACCCATATCTAACTCTTTAATCTAAACTTCTTAAACCTTACCCTCACCTCCTCCACGCACGAAAACAAAACAATCGTGATCGCGAACGTCAGCACGGCAAGAAAAATAAACACGTACTTCGTGTCGAAAAACATCGTCATCCCCCCGAAACACCCCGATGCCATCAACATGAACAGAAAAGTGATCAAGTTCGAGTAAGCCAACATATCCCCCAGCTCCCGCCCCTTCACGTTCGCTTGAATCCAAGCATCCAACGGTACCTTGAACATCCCGCTGAAAAACGCGGCGAGGAACACAAGTATTCCGAACGTCACCCCGTGAGCGTCAAAAACGAATATCGCCAGCAACGTCAATCCCGTCGTGATCCCCCCGTACGGCACCAATCCCAACTCCCCATCCCGGCGGGATAACACCCCGGCGAGATAACATCCCGCCCCGATTCCCACGGCAGCCAACGACATCACGATACCCGTCTCCGAATCGTTCATCCCCAAATCCGAACGGCAGTACACGATAAGTACCATTTGGATCATCGAACCGATAAACCAGAACGTGGCCAGTCCCACAACCACCAGATTCAACCCCTTGAACGCCAACGCCCGCACGAACATATCTTTCACAAACTTCACGGGATTCAACGTCTCGTGGCTCTCCTTCATCGGCTCGCTCTCGTTCGCCCGAATCGTCAGACTCGACAACCAACCGAACAACGCCACCCCGAACAGGATCACGCACAGCACCGGGATCGTCACGCTCTCCGACAAAAAGGCCGCCATCAACGTCCCTGTCAGAATACCCACGAAAGCGAACATCTCCATGGCCCCGGAACCGTAAGAAATCCCCTCTTCACCCCCGATGTCACGAATCAGCCCGTACTTCGAAGGAGAAAACAGTGCGCTCTGCAACCCCATCAACAAAATGGACGACAACACCAGTCCCGTCGAGTGCGTCAGGAACCCGGCCGCGGCCACGACCATGATCAGCATCTCGGCAAACTTCGCCCAAACCACAATCTTTCGCTTTTTATATATCTTCGCCAATCGTCCCGCCAACGGGGAAAACAGCAAATACGGTATCACCAATGCCGCCGATGCCAGCGTCACCACCATCGACTCATTCTCCTTCCCCACCCAAGCAATGCAAATAAAACACGCCAGCGTCTTCAGGAAATTATCATTCAAAACTCCCAGATAATTCGTGAAAAACAGGGAAAACCAATTCTTTCTCTTCGCCATAATCACAACTTATATGATAAAACACAACAGCCAAAAGTAGTTTATTTTCCCCCGAATTCCTACTTTCGCGAAAGAAAACAGGTCATCAACCTCACAAAGAAAGCCACGGCATGGAGAATTCAAAAATAAAAAATATACTTGTCATTGACAATCATGACTCGTTCGTCTATAACCTCGTCCAAATCCTTCGGGAAAACGAACACTGCCAATTCGACATCGTTTATAATGACCAAATCGACTTTTCCTCGCTCGGCCGCTACGACAAGCTCCTGTTATCCCCCGGACCGGGAATTCCATCCGAGGCCGGAGACCTTCTCACACTCATCGAGCATTGTAAAACCACTCACGACATCCTCGGTGTATGCCTCGGTCATCAAGCCATCGCCGAATCCTTCGGTGCCAGTCTGCAACAACTGCCTCACCCCAAACATGGCCACGAAAGTCCCCTCACCATCGTCGATCCCACCGACATTCTCTACCACGGCCTCACCTATCCCGTGCAAGTAGGACGGTACCACTCATGGATCGTGAACCCTCACACGCTCCCCTCATGCCTCCGCATCAGCGCCCTCGACGAAGAAGGTCACATCATGTCCTTCTACCACACAAGCCTCCCCATCCGAGGCGTTCAATATCACCCCGAATCCATCATCACCCGCCAAGGCCGCCAAATGATTAACAACTGGATAAACGAAGAAAAGAGTTTATAAGGTTTATAAAGTTCATAAGGTTCATGGACCCTACGGGTGTTTTGTTGACAGTCGCAGGGCGACTGGTTTGAATTTGCGGGATTTGGTGACGGTTAATGTCTTGTTGTCCCGAAGTGTTGTTACGTTTATAAAGTTCATAAAGTTTATAAAGTCACGGATATCCTTCGAGTGATGTTAATCGGCAGCCCAAGCAGCCGTGAACAAAGCGCCCCGCAGGGGTCAATAAACCTTATAAACTTTATAAACCTTATGGACTTTATGAACTATATAAACAAAAGG
>ERZ838516.3649-NODE-3649-length-13223-cov-3.665477_pt1 | contig 13223 bp, 8 predicted proteins | sample MGYA00519910_ERZ838516 | MGnify/ENA primary metagenome ERZ838516 (study PRJEB31850, sample SAMEA3708837) | human gut metagenome | biome: human gut; feature: human-associated habitat; material: faeces | place: China | collected 2014 ... | reverse complement strand
CTCAGCCCGCTTATTCCATGGCATTTCCAGCATGGTTTCAATATATGTACGGATCACGCCCGCTTCTGCCGGACTCTGCATGGAATTTTTAAATCTGCTGATCTCTTTTTTCAGCTTTTCTTTTACCTCATCCGGTGCATCCAGCGCTTCTGTCTTCTGTGCAAATTCCTCCGCATCGGAAATTGTAGTATCCTCACCAAGCTCTTCTCGGATCAGCTTCAACTGTTCGCGCAGGATATATTCTCTCTGATGCTTATCCACACGCTCTTTCACCTTCATCTGGATCTCATCGCGGATGTTCATGATCTGCATCTCATTGACCAACTTAAAGGAAATAAGCTCATAACGTCTGTCAAAATCAAGTTCTTCCAGGATTTCCTGCAATTCCCGGTAATCCAGAGGCATATTCGCTGCCACCTGATTCACCATCTTTTTCAATTCCGTGATCTCTTTGATCTGGTTTACCATATCTTTTGTGATCTTCGGCATTCTCCCCGCATCATCGCTTCCCGGTTGATCTCGCCTGCAATATCCGGATCACTCTCTTCCGGGATCGTAATATTTGCCCGAAGATACGGATCTGCAAATTCTATTGTATTTAAAACCGCCCGCTCTTCTGCAGATACAAGCACCCGCAGAATCTGCTTTGGCAGTTTGATGATCTGTTTTACTGTCGCAACTGTTCCCACACGGTAGAGATCTGCTTCTCCCGGATTTTCCACTTCCACATCTTTCTGTGTCAGCAAAAAAATCTTCTGGTCGCTTGCCATCGCTTCCTGAACCGCTTCAATCGAGCGTTCCCGGCTGATGTCAAAATGTGCCACCATCTCCGGCAGAATTGTCATTCCCCGCAGGGCAACCATTGGCAGACTTCCTGTTCTGTTCATATAGTTTTTTCTCCTGTTAAATAAAAATGGATGCTTCTGGCCTTAACCGTCAGCACCCATTTCCATACGTCTGATTTTCTTATGCACTTTCCGGTCTTGCTTCGATCTTTTCTGTACTCGGTGCTTTCTCCCCAAGTACTGCCTCTTTTGTCACAAGACAGTATTTCAGATTCTCATCAGACGGTGCTTTATACATGATATCCATCATTACATTTTCCATGATCGCACGCAGTCCTCTTGCGCCGGTCTTGCGTTCTGACGACTGTTTTGCAACAGCCTGGATCGCTTCCGGTTCAAACGACAATTTCACGCCATCCAGTTCAAACAGTTTTTGATACTGTTTTGTGATCGCATTTTTAGGCTCTACCAAAATCTTTTCCAGTGCTTTCTCATCCAAAAGATCTAATGCTACCGTAACCGGAAGACGACCAATGATCTCAGGGATCAAACCAAACTTCACAAAATCTTCCGGCAATACCTGTCGGAACAGATCTCCAATTGTCTCATCACGCTTATCTGCGATCTCAGCATTAAATCCAATGGATTTCTGACCGATACGTCCCTCTATGATCTTCTCCAAACCATCGAACGCTCCACCACAAATAAATAGAATATTGGATGTGTCTAACTGGAAGAACTCCTGATGAGGATGTTTTCTTCCACCCTGCGGTGGTACACTGGCTACCGTTCCCTCTAAGATCTTGAGCAGTGCCTGCTGTACACCTTCACCGGAAACATCACGAGTGATCGAAACATTCTCGCCCTTACGGGTGATCTTGTCAATCTCATCGATATAAATAATACCATGCTCCGCACGATCCATATCATAATCCGCTGCCTGAATGATCTTTAACAGAATATTTTCAACATCTTCTCCGACATATCCTGCCTCCGTCAGTGCAGTTGCATCTGCAATGGCAAACGGAACGTTTAATATCTTTGCTAATGTCTGTGCCAAAAAAGTCTTACCGGAACCTGTAGGTCCCACCATGATAATATTACTCTTTTGAATCTCAACATCCATATCTTTTGCAGACAACACACGTTTATAATGGTTATAAACTGCTACGGAAAGAGCTCTCTTTGCGTCATCCTGTCCAACTACATACTCATCCAAAAAATCCTTGATCTCTTTTGGCTTAAGCAAATTGAGCTCAGTATCATTGTCGACCTGCTCTGCCTTCTGTGTCATCTCATCTTCCATGATCTCTGAGCAAAGTTCTACACACTGGTCACAAATATACACACCCGGTCCTGCGATCAGACGCGTCACCTGATCCTGTGTCTTTCCACAAAAAGAACATTTTAATATATCATCTTTTTTTCCTGACATGACTACCTCCCTGCCTGATATTCCCCCACTCTTACAATAACTTTATACAGATCTCTATTTCACGATCGTAACAGTGAATACAGTCTGTTATTTACGGTTAGTCACGATCTCATCGATCAAACCATACTCTTTTGCCTCTGCAGCCGTCATATAGTTATCACGCTCTGTATCAGCCTGGATAACTTCTAATGGCTTACCGGTATTTTCTGCCAAAATTTCATTCAAACGACTTCTTGTCTTTAAGATCTGTTCTGCGACGATACGAATCTCTGTTTCCTGACCTTTGGCGCCGCCGGATGGCTGATGGATCATAATCTCCGCATTTGGAAGGGCAAGTCGTTTTCCTTTAGCTCCTCCTGCTAACAAAAATGCACCCATGCTTGCCGCAAGGCCCATACAAATTGTAGAAACATCACATTTTACATAATTCATTGTATCATAGATGGCAAATCCTGCACTAACAGATCCTCCCGGACTGTTGATATAAAGGCTGATATCTTTGTTTGGATCCTGAGATTCCAAAAACAACAGCTGAGATACTACCAAACTCGCAATATCATCATTTACCTCGTTGGATAAAATAATAATGCGGTCCTGCAACAATCTGGAATAAATATCATACGAACGCTCTCCGCCACTCGTTTTTTCAATAACATAAGGAATACTATAACTCATTGTGCTCACCATGCCTTTCCATGTACCCGCAAATACTAAGCTGCAGGACATACTCTCTTAGACTTAACAAAAACGCCAGCCCATCAGGCAGCTGAAACAGCTTCCTGATGCGGATGGCGTTAACTTCTGTTTGTATTATTTCTCAACAGCTTCCTTTACAACAAATTCCACTGCTTTCTGCACTGCCAGATCCATTCCGATCTGTTTCTTCTCATCATCGCCGATTAACTCTTTTAACTTGTCGATCTCCATCTGATACATAGAAGCCATATTCTCTAACTCTTTATCGATCTCTTCATCAGAAGCCTCGATGTTCTCTGCAGCAACAACTGCCTCTAATACCAAGCGACTCTGGATACGCTTCAAAGCCTGTGGCTCTAAATCTTCCATCATCTTCTGTGGAGTAAGACCTGTAAACTGCATATACTGCTCCAAAGACAATCCCTGAGACTGAAGACGCTGTGCGAACTCCTGTGTCATCTGACGTGTCTGTGCAGTGATCATCTGCTGTGGAATCTCCATCTGTGCATTCTCAATGATCTTCTCAATGATCTGATCTTCCTGCTCACGTTTGATCTGATTCTCTTTGTTCTCTAAGATTTTCTTCTCAACGTCAGCCTTGTACTCATCCAATGTATCAAAATCAGATACATCCTGTGCAAAATCATCATCCAGTTCAGGAAGCTCTTTCTTCTGGATTTCTTTGATCTTTACCTTGAACAATGCAGGCTTACCCTTAAGCTCGTCTACATGATACTCTTCTGGGAATGTTACGTTTACTTCAACATCCTCACCGAGATTCTTGCCAACCAACTGATCCTCGAAATTATCAATGAAAGAATGTGATCCAAGAACTAACGTATAATCCTCTGCATAACCGCCTTCAAACTGCTTGCCATCTACATAACCATCAAAGTCGATGATAACAGTATCTCCGTCCTCTGTAGCACGATCCTCGATCGTAATCAGTCTGGAGTTAGCTTCTCTTGCCTTATCGATCTCTGCTGTGATCTCTTCCTCACTTACTTCTGCCTCTTTCTTCTCTACCTCAATACCCTTGTAGTCACCCAAAGTAACTTCCGGCTTTATTGCTACGGTAGCTGTAAAGATGAAATCCGTTCCCTTTTCCATCTGTGTTACTTCAATTTCAGGCTGTGCAACGATCTCAAGCTCACTTTCCTTAGCTGCTGTCTCATATGCTTCCGGGATCAACTCATTGGCTGCATCCTCATAAAATACTCCCGTGCCGTACATTTTCTCGATCATTGCTCTTGGAGCCTTTCCTTTACGGAATCCCGGCAGAGCAATCTTACCTTTATTTTTGTGATAAGCTGAATCAACTGCTGCATCAAACTTTGCAGCCTCAACTGTAATTGTCAGCTTAGCCATGCTCTTCTCCAACTTTTCTACCTGTACACTCATTCTTGTAAATTCCTCCTTATAAAAATATCACATTGCTATACTATAGCATGAACTTTCTCCGAAAATCAAGGCTTTTTCAAAATTAATTATTTTGCCTCATGTCCTTTAGCTTTCAGTACTGCGATCACATCATCAACATACCGCTCACAAAGCTCCTGTGTCTCTGCTTCCACCATAACACGGATAACCGGTTCAGTGCCGCTCTCGCGCAGCAAAATACGACCATTCTCGCCTAGCGCCTGCTCGACTTTTTTCACGGCTTCGATCACATCTTCATCAGCTCTTGCTGCCGGCTTGTCATTAACGCGAATATTTTTCAATACCTGCGGATAGATCACAAGTCCCTTTCGCAATTCGGATAATTTTTCTTTCTTTTCCAACATAACTTCCATCAGCATCAAAGAAGTAAGCACACCGTCTCCGGTAACCGCATATTTACTAAATATAATATGTCCGGACTGCTCACCGCCCAGGGAATGACCAAACTGCATCATATTGGCATTGACATATTTATCGCCAACGGATGTCTTTTCATAGGAAATACCAACTTTGTCAAACGCCTTGTAAAGTCCCATATTAGACATGATCGTCGTAACAACCGTATTGTTATTTAATTCTCCCTTATCCTTCAGGTAACAACCACACAGATATAAGATCGCATCTCCATCGATCACCTGACCCTTGTCATCTACCGCAAGGCAACGGTCTGCATCTCCATCATACGCAAATCCAACATCAAGATTGTTCTCGACCACAAACTTCTGCAGATTATCAATATGCGTCGATCCACAGTTATCATTGATGTTTGTTCCATCCGGGTTCATGCCGATCGCAAATGTCTGCGCTCCCAATGCATCAAAAACACCTTTTGCCACGGAATAAGAAGAACCGTTAGCACAATCTAATCCAACTTTTATATTCTTAAAAGAACGAGTTGCCAAAGACATTAAATAACCGATGTAACGATGTCTTCCGATTGCATAATCGATCGTGCATCCGATATTCTCTCTGGTTGCCATAGGAATGTCATCTACTTCGCTGTCAATATATGCCTCAATCTTTTCTTCAACCTCAGCCTCCATCTTATGTCCCTTACCATTGATCACCTTTAATCCGTTATCATAATACGGATTATGGCTGGCAGATATCATAATACCGCAGTCAAACTTTTCTGTTCGCACAACATAAGACACACTTGGGGTTGGCGTTACATGCAGAAGATACACATCCGCACCACTCGCTGTAAGACCTGCACAAAGAGCATCTTCAAACATATAACTGGAACGTCTGGTATCTTTACCGATCACCACACGCGCCTTGTGCTCTTTTCCATAATACCATCCTAAAAAACGACCTACTTTATATGCATGCATTACATTTAAATTAACATTTGCTTCTCCACGAAATCCATCGGTTCCAAAATATTTCACGTTACTCCTCCATTCTGACTCTTCACTCTTTCAACTCTACCCGCTGCCTTATGCTGTCTCTTCTATGTCCTATTCTCCTAATAAGCAACCGGTGCTTTACACAACATTACAATTTTACCATATGTGCTTTTCAAAATCAATGTTCTGTTTCCAATGCGGCTTATATTCCTCAATTGCTCCTTTTTTATGCCACTTTCATTATGGCATATACCCCTAAACGCCTGTTTCTACATGGCGTTTTCCAAAATAAAACCTGTTATGATGATATCAAATATTTTATCTAATAGGAAGGGGCACGTATGAATATTTACAAAGCTACAAATGATATTTGTGATACAACATTGTTTTCTTTAAAGTGGAACAAACACAGTTTTGGACTGCGTCTTGCAAAACTTCGCGAAGCGGCCGGAATCAGCGCACGCCAAATGAGCTTGGATCTTGGATTAAACAAAAACTACATTAATTCCATTGAATCCGGTAAAAATTATCCGGCATTGGAAGGCTTCTTTAACATCTGCGATTATCTTCACGTCGATCCCTTTACCTTTTTCTATACTGATGATAATACGTATCAATCCTTCGCCTATTTTATTCCACTATTGCAAAAGTTAAATTCCGAAGAGATCCAGCATGTCTATCAGATGGTCAAGAATGTCACCGAATATCCATCCCGGCAGACGAAAACAAAAGCGAATCGATTTATTCCTACAAAATAATAGCCGCAATATGTTTTATTTATTGCTGATATAATAAGCAATATGTGGTTTTGCAATAACTTCCGGTATGGGAAGTTTGAATATGTAATTATATGAGATATTAAGGTATGGGAAGCAAAATACAGTCATATCAGTTTTAAGGCATGGGAAATTTGTGTAAATTATTTGTAAAAATAACATAATTCGACAGTTATATATGGTTTTTTTATACAAAATGATTTAAACTATTATCATTACATGAACAGGAGGTATATTCTCATGGCAATAACTGTTTTTGCGGCAATTGATGTCGGTAGTCATGAAACCGCAATGCGTATTTACGAGATTTCCAAAAAACACGGTGTACATGAATTGGAATATCTGCATCACACAGCGCGTCTTGGATATGAGACATTTTCCACAAGACATATCAGCTATCACACGATTGATAAGCTCTGTAATATTTTACTCGGCTTTAAGGAAAAGATGATGGAGTACCGCATCAAGGATTATATGATCATTGCAACCAGTGCTCTCCGGGAAGCCGATAATAATCTGATCGTATTAGATCAGGTGAAACAGCGCACAGGCTTTCAGATCAAGATTCTCAGCAACTCCGAACAGCGCTATCTATGCTATAAAGCCATCGCATTGCAGCCCAACTCATTCCACAAGCTGATCCAAAAGGGTACGCTTTTGGTCGATGTCGGCGGTGGCAGTATCCAATTATCATTATTCGACAAAAACAACCTGATCACGACCCATAATATTTTGTTAGGTTCCCTGCGTATCCAAGAGTTTTTACAAACAATGCAAGGCGATGTGATCAATTATCAGAATCTGGTTCATGAATATATTTCTAACAGTCTGCATACGTTTTCTAAACTGTATTTGCAAGATTGTAATGTCCGAAATATTATTGCTGTCGGCAACCAGCTGCAAACGTTTGTAAAATATCTGGTCACGCACCATTTTGGCAATTTGCAGCCGGTCGATTCAAAGGGTAACAAAAAAGATTCCGTCAACCGTCAGGAATACGAAGAACTGTATCATGCCATTTCCACGCAGGCACCGGATGATCTTGCCCGCGAACTGTCAATTTCTGAAGACAAGGCAGAGCTGCTTTTGCCGACTGCCATGATCTATCACAATATTTTTGAAGAGACAGATGCCGAGTTTATGTGGTTGTCCGGCATAACGATCTGCGATGGCATGGCAGCTGATTTTGCCGAATGCAAAGAACATATTGTTCCGGCTCATCCTTTCTCGGATGATATCATCTCCGTATCACGCAAACTGGCAGAACGCTTTTGCTGCGATACAGAACACATTCATCAGGTAGAGATTGCTGCCTTAAAGCTGTTTGATGCTCTGCGCAAAGCCAATCACCTGACCAAGAAGGATCGTTTACTTCTTCAGATAGCAGCGATACTTCACAATTGTGGCAGTTTTCTCAACTTAAATGACATCGGTGAAAACTCCTACAAAATTGTTACTTCCACAGAGATCATCGGATTATCCCATCAGGAACGTATGATCGTTGCTTATGTGATCCGATATACAACCGGCGACTTTCCGGAATACAGCGAGATTAAAAATGAATTCAGCCGTGAAGAATATATCAAAATTGCAAAACTAAATGCAATACTCTGTCTTGCCGATGCTATGGATCGAAGCCATCAACAGAAATTCACCAATTTTACGGTCCGCAAACGCGGATATGATCTTACCATCACCGGTCAGACATTGTATGACATCACATTGGAACATGGTATGTTTATACAGAAATCACCATTTTTTGAAGAGGCCTTCGGTATTCGCCCTGTCCTCCGCCAAAAAAAGTGTCTATAGAAAGGAGACTCTATCATGAGTACAAAATCACCTTATTCCAAACCGGAATATTTTTATAACCGTGAATTAAGCTGGCTGTTATTTAACCGCCGCGTACTGGAAGAGGCCAAAGATTCCTCTCTTCCCTTATTTGATCGTCTTAAATTTTTGAGCATTACGTCGTCCAACTTAGATGAGTTTTTTATGATACGTGTTGCCTCTCTCAAAGACATGGTACAGGTAAAATACAACAAAAAAGACATCTCCGGCATGACCCCTGCAGAACAGTTAGCTGCGATCAACGAACGTACACATTTGTTCGTTAAAGATCAGTATGATATTTTTAATCGTTCTCTGATCCCGGCCCTAGAAAAAGAAGGCGTACACGTCTTATCCCACTATGAAAATCTTAGTGAGAAACAGTCCAAATATGTAGACCGTTATTTTACCGATGAAGTATACCCGGTACTTACTCCTATGGCAGTGGATTCATCCAGACCATTTCCGCTGATCCGTAACAAAACATTAAATATCGGCGCTATTCTCCGCATGAAAAAAGACAAAGCCGCAGGCGGACAATTCCGCGATCTTTATCTGTCACATGGCAACAAAAAGAAAGGAGCTGATTCCAATGATACCGATTTTGCAACGGTTCAGGTTCCTTCTGTACTGCCTCGTTTTGTCGAGATCCCATCCGAGCAAAAAGGTGAAAAAACCTTTATTTTGTTAGAGCAGATCATTGAAAAAAATATTGGAAAACTGTTTGTCAATTATGAGATTGAATCGGTATTTCCATATCGTATCATGCGTAATGCGGACCTTAGCATTGAAGAAGATGAAGCTGCTGATCTTCTGATCGAGATCGAACGACAGCTCAAAAAACGTCAATGGGGGCAGGCAATCCGTTTGGAAGTTGAAGATGGCATGGACAAACGTCTGCTCAAAAAACTGCGTCAGGAGTTAAAGATCAAAGAGGAAGATATTTTTAAGATCAACGGTCCTTTGGATTTAACATTTCTTATGAAATTATCCGGATTGGAAGGATATGATAAGCTACGCACTCCAAAATATACACCACAGCCTGCTAAATGGCTAAATGGTGAAGATCATCTGTTTGATCAGATCCGTGACCATGATGTTCTTCTACATCATCCATATGAGACTTTTGACCCGGTTGTTGATTTTGTCAAACAAGCTTCGAAAGATCCAAACGTTCTTGCGATCAAACAGACCTTGTACCGCGTCAGCAGCCACTCTCCGATCATCGCATCTCTTGCTGCTGCTGCCGAAAACGGCAAACAGGTAACCGTGCTTGTCGAGTTAAAAGCACGGTTTGATGAAGAAAACAATATTATCTGGGCACGTAAACTGGAGCAGGCCGGCTGTCATGTCATTTACGGTCTTGTTGGTCTGAAGACGCACAGCAAGATCACGTTAGTTGTCCGTAAAGAAGAAGATGGCATTCGACGTTATGTCCACCTCGGTACCGGTAACTACAACGATAGCACAGCAAAATTATATACCGATATGGGTCTTCTTACATGCCGTAAAGCGATCGGTGAAGATGCCACCGCCGTCTTTAATATGCTGTCCGGTTATTCGGAACCGGCATTTTGGAACAAATTAGCAATTGCACCGATCCGCCTGCGTGACCGCTTTACTCAATTGATCAACCGAGAAAAAGAATTTGCCAAAAAGGGTAAAAAAGCATTTATTCGCGCCAAAATGAATTCTCTATGCGATGCCGGTATTATCAGCTCCTTGTATGAAGCTGCTGCCGCCGGTGTTAAGATTGAATTAGTTGTACGCGGTATCTGCTGCCTCAAGACCGGAATGCCGGGTATCAGCGAGAACATTACGGTACGTTCGATCGTCGGTGACTTTTTGGAGCACAGCCGAATCTTCCATTTCTACAACAACGGTTTCGAGGAAGTCTATATGGGAAGTGCAGACTGGATGCCTCGTAACCTGGATAAACGTGTGGAGATTTTATTTCCGGTAGAAGATGACGCATTAAAAGCTGAAGTGATCCATATTTTGGACATTCAACTGGCGGATAACGAAAAAGCAAGAATTTTACAGAAAAACGGAACCTATCGACGTGCTGCAAAGGGCGGACACGCTAAACTCAACTCACAGAAATACTTCTGTGAAGAAGCAAAGCGTGCGCAAAAAGAACGTAAAAAGCAAAATAAAAATACGCATACGTTTGAACCTCTCCATTCTGTTCCGGAAGAGTAAAATAAAATCTAATACCAGAACAAAGAGTCGCTTGCGACTCTTTCGCGCTCGAGCGGTGCTTAATGCACCGCCCCTTTTTCACGAAAACGATCATGAATATTATGCGATATGATACATGATAACGCGCATTTTATTTTTTTGCTGTTAATTCTTATCACAGAAAGTCCATCAGCGAGATCTGATTTGAATGTGGCAGATCCCCGAATAATCCAAGCCTATCCATCGTCTCTACTGTATTTGCGCTGACCTTGCACCGGGTCTTAAAGTCTTCCTGCGACAAAAATTCCCCTTTGCTCGCCTCATCCTCGATCAACTCTGCTGCTTTATCTCCCAGTCCGTCGATCGATGAAAAAGCAGGCATTAATTTCCCATCCACGATCTGAAATCTGGTTGCTTTGGATCGATAAATATCAATCTTGCAAAAACCAAATCCTCGCGCATACATTTCCTGTACAAGATGCATATCATCTAACGTACTCTTTTCTTTGTCAGACAACTCATTTTTGCGTCTGTTGTAATCATTAATGTAATACTCTAACCGCTCTCTGCCCTGACACATGATCTCATAATCAAAGGCTGTCGCGCGAATACTAAAATATGACGCATAATACGCCAACGGCTCGTGCACCTTAAACCATGCGACACGCAATCCCATCATAACATAAGCTGCCGCATGCGCTTTTGGGAACATATATTTGATCTTTTTGCAGGATTCGATGTACCAGTCCGGCACATTGCAGGCACGCATATCTTCTTCCATGTCCGGTGTCAAACCTTTTCCCTTACGTACACTCTCCATGATCTTAAAGGAACGTTCATTTTCCACGCCCATACTGATCAAATAGATCATAATATCATCACGGGTACAGATCGCCGTAGACAACGTACAGTCACCGTTTTTAATATAATACTGTGCATTGCCAAGCCATACATCGGTACCATGTGACAGTCCTGAAATACGGACAAGATCCGAAAAGTTTTTTGGCTTAGCATCTAACAGCATGCCCATAACAAAGTTAGTTCCAAACTCCGGTACACCCAGACATCCAAGCGTACATCCGCCAATATCTTCCGGCGTAATACCTAACGCCTCTGTCGAGGCAAAAAGAGAAAGCACATCCGGATCATTCATCGGGATCTCCGAGGCATCTTTACCCGTAAGATCCTCTAACATACGGATCATTGTAGGATCCAAATGTCCTAAAATATCCAGTTTCAACAAGTTTGCATCAATCTTATGATAATCGAAATGTGTCGTTATGATCTTTGTTGTCATATCATTGGCCGGATGTTGTACCGGCGTAAAGGTGTAGATCTCTTCTCCGATCGGCAACACAACGATACCGCCCGGATGCTGTCCTGTGGTACGTCTTACACCTACGCAGCCTTTCGCAATACGTTCCATTTCCGCACTGCGCTTTGTGATCTCATGTTCTTCACAATATTTCTTAACGTAGCCATATGCAGTCTTTTCCGCCATTGTACCAACCGTTCCGGCACGAAAAGTCTGACCTGCACCAAAAATAACCTCCGTATAATCGTGTGCATTACTCTGATACTCATTTGAGAAGTTCAGGTCGATATCAGGCTCTTTGTCTCCCTTAAATCCCAAGAATGTTTCAAACGGAATATCATGACCTTCTTTGTTCATTACTGTCCCACAATTCGGACAGATCTTATCCGGAAGATCGCACGCAGAAGTTCCCGCATTTTCCTTGATCACCGGATCATCAAAGTCATAATGATGGCAGGTTGAACAATAATAATGTGCCGGCAACGGATTGATCTCCGTAATTCCGGACATCGTTGCCGCAAAGGATGATCCGACTGAGCCTCGAGAACCAACCAGGTATCCATCTTCGTTAGACTTCCACACCAACTTCTGTGCGATAATATACATCACGGCATATCCGTTACCAATGATCGATTTTAACTCTCTCTCTAAACGCTCTTCAACGACCGGAGGAAGATCAGGGCCATAGATCTCATGTGCTCTGTTATAGCAGATATTACGCAGATCCTGATCAGAATTTTCAATATACGGCGGACATTTTCGCGGACTGCACGGATAAATCTTATCCACCATATCAGCGATCAGATTGGTGTTCGTAATGACAATTTCCTCTGCCTTTTTAGATCCAAGATATTGAAATTCCGCAAGCATTTCCTCTGTTGTTCGATAATATAGCGGTGCCTGCTGATCCGCATCCGCAAACCCCTTACCGGACATAATAATACGGCGATACACCTCATCTTCCGGATTCAGAAAATGCACATCGCAGGTTGCCACAACCAGCTTATTATAAGCCTCTCCAAGAGAAACGATCCGACGGTTAAGCTCCTTCAGATCGTTATCATCCTGTATCTGCGGATATTTATCTTCGTCACGAACCATGAATTCATTGTTCCCGATCGGCTGGATCTCCAAATAATCATAAAAGCGGACTAAACGGTCAATCTCTTCCTCCGGCTTTTCTTCAACAAGTGCACGGAACAACTCACCCGCCTCACACGCTGAACCGATCAAAAGGCCCTCACGCCACTTCATAAACAGACTCTTTGGCAATTTCGGTCGTCTGTTAAAGTATTTCAAATGAGACTCTGACACCAAACGATACAGATTCACGCGGCCGGTTTCATTTTTTGCTAAGATAACAGCATGATACGATGGCATCTTACGAATCGACTCCTCGTTCGGAATACAAGCCTC
>ERZ838516.3642-NODE-3642-length-13252-cov-3.106388_pt1 | contig 13252 bp, 9 predicted proteins | sample MGYA00519910_ERZ838516 | MGnify/ENA primary metagenome ERZ838516 (study PRJEB31850, sample SAMEA3708837) | human gut metagenome | biome: human gut; feature: human-associated habitat; material: faeces | place: China | collected 2014 ... | reverse complement strand
AACTTTGCTCTGCCATGCTTTTTATCCTCTCTGTTCTCTATGTTCTATCTCTTTCCCTAGCTCTTTTCTCTTGTTCCCTGCATCTTCTGCATTGTTCCAGAAAGTTCTCCGGAATCTTTTCATTTCCATAATAATGAATATGCGGATATCCTGCCAGTACCGTATCGGTACTGATCATGCATTTCCACGAACGGTTTGACATTGGTTTTTCCGCCAGAAATGCTTCCCCGCATACTTCTGAATCATAATAATGAAATTCATGTGCCGGGATATCTCCTGCTTCTTTACCGAATATTCTTCCCCCTGTCAGGGTAACATAGCCGAATCGCTTTAAGGAACCTGTCGGATAACTTTTCCCTTCTAAAAATCCAACCATTGGAAATTCTGTGCCGCTTTCATCTCTGATATATTCCTGCAGGTACATGAATCCTCCACACTCCGCGATACATGGCATTCCGCCGTTCAATGCTTTTTTAATACTCGTCTTCATTGACTCATTTTTACTTAGTTCTTCTGCATATAGTTCCGGATAACCGCCATAGAACAAAAGTCCCGACAGCTTTTCCGGAATCTGCTTATCGTAAAGAGGAGAAAAAGGAATCAGTTCCGCTCCCATCTCCTGCAGCAGTTCCAGATTATCCTGATAGAAAAAACAGAATGCATCGTCACTTGCAAGCCCGATCCGTACCGTATCTTTTGTTCTAACCGATTCTGTACTATACTGTGCATTTTCTGCCAAATTTTCTACCATTTCTGATGTATATCCTTGCGTTTTCTTTTCCTGCAGCTCCGGTGCATTTTCTGCCAGTTCCAGAAGGCCTGCGATATCTACACTTTTCAGAATCTGTTCTCCCAGTCTTGTGAGTTTGTCTTCCGTATCTTTTCGTTCTTTTGGAAGCTTCAGTCCCAGATAACGGCTCTCCAGTGCACAATCTTTCATAACCGGAACATAACCGTAGACTTTGATTCCTGTCTGCACCTCGATCATCTCTTTCATTCTTCCATACATCATCGGAGACAAACGGTTCAGAATTACGCCTTTGATACGGCTGTCTTCTTTATAATGCAAAAACCCCTGGATACACGGCACTGCAGACACGCTTAGTCCTTTACAGTCCAGGATCATCACAGCCGGGGTATCGGTAATTCTGGCAATGTCATAAGCACTCGCCTCTGAAGAGATCCCTGCGATCCCATCATAGTATCCCATAACACCTTCCATTACGGAAATATCTGCTCCGGCACCATTTTTTTTCAGGATCTCTCTGACTCCATTTTCTCCACACAAAAAGGAATCCAGATTATAGCTGCTGATGCCGATCACAGTCTTGTGGAACATTGGATCAATGTAATCCGGCCCGCACTTAAAAGACGCAGGATTTATCTCCTGCATCTTCATTGCTTTCAATATTCCGCAGGTCAGCATGGTTTTACCTGCGCCACTTCTCATCGCAGTAATCAGAATTCTAGGAAGTTTCATTACTCAGATTCCTCCATTTCTTCCCGGATTTTCTCCGGTGTCAGATCCCCTACAGAGATCACTTTCGTAATATCCTCCACAATATCTCCGGCCATATCTCCGGTCATATCTTCCGGTTCCACCTCGTCCAGATTGATTTCTTCCAGAACGAAATCGTCTTCATTTTCCGGATCAGCTTCATTTTTTGCCGGTCTGCTCGTAAAGCTGATCACATAGATCGGATTCTGTCCATTCATCATATGATAACTGCCCACTTTTTTCGCACGGCTTACCGCTACCTGAATGACTTCTGCCTCTTCTATCTCATTCTCTTCCGTATATTTTAACACCTGCATCATCGTCTCGAGTGAGATTGCATTGAGCACCACCCGTACAAATGGGTTCTTCTTCCGGATAGCATCCAGGATTTCATACAACTTTCCTTTACTGCCCCCGATAAATACGCAATCAGGTGCCGGCAGTTCTTCCAGTGCCTCCGGCGCCATACCTTCTATCACATGCAGATTATCCACGTGCATCCGCCTTGCATTTTCACGGATCAGTTCCTGCGCCTCCACTTTCTGTTCGATTGCATAGACGTTACCTTGCGTTGCAACCATGGCGGCCTCTACGGAAATAGAGCCTGTTCCTGCTCCGACATCATATACAACTGCATCCTTCTTAATCTTAAGTTTAGCAATCGAAATGCTTCTTACTTCTTCCTTGGTCATCGGTACATCGCCACGTACAAATGTATCATCCGGAATTGCCGGAATCACCGGGCTTTCGCCGCCGGATTCATTTTCAATATAAAGGACCGCCAGATTCTCTCCTTTGTAATGAAGCAGTGATCTTGCTGTTCCTGTCTGAATCTCTTCATTCTTATAAGAAAGTTCTGTTCCGATCCTGACTGTTACTTCGCCCATTCCATATTCCGTCATTTTTGTCAGGATCTGACGGATCTCTTCTGCATTACTTACAAGGGCGAATACCTTTTTATTCTCCTTAATGACCGCCATCAGATTTTCTTTTCTTCCATGCAGGCTTACTAGTGCCGCATCCTCCCATGTTACGCCAAGCTTTGATGCAAAATATATGATGGATGATACTCCAGGCACCACTTTTGTCTCAATCTGTGGGTCATCTTTCATCAATTCCAGAATCTTCTTCGCACCGCTGTAAAATCCTGTATCACCGGACAACGCAATCGTTACATTTTCATATTCCGGATTTTCTTTGATATAAGAAATGATCTCATCCGGGCGGTATGCTTCATATATGGTCTGTCCGACTTCTGCCACTGCCTCGATCATCCTGCCTGCTCCGATCAGAAGTTCTGCTTCCTGACAGCATCTTTTTGCTTCCAGTGTAACCTGGTCTCTGGCACCTGCACCGATTCCCACCAGTGTAACTTTCCAGTGATTATCCAGTTCCAGTTCTTTCTGAAGGAATTTGGACATTTCTTCAAAATTCATTCCCTCTTCTTCTTCCGGTCTTCCGATCACAACCATTTTCACACCGGCTTCTAGTGCAGCCTGACATTTCTGCGGGTATCCACCTGCAAGTCCTGATTCTTTCGTTACCATATAAGCAATATCATATTCCTTTAACATGGCACGATTCATTTCCGTAGAAAACGGTCCCTGCATACAGATGAGATGACGTCCGGAGAATCCAAGTTCTTCACAATTAACTGCCACCTGGCCAATAGACAGAACGCGCGCATATACCCGGCTTTCGTAATCCGTCAGTCTTGTATAGGATTCCAGCTCCTTGCTTCCTGTTGTTACCAGAATATTTCCTTCTGTTTTTTCCAGATACTTTATCGCTTCATCCATATTTTCCACACAGATGCTTTCTTTGGTCTCTTCACTTCCCCTGACCAGTCTTAAATACGGAACCTGCATAACCTCGCAGGCACTTTTCAAGTTTTTGGTCACTTCTTTGGCATATGGATGTGTTGCATCGATCACATAATCCGGCTCAAACACCCTCATAAACTCGCCCATCTGCCCACTGTCCATCCGGTCGTGTGTCACCGTTATATTCTTCTCTTCCGGAAGCAGACTCTCCCCATAAGCGGTTGCCACACAGACGTGCAGTCTTACGCCTCTTCTTCCGAGATAAGATGCTAATTTTCTTCCTTCTGTTGTCCCTGCATATAATAGAATCTTTTTGTCTTTCATATACGATATCCCCTTGGTGTAACCATTTTTTCCCGAATTACTTTTGTCTGTTTATTTCCGATAAATACAGTAGAGAACATATCTACTGTTGTCTCTTTTAATTCTTTCAGTGTCAGTGTCTGCATTGTTTCTCCCTCGCGGGCAATGTTTTTCACTATTCCGCAGACGGTATCTTCCGCCTTATATTCCAGCATGATCTCACATGCTTTTGCAAGATAGGTACTGCGTTTCCTACTGGACGGATTATAAAGGCAGATCACAAAATCAGCTTTTGCCGCACAGAGAAGCCTTTCTTCGATCAATTCCCACGGTGTCAGAAGATCACTTAAACTGATGAGACTGACATCATGTCCGACTGCTGCTCCAAGTACCGCAGAACCTCCCAGTGCCGCTGTCACTCCCGGGATTACTTCGATCGCGACTTCCGGATATTCCTCACCGATTTCATACATCAGTCCTGCCATTCCGTATATCCCGGCATCTCCGCTGCATACCATTGCCGTTACAGCTCCTTTTGCTGCCTCTTCGAATGCCATCCTGCACCGTGCTGCCTCCTGTCTCATGGACGTTGTCAGATATCTCTTATCCGGAAAATATTCTTTTAATAATTCGATATATACGGTATATCCGACGATCACATCACATTTTTCCAGCGTCCGGACTGCTTTCACCGTCATCTGTTCATATGCCCCCGGTCCCATTCCTATCACATATACCTTATTCAAACTTCACCCTCCAATTATCCCAGGCAAATGCTGCTGTCACACCATTTTCTGCCTGTTTTCTGATCCGCAGTGTACCACCTGTATATACAGCACTTCTTTCACATACATTATCCACTCCGGTAACCTTTTTTACAAATGTAGAAACACTGAATTCTCCTTCTACTTTTTTTAATTCTTCTGCCGGATAAAATTCCGGCTCTATGTTATATTTGTTGCAAAATGTAAGCAATCCCTCTTCGTCTTTTTTTAGATCAATGCTTGCGATCCTGCCAATACTTTTCTTATTAATATGTGATTCTTTCAGTATCTTATCCACCAGCTGTTCTATCTGCTCTGCGGATGTCCCACGTCTGCAGCCGATTCCCACCGTGATCCGTTGTGGTATCATCCTTAATACATGACTGCTTAATTTTCGTTCATATATCCCGATATAGATATCTGGATTCTCATAGGTTTCCGGTACGATCTTCACTTCTTCCGGCACAGTACCCTCTATCGAATCTCTTCCGCTCTCAATCGCGGCCACGACTGTCTTTCCTTCCAGAATCTTTGCCGAAATTTGCTTTGCCTTCTGCATATCTTCTATATAAAGATGATTCTTTCTGGCAAATACATCTATTGCCCATTTTCCCCGGATATCTGTAGCTGTTGTGATCACAGGCAGTGCTCCTGCCATCTCTGCAATTCTTTCAGCCATCTCATTTGCTCCGCCAATGTGCCCGGACAGGATCGGGATACAATATTGTCCTTTCTCATCCAGTACCAGTACCGCCGGATCTGTTGTCTTTGATCCTATAAAAGATGCGATCAAGCGCACGGCAATCTGTACTGCTCCAATAAAGATCAGTACATCCCGCGTCCGGAACTGTTCACCTGTCCATTCTCTGGCACTGCATTTTACCGCATCCTTGTCCGATTCCAGTTCTTTGCATTTTACCGCCTGCAGCACCTGGTGTCCTTCTTTTTCCAGTTCATGTGCTAAAGATCTCTCCAGTCTTCTTCCATTTCCGGTAAAACTGATCATTGCAATCTTCATCTTATTTTACTCCCTGACGGAATTCGGTGGTGAATTCCGGATCATACAGTTTTGAACGTTCATACGCATGATGTGTCACCACATCTCCAACGATGATCAATGCTGTCTTTGTAATTCCATGTGCTTTCGCAGTCTCTGCCAGTGTACTGACAGTACAGATGTAACTTTCTTCCTCCGGCCATGTTGCCTTGTATACAATTGCTGCCGGCGTATCTTCTTTATAACCGCCTTCTATCAACTGGCCTTCCAGCTTTTCCAGAAGTCCTGTACTTAAGAAAAGTACCATCGTCGCATTATGACTTGCAAACGCTGCAACCTTTTCCTTCGCCGGAACCGGTGTTCTTCCTTCCATACGTGTGATGACAACACTCTGTGACACCTCCGGAAGTGTATATTCCAGATTCAGTGCCGCTGCTGCCCCGCAGAAGGAACTGACACCCGGGCAGGAATCATATGCAATTCCCAGTTCATCCAGATGATCCATCTGTTCCCGGATTGCACCGTACAGACACGGATCACCTGTATGCAGCCGAACCGTCATCTTCTGTTCCCGGTCTGCCTGTTCCATCACTTCCAGAACTTCTTCCAGTGTCATCTTCGCACTGTTATATATCTCGCATGTCTCCTTTGTACTCTTTAACAGCCCCGGATTCACCAGTGATCCCGCATAGATCACCACATCAGCCTGCTCCAGATAACGCTGTCCACGGACCGTGATCAGATCTTCGGCTCCCGGACCTGCTCCCACAAAATGTATCATTTTCCGACTCCTTCCTGTCCTGCAAAGAACCTGCTACCAGCAACTTCTCCTGCATACTCTGGTATCTATTGTATATGTCGTTCTTTTCTGAATCTTTCTATCAGTTCTTCTGCTTTTTCTGTCTTTCCAAGGATTCCGTATACATTGGAAAACGTGACCGCTCCCACCTGTATCTCTCCTTTCCCCCGGTAGTTCAGATATTCCTCCATACGCATCATGATTTTTTCCATAATGCGTGTTCGTTCTTCCTCGCTGCATTTCTCCAATGCATCATCCGTCGTCACACAGTCAAGAAATTCGACTGCCTTCTCTCCGGCAATTCCCGCTCTCAATGCGGCCGTGGCGAATAAATCCATCCGACAGTCTGCCCATCTGGAATGGGTATTCATGATTCCGCCGGATACCTTGATCAGTTTCCCGATATGTCCGACCAGCAGGACACCTTTACAATCCTGTTCTACCGCCATATCTATGGTCTGACCAATATAGTTACTACATTTTACCACATCATTTTCTTCTATACTATACTGTTCTTTCAGAAAATCCAATCCGTAATTACCCGGTGCAATGATCAGATACCTGTACTTTTCCGCAAGGCATACCTTCATCTCTACTTCAATGGTATCGATCAGCGCCTGTTCACTCATCGGATTCACAATACCGGTTGTCCCAAGTATTGAAAGTCCTCCTTCTATTCCAAGTCTTGGATTAAATGTTTCTTTTGCCAGTCTTGCCCCTTCCGGAATCGAAATCTCTACATCAATTCCACCGGTATAGCCAACCTCTTCACAGGCTTCTTCTACTTCTTTTCTTATCATCTGCCTTGGCACACGGTTAATTGCGGCTTCTCCCACCGGCTGATTCAGTCCAGGCCTGGTCACTCTTCCTACCCCGATCCCGCCATCAATATGAATCTGTCCTGTTTCAGAAAGCCTTACCTGACTGTAAACCAGTACTCCATTCGTGATATCCGGATCATCTCCGCTGTTTTTTTTGACCGCACAGGATACCATATCCGTCAATTCCCTGTCTGTATATTTTCTCTGTATATCCGTGATATCCAACTGCAGCTTTTCTCCCTGCGGCAGTTCTACCGACACCTGCTCTACTTTTTCACCTGTAAAAAGCATCTGCATTGCTGCCCTCGTTGCAGCCTGTGCACAGGTTCCGGTTGTATACCCTTTTGCTAATTCTTTTTTCGGCATATGGACTCCTTTCCATCAGGGAGCGAGGTTTTGGCTTTTTTAATATCCCCTGACGCAAAAATGGAGGACTGCAGTTTTCTACATTCCTCCACCAATTTTAGCGTTTTCATACTTACATGTCAAATTATCTGTATGACGGTTCTCCACTTATTCGTTACCATTTTTGTTCTTACATTCTTGTTCCCATGCTTTGATTTCACCGCATGCAATCTTCATTCCCGAATCTCCGGACGGCTGGGTCTTGAAGTCATCCGGCATCTCATGAAGTACGATTGTCCGGCCGGGTATCAACCGCTTAATGCATTAAATAGCAACTCTACTGAATAAACATCGCATCCCCAAATGAAAAGAACCGGTACCTCTCCTTCACAGCCTCTTCATAAGCCGCAAGCACGTGCTCCCGTCCTGCAAGCGCAGATACCAGCATGATTAATGTAGATTCTGGAAGATGGAAGTTCGTGATCAGACAATCCAGTACTTTGAATTTATAGCCCGGATAGATGAATATCTGTGTCCATCCACTCTTCGCTTCCAGATGTCCATTCTCATCTGCTGCCGATTCTACCGTTCTGCAGCTTGTCGTTCCGACGCAGATAACACGGTGTCCCGTCTCTTTTGCACGATTGATCTTCTCAGCCGCTTCTTCATCGATCATGAAGAATTCCGAATGCATATGATGCTCGGTAATCTCATCCACTTTTACCGGACGGAATGTTCCAAGCCCCACATGAAGTGTAACTCTCGCAATATCCACACCTTTTGCCTTAATCTCTTCCAGAAGTTCCGGTGTAAAATGCAGTCCTGCCGTCGGTGCTGCTGCCGAACCTGTGTGAGTTGCATATACCGTCTGGTAACGGTTCTTATCCTCCAGCTGGTGTGTGATATATGGAGGCAGCGGCATCTGGCCAAGCTGGTCTAAGATTTCTTCAAAAATTCCATCGAAATCGAATTTGATCAGACGGTTTCCTTCTTCTACCACATCAATGACTTCTCCCATCAGAAGGCCATCACCGAAACTGATCTTTGCTCCGACTTTTGCTTTCTTACCTGGTTTTACCAGCGTCTCCCATACGTTGTTTTCTTTTCTCTTCAATAATAATACTTCGATTTTGGCATTGGTCTCTACTTTGGAACCAATCAATCTTGCCGGAATAACCTTTGTATCATTGATTACCAGACAGTCTCCCTCATGCAGATACTCTGTGATTTCTTTAAATACATGATGGGAAAAAGCCCCGGTCTCCTTGTCAAGGACAAGAAGTCTGGAGCTCGAACGATCCTCAAGCGGATCCTGTGCAATCAGTTCTTCCGGCAATTCATAATAAAAATCCTGACGTTTCATAATTATGAATTCCTTTCCCTTTTATTCTTTACGTATCTTTTTCTGATATGTTTTCATTTACAGTTGCATTTGAAGCTATTTCTTTTTCTGATTTATTTTCTACCAGACGATAGCCATTATACACTGGTTTTCCCAGTTTCTCAACTACAGAACTCTGTGTATTTTCTGTTTTTTTCAATTCCCGTATCCCAGACTCTTTCATTTGGACATTTTCCTGCGTTTTTGACAGCTCACCCTCTGATGTCTGCGGTTTCTGCTCTTCTACATTTAGCTTTTCACATTCTGGTACAACTGTTCCCGGTTGCGCCATCCATGCTTTTATCTTCTTCTGATAGACCACTCTGGTATCACAAAGCAAGTCATGAAATCCACGTTTTTCCGAATCAATTCCTGCAACAATATAACCGATATTCACCGGAAGGCTACATAAGAATCTTCCAACCGTCTCGCGGTACACCACATTGAACAGTGTCAGCTTCTCTTCCGGATTTTTTGAAACTACCCGGAGATTCATCGCTTTCTTTCCAAGTGTCGTTCCTGTCAGATAGGTAAATGCAATAAAATATAACACTTTCAGAGCATACAGTACGATATCTTTCAACGAATAATGAAACAGGATATCCGTTCCCGTTATCGCACCGCCGCCAGCCAGTGAGATACCTGCAAATATCAGCCGCACGATCAGGAGGCCTGCAAATACTACCACACTGTCGATCATATAAGCCGCCATCCGCACCCAGAACCCGGCATACTCCAGATTCCCACTGGCACAGCAACTGTTCTGTCTGGCTAACTTCTCCTGATTATCGTAACTGTTCTGCATAGTACATCGGCACCCCGCTTTCTACACTTTTGGCGGTTTCCGTCAGAACCTGCGCTTCTGACTTCGGAACTAATGATTCTGCTTTGGAAAACAGCGACTGCAAAAGTCCTTCATCTGATTCCATCTCATAAAATGTAGATGTTCCAAGTTTTTTGCTCATCGCATCTTTCATATCCGGATACAGACTGATCTCATCGATCAGACCGTTGTTCTTCGCCTGCTTTGCAGTATAAGTTCTTCCGTCTGCCAGTTTCTTTACATCCTCCACTGACATATCACGGCCGTCTGCCACGATATTCACGAATTCCTCATAAGCTTCATTGATCTGATCCTGATAAATAGCAATCTGCTCGTCCGTAAATTTGCTGCTGTCCTTATTCTTTCCGCTCGTGATACTTACATAACGGATTCCAAGCTTTTTATACAGCCCGGACATATCATATCCTGACATGATCACACCGATGGAACCGGTCGTTGTATTCGAATTTGCATAGATTTTATCCGATGCCATAGACACCATATATCCACCGGATGCCGCATAATGTGCCATATAATCCCAGATCGGACGTTTTGTTGTCTCTTTATATTCTTTCAGTTTCTGATACAGTTCTTCGGATTCATAGACAGTTCCTCCCGGAGAATCTACATACAGAAGAATTCCTTTATTGTTAGAATCATCCATCAATTCATCGATATAATTCATCGTTGAATCATGCTGATATCCGCTGGATGCCTCTAGTATACTGCTTCCACTCTGTTCCTGGATCGTACCTTCTACTCTTACGATTGCAATATAATCTTCAGACGGTGGATTAAACTGATACGAACCTCCGAGATTAATTATATCATCTGCACTGTTCTGAAGCAGATTTTTTGAAATTGTATTGGTAAATACGCTGGCAGCACTGACTCCAACGAACAGTGCTGCCGCTACTACCAGACCTATGATCTGTTTTTTCTTCATACGTAATCCTCTTGCTCTTTTTACCGAGCTTTTATCTGATATGAATGAATGTTTTTTTATTTACGGAGTTCGATTCCCATACCCTCGAGTGCCTTTAAGATACGGTCCATAGCTGCAGATACATCTGCATCTTCCAGAGTCTTATCCTTTGCACGGAATACGATAGAATATGCAACAGATTTGAATCCTGTTTTAATCTGAGCACCTTCGTAAATATCGAACAGTGAATAGCTTTCCAGATATTCACCGCCCTTGCTTTCGATCACATCTTCAATCTGTCCTACCAGAATCTCTTTTGGCATTACCATACTGATGTCACGTGTCACTGCAGGGAATTTTGCAATTCCTGTATATTTACGATCAAATGTTGCTCTTGCTACGATCTCTGGCATATCGATTACTGCAATGTAGGCTCTTGTTCCGATTCCATAGTTATCTGCAACTTCCGGATGTACTTCTCCAAGATATCCGACTACTACACCATCATAAATGATGTTTGCCTGACGTCCCGGATGAAGGAATGATTTTCCTGCATTCGGATCGTACTTTTCTTTCTTATGAAGTCCTACTTTATCGAAGAATTCTTCTACGACACCCTTCATAGTGAAGAAGTCGCCTTCGCCATACATACCAAGTGTGAACTGTACTCTTTCATCCGGCAGTTCTGTAAGTGGAAGTGCCTTTGGAAGATAAATGTTAGCCAGTTCGTATAATTTTACGTCTTTATTTCTTCTGTTATAGTTTGTTGCAAGTGATGTCAGCATACCATTCAAAGAAGATGTACGCATGATACTATAATCTTCTCCCAGTGGGTTCATGATCGGAATAGCCTTACGAAGATCAGAATCTTCCGGAATTAGAAGCTTGTCAAATACCTTCGGGCTTTCGAATGAATATGTCATTCCCTGGCTGAATCCGCAGAACTCAGCGATATCACGTGCAACCTGCTCTACCCTTAACTTGAATGATAATTTTCCTGTTGTAGCTTCTCCACTTGGAAGTGTGGTCGGAATGTTATCATATCCGTAGAATCTTGCAACCTCTTCCGCAAGGTCAGCGATGCGGAATAAGTCATGACGGAAAGTAGGTGCGATGACTTCGCTTGTCTCTTCATCGAATTCCAGATCGATCTTCTTGAAGTATCCGATCATTTCTTCTTTAGAAATGTCTGTTCCAAGCAGCTTGTTGATCTTTTCCGCATCAAATGGTACTCTTACAGGCTCTTTCTTCTTGCTGTATACATCAACCATTCCTCCGACAACTTCACCGGCTCCCATTTCTTCGATCAGCTGGCAGGCACGGTTGATTGCATCCTCTGCATTATTCGGATCCAGTCCCTTTTCAAATTTACCGGATGCATCGGTACGAAGTCCGACTTTCTTGCTGGATTTACGGATGTTGGTTCCATCGAAGCATGCAGCTTCAAATAACATGGTCTGTACATTGTCAGTGATCATGGAATTTTCGCCACCCATGATTCCGGCAATACCTACCGCTTTTTCGCCATCACAGATCATCAGAACAGAATCATCCATCGTACGTTCCTGACCGTCCAGTGTGGTAAATTTTTCGCCGTTTTCGGCTCTGCGGACCACGATCTTATGACCTGCAAGGGTATCATAATCATAGGCATGCATCGGCTGGCCGTATTCTTCCATTACATAGTTTGTGATATCGACAATGTTGTTGATCGGACGGATTCCGTTTGATGCCAGTCTTCTCTGCATCCATTTCGGTGACGGAGCGATCTTGATATTTTTTACGACACGTGCACAGTATCTCGGGCAGAGATCCTTGTCTGCCACTTCAACGGTCACATAATCGTTTGCATTTTCATCATTTCCGGTCTCTTTTACAACAGGAGGCACAAATTTTTTTCCGAAAGTTGCTGCCACTTCTCTTGCAATACCGATCACGCTGTAGCAGTCTACACGGTTGGATGTGATCTCGTATTCAAATACAACGTCATCCAGTCCCAGTGCTTTGATGGCACTTTCGCCTACCACTGCATCTTCCGGGAAGATATAAATGCCGTATTCCGGTGCTTCCGGATACATATCTCTGGTAGAACCAAGTTCTTCAATGGAGCACATCATACCATCTGACTCAATGCCGCGAAGTTTTCCTTTTTTGATCTTGATACCGCCCGGTGTTTTTTTGCCGTCATGTCCGCCTGCAACGCGTCCGCCATCTAAAACAACCGGAACCTTGTCTCCTTCTTTTACATTCGGAGCACCGGTTACGATCTGGATCGTCTTCTCGCCGATATCGACCTGACAGATGATCAGTTTGTCTGCATCCGGATGTTTTTCAATTTTATCGATCTGACCGATGACGATCTTGTCCAGATCTGCATCCAGTCGCTCAAATCCTTCTACTTTTGTTCCGGATAATGTCATGGCATCTGTGTACTGCTGTGCCGTAACATCCAACTCTGGAACATATGCTTTAATCCAAGATAATGATGTATTCATGGTTATATTTCCTTTCCTGTACTTTCCGTTGATTTTCTGTTTCGCATCCGCATTTTTAGAACTGCTTCAGGAAGCGAATATCGTTCTTATATAATTCACGCATATCATCGATTTCATATTTCAGAAGTGCAATACGCTCCAGACCTACACCAAAAGCAAATCCGGTATATTCTTCCGGATCAATGCCGCACATCTCAAATACATGCGGATGAACCATACCGCAGCCAAGGATTTCAATCCAGCCGGAACCTTTACAAAAACGGCAGGAATGACCTTCA
>ERZ838516.3640-NODE-3640-length-13255-cov-2.748636_pt1 | contig 13255 bp, 10 predicted proteins | sample MGYA00519910_ERZ838516 | MGnify/ENA primary metagenome ERZ838516 (study PRJEB31850, sample SAMEA3708837) | human gut metagenome | biome: human gut; feature: human-associated habitat; material: faeces | place: China | collected 2014 ... | reverse complement strand
AAACAAGCGCTACCTTGTTCAGCCAGGAAGCCGCCGGGGTCGCCGCGGGATGACTGAAGAGCTGGTCCCTCGCGGCATCAAACACCTGAGAGAGCGAGGTCGAGATCGTGGTGGGAAGCAGATACTGCAGATACTGACCGGCAAGCGAGAGCAGCAGGCTTTCCTCAGGTGTCAGCTTCAGATCCGCGAATTCCGACTTCGGACTCGACCTCCGGTATCCGTAGGGCTTTGAGCGGCTGTCGCACTCCACATGCAGGCTCTCGGTTTCCGAGATTGACTTCAGGTAGCGCTGCAGAGTCCGGATCGGGATGTCGTACCCCGCCGAGAAGAGGCTGTTCCTGATTTCAGACGCTGTGATCAGCCGGTTTCTCGGAATCAGCTTCAGAATTTCAATAATGAGCAGAGCTTCCTGCGAAATAGAACTGACCCTGGCCATGAGTGCTCCCGGAATAAGAAAACTGAAAAAAGTGTAGGACTTTTATCTCTCCGATGCGGCGAGAAAAGCGCCTCCTGATGGCATGCGTCAAAAACTGACGCATGCGGAGGTACCTTAATAACATAACAAAGGAGGAGTTATGAACACCACAGATTTCAGTATCAAAGTTCTGGGCAAAACGATGCCCCTCACCGTCCTTGAGGCTCTTGGCCTTCTGGAAGCCGGCATCAAGACCGGTTTTGAACCGATTGCTGTAGCGCTTTCAACGCATCAGTCGCATAAGATCCGTACGCGGCTCGCCTCCTCCCCGGGGCTTCCGCTTGAGGCGCTTGAGAACCTCGCGACGGATCCGGCGTCTGACGTCCGGGAAATGCTCTGCTTGAACTCCGACGCGGTCTCGCGCCTTCCGTTCAGCTATCTTGCGGAACTGATCGGCGACGACCCCTATCTCTTTGAACTCGTGTCTCAGAGCGACCGGTTCAGCGAAAGGAAGGACCTCGATGAGATAGCGGAGTACTATCAGGGGAACGAGGATCCAGCGGTGCGACGTGTGGTGCAGGCAATTTTCGACCACACAATGCCGCTTAAAGGACAGAATAAAAAAGACTCCGAAGAGAATTTATAACAAAGGCAAAACCCGGGTCGCAGTGATGCGATACCAGAGTTAATAAAAAGGAGAAGGCGGATCAGCTTCAGAGCTGATCCGCCTTTCTTCATTCCGCGCCTCGCGTTTATTCCTTCACTGAGGCGTCGTGTGATGCCGCGAGTTCGCGCCTCGTGGTTTCGAGGTGCGCCTTCATGATCGCGGCCGCTTTATCGCCGTCCCGCATCCGAAGCGCCCGGAGGAGCTCCTCATGCTCTTCGTACGACTGAGTTTTCTCAGCCTCTGTCAGATGCACAACGCTTCGCGATATTTTCAGAAGCTCATCAAAGAAGTGCCAGAGAATCACCGCGATCTGGTTATCGCCGATCTCCGCGATTTTCAGATGAAACTGCCGCCCGGCGTCCTCTTTTTCCTTCTCACTCGCCTCACTTCTCAGCACGGCAATCAGCCGGGAGAGCTCATCAAAGTCTTCCGGAGTTCCCTTCCGGGCAGCCTCCCGCACCGATACCTGCTCGACCGCGATCCGGATATCAAGGAGATCAATCAGGGTTTTGAGTCCCGGGGACGCGAGGAACGGTCCCACTTTCGCGAGTACCTGACCCGGGTCAAGCTTCTGAACCACAACGCCCTTCCCCTTCACCTGATTCACGATTCCGATGTACTGAAGCGACTTGATGGCGTCCCGGATCGGAATCCGGCTGATGCCGAGACTGTTTCCGAGCTCGCGCTCTGAGGGGATCATGGTCCCGGGAGGATATTCCCCTTTCAGAATCCGGTCCCGGAGGATTTCAGCTGCCTGGCGATAAAGCGGCTCGCTTTCGCGGCTGAGCGGCTCTTCCGGCTCGGTTTTCTTTCCGTTCATCATGGCTTCAACTCTCTAAATAGACTGGCTCTCTTAGGTGCTGCCCCTGGGGCGGTCTGAAACTCTGCCGGTTTCTGCTCCGCTCTCTTTATATTTCCTTCCGCGACAAATATCTGATTCCATGGGAAACCCCTGAAGAAGCCCATTCCATGCACCAATCCAGAGCTTGGCGGAACCTCTTAGGAATCAGCGGATACCGCAAAGATAAGAATATTCTATTCGTGGTATACCAAAATATCACTCTCTCCATTACTTTTAATTCCGGATTCTTTGTGATACTCTTTGTTGCCTAGGTTAAATAGCTTAGTTAATAAATAATAAGAACTAGGCAAAACCTAGGTAAATCACCTTATTTTTAATTGGAGAGTTACATCATGCATTTCGGTCACAAACTGATCACTTTCGCGGTCGGCCTTGCCATTGCTGTTGGCGCTCAGGCACTGCCCCAGGTCAAGATTCTTGCCACGGGCGGCACGATTGCCGGTACGGCTTCCAGCAGCACTCAGATGACGGGCTATAAGGCCGGCAACCTGGGTGTTCAGGTTCTGATCAACGCGGTCCCGCAGATCAAGCAGTACGCTGAAGTGTCCGGTGAGCAGGTTTCCAACATCGGCTCTGAAAACATGACGGACAAAATCTGGCTGAAGCTTGCCAAGCGCTGCAACGAGCTGCTCGCCGATCCGAACGTGTCCGGAATCGTGATTACGCACGGCACGGATACGCTGGAGGAAACCGCGTATCTGCTGGATCTCGTGCACAACAGCGAGAAGCCGGTCTGTCTGACCGGAGCCATGCGATCGGCGGCGGAGATCAGCCCGGACGGACCGGTGAACCTGTTGTGCGCCGTGCGCACGGCGGCGAGTTCCGAAGCCCGGGGCAAGGGCGTGCTTGTAGTCATGAACGAGGAAATTCACGCCGCACGCGAGGTCGTGAAATCCCACTCCGCGAATACGGAAACTTTCGTTTCGCCGTTCTGGGGGCCGCTCGGCTATGTGGACCCCGACCGTGTGGTCTTCCGCCGCAATACGCTCGGCAGGCAATCCATCCGTCCGCCGGAGCTGGTGGAGGACGTACACTTGATCAAGTTGGCGAGCGGCTCGGATTCGCTGCTGATCGATTTTCTGGTGGAGCGGAACGTCAGAGGGCTCGTGCTTGAGGCTTTCGGCCGGGGCAACGTGCCGCCCGCCGCATTGCCGGGCATCCGCCGTGCCGTGGAGAAAGGGATTCCGGTGGTCATCACCACCCGGACCATAGCCGGGCGCGTGCTCGATGTGTACGGCTACGAGGGCGGGGCCAAAACCGTGCTGGAGGCCGGAGGGATTCTCGGCGGCGAGACCAGCGGGCCCAAGGCCCGGCTCAAGCTTATGCTGGCCCTTGGCGTGGCGTCGGGCCGTGACGAGCTGGCGGTCTTTTTCGATACGCCGTGATCGATTTCATGAAAAAGACAAACAGGTAAGCTAAAGATGGCGCGGGCGATTCCGCGTCATCTTTTTTTGCGGCACGGATCGGGAAGAAAACAGGGCGCAACGGTCCGGAATCGCTGACCCGTGGGCCTCCGGGGTGGAAAAAGCCCCGCATTTTTCCGGGACCCCCCGGGATTGTGGGCTTTTTCATTGTTGCGTCTCTTGCTACACTACCCCCGTCCCGACGAAAAACGGGACCCTGGAGAACCCCGTAACTTGCCGTGCCGTACATCGGCAGGATGCCGAGGAGCCTTTTTATGAGCTACCCGAGAGCCCTGACGAGGGCCGTTCTGTGTATGTTGTTGTCTTTGACGCTGTTGGCCTGTGAGGAAGGGGGCAAGGGTGCCCCGGGTTCCTCCGGTCCGCGCGAAGTCGTGATAATCAAACTGGAGCCACGGCGGGAAGTCTACACGACGGCCCTTGCCGGGCGCATCGCGTCGTTTCAGGTGGCGGAAGTCAGGCCGCAGGTCGGCGGCATCCTTCAGCAGCGTCTGTTTACCGAAGGCGCCGACGTGAAGACGGGGCAGGCCCTGTATCAGATCGATCCCGCCACGTATGAGGCCGCCTTGGACAGCGCGCAGGCCGCGCTCATGAAGGCCGAAGCCAACGTCACCCCGGCGCGGCTGAAGGCGGAGCGTTTCCGTGAGCTGCTGGCGATCAAGGCGGTGAGCAAGCAGGAGTATGACGACGCGCAGGCCGCGTTCAAGCAGGCCGAGGCGGACGTGGCGGTGAACCGCGCCGCCGTGAAGACCGCCCGCATCAATCTGGAATACACCAAAGTCCGTTCCCCCATTTCAGGGCGCATCGGCAAGTCGGCGTTCACGCCCGGCGCGCTGGTGACCGCCAATCAGGCGCAGGCGCTGACCTCCGTGCGCCAGCTTGATCCGGTGTATGTGGATATCACCCAGTCCAGTCAGGATTTGCTGCGGCTGCGCGCTCAATTCACCAATGGGGAATTGCGTTCCGCCGCCGAGGAGGCGCCTGTCCGCCTGAAACTCGAAAACGGCGCCATGTATCCGCATGAGGGCCGCTTGCAGTTCACGGACGTCAGCGTGGACGAAAGCACCGGCATGGTGTCCCTGCGCGCCCTGTTCCCCAATCCCGAACATATTTTGTTGCCCGGCATGTACGTGCGCGCGGTCATCGCCGAGGGCGTGGACGAAAACGCCTTGCTGGTCCCGCAGCGGGCGCTGCGGCGCGATCCGAAGGGGCAGGCTTCCGTGCTCCTTGTGGACGGCGGCGGCAAGGTGGACGTCCGGCTTGTCGACGTGGGCCGTACCGTGGGCGATTCGTGGCAGGTGCTTTCCGGCTTGAAGCCCGGAGACCGCGTCATTGTTGAAGGCGGGCAGAACGTCCGTCCCGGCATGAGCGTGAAGATCAGGGGCGAAGGATAGCGGGGAAGTCGGAGGGGGCCGGGAAAGGGCTGGTTGTCCTATCCGTGGGCCTCTGGGGTTCTGGAGGGCCGGCTGGGACTTGACTCCCGTTCCGCATATCTCCCCGCCGCCAACGGTTTTTGAACAATCAATAACAGTCTGGTGATACGGGGAACCTCCCGTCGGCAGGCGTTTCCCGGTGATTTCCCTTAACGGCCTTTTTTCGGCCAGCAGAGGATGAAAGCTTCCCTTGAGGAAAAGAGAAGGCCACCAGAAGGCTTTTGAGAGCGCCTATCCTCTTTTTTGAAAAAGTCCCGTATGCAACCATATAACTTCATAGAGAACTTATGGCACGTTTTTTTATAGACCGCCCGGTGTTCGCGTGGGTTATCGCCATCCTGATCATGATGGCTGGGGGGATTTCGATATTCCGCCTGCCCGTGGAGCAGTATCCGCGCATCGCGCCTCCGGTGGTCACCATCACGGCTAAATATTCCGGGGCCTCGGCTCAGACGCTTGAGGACACGGTCGCGCAGGTCATCGAACAAAAACTGAACGGCATCGACGGCCTGCTGTATATCAACTCCACCAGCGACGCCGCCGGGCAGGTCTCCATCCGGCTCACCTTCGATCCCGATACCAATCCCGACGTGGCGCAGATGCAGGTGCAGAACAAGCTCCAGCTCGCCACTTCGTCCCTGCCGGAGGAAGTGACGCGGCAGGGCATCACCGTAACCAAGGTGGCGGACAGCTTCCTTCAGATGTATGCGTTCGTGTCGTCCGACGATTCCATGAGCGCGGCGGACCTGTGCGATTTTGTGGGCTCCACCATCCTTGACCCCCTGAGCCGTGTGGACGGCGTGGGCGAAGTGTCCCTGTTCGGCGCGCCCTATGCCATGCGAATCTGGCTCAACCCCTCGAAGCTCCTCTCATACAGCCTGACGCCGTCCGACGTGATCAATGCGGTGAAGGCCCAGAACAAACAGGTTTCGCTCGGGGAAGTCGGCGGCAAGCCCATCCGGGACGGGCAGCAGATGAACGTCACCATCAAGGCGCAGAAACAGCTCACGTCCGTTCCGGAATTCGAGCGCATCCTGCTGCGCGTCAATCCCGATGGCTCCGCCGTACGCCTCCGGGACGTGGCCCGTGTGGAACTGGGGCAGGAAAGCTACACATCGTCGGCCCGCTACAACGGCAAGCCCGCGGCGGGCGTGGGCATCAAGCTGGCTTCGGACGCCAACGCCCTGAACACGTCAAATGCGGTGGCGGCCTTCATTGAGGACATGCGCCCCTATTTCCCGCACGGCGTGGAAGTGGTGTCGCCCTACGATACCGTTCCGTTCATCAAGATTTCCATCATCGAGGTGGTCAAGACCCTGCTTGAGGCCATTGTGCTGGTGTTCGCGGTCATCTACCTGTTCCTCCAGAACTTCCGGGCCACAATCATCCCTTCGTTGGCGGTTCCCGTGGTTCTGCTCGGCACGTTCGGCGTCATGGCGGCGTTCGGGTTCAGCATCAATACGCTGACGATGTTCGGCATGGTGCTGGCAATCGGCCTGCTTGTGGACGATGCCATCGTCGTGGTCGAAAACGTGGCCCGCGTCATGGAAGAGGACGGGCTGCCTCCGCGCGAGGCCACCATCAAGACGATGGGCCAGATCACCGGCGCGCTCATCGGCGTGGCGGCGGTGCTGTCCGCCGTGTTCGTGCCGATGGCCTTTTTCGGCGGCACCGTCGGCGCCATCTACCGCCAGTTCTCGCTGACCATCGTGTCGGCCATGATCCTTTCCGTCGTCGTGGCGGTGGTGCTGACGCCCGTATTGTGCTCCACCTTTCTGAAGCCCGGCCACATGGCCTCGCAGCACGGCTTCTTCGGCTGGTTCAACCGGAGTTTCGACCGGGCGACCACGGCTTACAGGGGGGCCGTCGGCAGGATCATCAAGGTCGGCGGCAGGATGATGGTCATATATTTGGCCATGCTCGTGTGCGCGGGCTGGATCTTGTGGCGTATGCCCACGTCGTTTCTGCCCAACGAGGATCAGGGCATCCTGACCGTGGAAATCCAGCTCGGCCCGGGATCGACGGAAACGGAAACCCTGAAGATCGTGGAACAGGTGGAGCGCCATTTCCTTGAGAATGAAAAGGAAAACGTGCATGGCATGATGCTGACCCTTGGGCGCGCATCGGGCGGCAAGGGGCAAAGCACCGCGCGCGGGAACATCCGCCTCCGCGACTGGAGCGAGCGCAAAGATCCTGAGCGGCGCGCGCAGGCCATCATCGACCGGGCGAATCAGGCTTTTTCCTCAATCATCAATGCCCGTGTATTCGTCTCCGCGCCCCCGGCGATCCGCTCGCTCGGCAACGCCACCGGCTTTGACTTCGAGTTGCAGGATCAGGCGGGGCTTGGGCATGAAGCCCTCATCGCGGCGCGGGATCAGCTGATGGAGCTGGCGCGGCGCAGCCCCCTGCTGCGGAACGTCCGAACTTTCGGGCAGGACGACAGCCCGCAGCTGGAAGTTGACATCGATCAGGAAAAGGCCGGGGCGTTCGGCTTGCCCCTCGACGCCATCAACACGGATCTTTCGGCGGCGTGGGGCGGGAAGTACGTCAATGACTTCGTGGACCGCAGCCGCGTCAAAAAGGTGTATGTGCAGGCCGATGCGCCGTTCCGCATGAAGCCCGAAGATTTCAACAGATGGTACTTCCGCAACGACAAGGGCGAGATGGTGCCGTTCACGTCCATCGGCGAGGCCCGCTGGACGTACGGCCCCATGCAGCTTGAGCGCTACAACGGCGTGTCCGCCGTGCGGATACAGGGCCGCGCCGCAGCCGGGATGAGTTCGGGTACGGCCATGCTGGAGATGGAACGGCTGATGGGGGAACTTCCCGAAGGCATCGGATACCAGTGGACCGGGATGTCCTTTCAGGAGCGCCTTTCCGGTTCGCAGGCGCCGTTCCTCTATGCCTTGTCCATCTTGGTGGTGTTCCTCTGCCTCGCCGCGCTGTACGAGAGCTGGAGCATTCCGCTGTCGGTCATTTTGGTCGTGCCCCTCGGCGTGCTGGGTGCCTTGGTCGCGACCAGCGCGCGCGGGCTGTCCAACGATGTGTATTTCCAGATCGGCCTGTTGGCGACCATCGGGCTCGCGGCGAAGAACGCCATTCTGATCGTGGAGTTCGCGCGGGAGTTGTTCCAGCAGGGCGCGAGCCTCGCGGACGCCGCGATGGAAGCGGCCCGGTTGCGCTTGCGGCCCATCCTCATGACTTCTTTGGCCTTCCTCATCGGCGTATTGCCGCTGGCGATAAGTACCGGGGCGGGTTCGGGAAGCCAGAATGCCATCGGGACCGGCGTCATGGGCGGCACGTTCGCGGCAACGGTTCTTGGGATTTTCTTTGTCCCGGTCTTTTTCGTCTTGGTCTTCCGCCTGTTCAACCGGAAGGCCCGGGAAGGCCGGGGAACCGCCGTTGCGAAGGAAAAGCGTTAGAAAATCCGTCCGGCTTGACTTTGGCGCAACAGGAGGTAGTGTAAAGACAATCCTGTATTGTCCAACTCGTTACGCTGGAGGCGTCTCATGGAACTGAAGAAGATCCTTTGCGCAGTCGACCTGAAGGACAGCGTCAACCCTGCCGTGGAATATGCGAAGATGCTCTCGGAACTTTCGGGGGCTTCGATCTCGGCTATTTATGTCGTCTCGTCGCGTTCGGCTTATGAGAACCTGCAAGTCCCTGTGGAGGACATCGCCAAGGGGATGCGAAGCATCTGGTCCCGTGCCCGGGGGGATATGGATGCTTTCGTGGAGAAGCAGTTCCCCGGCATGGACGTCAACGGGCTCATCTATGAAGGGCGCCCCGCCGAGAAGATTGTGGAGATCGCCAAGGAACTCGGCGTCGACATGATCGTCATGGGAACCCACGCCCGCGAAGGGTTGGATCGGCTGTTCTTCGGCTCCGTGGCCAATGAGGTGGTGAAGTCCGCCAAGTGTCCCGTGATGACCATCCGGCCCTCCAAGAAGCCCGAGTAGGCACTTCAAAAGGCATTGTCATCAAGAGAGGATCTGGGAAGGTCCTCTCTTTTTCTTTCCGGCGGGTACGAGGGCATGGAACGGGGCAGCGAAGGCGGCGGGAGCGCCTGCATGGGCATGAAGCCGTTTCCGTGAGCGGATTGGGTGCTATGGCTTTGCGTATGGTGCGCATGTGTCTTGGAGACGATGTTTCCGAGCCCAGATTGGCTCATGGATTCTTATACAATTCAAAGTGAAACAAATATAGGACGAAAATCATCGATTCTCTGTTGTTACTTTTCTTTGTATTGTGTTACTTATGGTTTTACGGCGTGAGGCGTGCCCTTTTGGCTGCCGTCGGCCCGACACAAGGAGATTCGGTTATGTGGAAAACGTTTCTGATGAGTTGCATCATGATGCTGTCCGTTTCCGGCGTTGCGCTTGCGCACTTCGGCATGGTCATCCCTTCTGCGGGCACGGTGACGGACAAGAAGGACGCCGACGTCACGCTGGACCTGTCCTTTACCCATCCTATGGAAATGCAGGGTATGCCGCTGGCCAAGCCGAAAGCGGTGCAGGTCATTGCCAATGGCAAGACTGAAGATCTGAAACCCAGCCTCAAAGCCAAAAAAATCGTGGATCACGACGGCTGGACCGCGCAGTATGCGATCAAGCGGCCCGGCGTCTATCAGTTCGTCATGGAGCCGCAGCCGTACTGGGAACCCGCCGAAGATTGCTACATCGTCCATTACACCAAGGCGTATGTGGCGGCGTTCGGCGAAGAGGAAGGCTGGGATGAGCCCGCCGGGCTCAAGACGGAAATCGTTCCCCTGACCCGTCCCTTCGGCAATTATGCTGGCAATGTGTTTCAGGGGCAGGTGCTGCTGAACGGCAAGCCCGTGCCCGGCGCCGATGTGGAAGTCGAGCTGTACAACAAGGATAAGAAGTACGAAGCGCCCAACGAGTATATGGTGACGCAGGTCGTGAAGGCCGACGCCAACGGCGTCTTCACCTATGCTGTGCCTTTTGCGGGCTGGTGGGGCTTCGCCGCGCTGAATACCGCCGATGAGAAGCTTGATCACGACGGCACGCCCAAGAATGTCGAGCTTGGAGCCGTGCTGTGGGCCGAGTTCGTCGACCCGGTGAAGAAGTAAAAAAAGACAAGCGGGAGTGTGCCGCAGTGGGTGTGGTGAACGCCTGCCGGCATGCTCTCCGATTCACCCTGCCTGCAGGGATTGCGCAGGAGGGGAGGAACAGGCGTTCCGCTGCTTCGAGAACTCGGGAAAGCCTGGAACAGGAATTCGTAAAGACGAGCGTTTTTGAAGAGGGAAGGCCGGGCTCCGCGCTGGCAGGTTTGGGGAAGGGAGGGTAAAACTTTTTCCGGAAAGTTTTCGTCTCCTTTCCCCAAATTCCTTCCTCGGTAAAACAAATCGAAGGTGAACCATGCATATTTCGGAAGGGGTGCTTTCCCCGGCGGTCCTTGGGGCAGGAGCCGTGCTGGCGGCGGCCGGTATTGTCATTGGGCTGCGGAAACTGGACTACGACAGGCTGATGACGGTGGCGATTCTGGCCGCGGCCTTTTTTGTGGGCTCACTCATCCATGTGCCCATAGGCCCGAGCAGCGTGCACCTCATCCTGAACGGGCTCCTCGGGATGCTGCTCGGCTGGGCGGCGTTCCCGTCCATTTTTGTGGCGCTCATGCTTCAGGCGATCCTGTTCCAGTACGGCGGCATCACCGTACTTGGCGTGAATACCTTCAATATGGCTTTTCCGGCGGTCGTCTGCTACTACGCGTTCCGCCCCATGCTGTTGAAATCCGCACGTCAGCGGATTGTCGGCGCATTCTGCTGCGGGGCTCTCTCCGTCGCCGGGGCCGGGCTGCTGACGGCGCTGTCGCTGAGTTTCAGCGATGAAGGCTTTCTCCGTACCGCACAGATCTTGTTTCTGGCGCACATCCCCGTCATGATCGTGGAAGGCGTGATCACCGCGCTGGCGGTTTCGTTCATTGCCAAGGTCCGCCCGGAAATCCTGCAATTTTCCAAGGAATAGCGATATGCGTATGTTTCGCCTTTGGTGCATGGCGTTGTGCCTCGTATTCGCCGGAGCCTCGTTCGCTTCGGCGCACCGCGTGAATATCTTCGCCTTTGTGGATGGGGATGCCGTACAGGTCGAGTGTGGGTTCAACAGAAGCCAGAAGGTCAAGCAGGGGACCGTGGAGGTCTTTGACGCAACGACCGGCGCGCTGCTGTTGCAGGGAACCACCGATGATAACGGGGTGTTCCGGTTCCCGGTGACGGCGGAGCTCCGCGAGGCCGGGCACGATCTCAACCTCCGGATCATCGCCGGGGAAGGGCACCAGAACGACTGGACCGTGGCCGCCGACGAGCTGGCTTCTTCGGGAACCCCGAAGGCCGTCGCTGTTGCCGCTGCGGAAGTCCCGGCTACCCCGGCCTCCCTTGTCGCCGGACAGGCCGCGCCTTCTGCCGCCGCTCCGGTTGCGGCGGTTTCCGGCGGCGCGACGCCCGCCGAGATCGAGCGCATCGTCGACGCTGCACTGGACGCCAAACTGTCCCCCATCAAACGTATGCTTGCGGAACAGACGGAAGCCGGTCCGAACCTCCGGGACATCATCGGGGGCATCGGCTGGATTTTCGGGCTGATCGGCGTTGCGGCGTATTTCAGGCGCCGGCCCTGATGTTTGACGAACCCTTTGCCCACGGGCGCTCTTTGGTGCACGCCGTCGACCCCAGATTCCGTCTGGTGGCGGCGTTCGTGTGCGCCGTGTGCCTGGCCGTGGTGCGGACTCCCGAGGCGGCATGGTTCGGGTTCGGCATGGCCGCGCTGCTCCTTGCCCTCAGCAGGCCGCCGATGCGGCCCGTGCTCCGGCGGCTGGCCGTGGTCAATGTGTTCATTGCGTTCCTTTGGCTGACGGTCCCCTTGACCTCGGGCGGAGACGTTATCGCCGCGTGGGGGCCGCTGGAGGTCAGCCGCGCGGGGGTGCTGCTTACCCTGCTCGTGACCGTCAAATCCAATGCCATCGTCATGACGTTCCTCGCGCTGGTGGCGACGATGGATTCCCCGACCATCGGCTATGCGCTGGAGCGGCTGCGCTTCCCGTCCAAGCTGGTTTTCCTGTTTCTGTTCACGTACCGTTATCTGCATGTAATCGCCGATGAATGGCACAAGCTGCACGGCGCGGCGCGGCTGCGCGGGTTCGCGCCCAAGACCAACATGCATACGTACCGTACCTTCGGCAACATGCTCGGCATGGTTTTTGTGCACAGCTTCGACCGTTCCGTGCGGGTCTACGAAGCCATGATCCTGCGCGGCTTTTCCGGGCGTTTTCAGTCCGTGACCGCTTTCCGGGCCACATCCCGCGATGCCGTGTTCGCCGTGGCGGCGTTCGCGTGCATGGTTTGCCTCGTGGCCTTTGATCTGTATCTGGAGTTTCCCCGTGGCTGAGCCCATTTTCGCGCTGGAGCATATTTCGTTCACATATCCCGGAGGACGGCAGGTCTTCCGGGATATGGATTTTGCCCTGTACCCTGACCGGAAGATCGGCTTGTACGGTCCGAACGGAAGCGGCAAGACGACGTTTTTCCGGTTGATCATGGGGCTGGCGGCACCGCAGGAAGGCCGTATCCTCTTTCACGGGCGTCCGCTGGAAACGGAAAAGGACTTTCGGGAATTGCGCTGCAAGGTGGGCTTGGTCCTCCAGCACGCCGAGGATCAGCTTTTCTGTCCCACGGTGTTGGAAGACGTGGCCTTTGGGCCGCTGAATCTTGGCTGCACTCAGGACGAAGCCCGGGAGCGTGCTGCGTCCACGCTGGAGCGGCTCGGGCTGGCCGGGTTCGAAAACCGGCTGACGCACCGCCTGTCCGGGGGCGAGAAGAAACTGGTTTCGCTGGCTACGGTCCTTGTGATGGAGCCGGAAGCCCTGCTGCTCGACGAGCCCACCAACGGGCTGGATCCGGAAGCCCGGCAGCGGATCATCGGCGTCTTGAAAACCCTTCCCACGGCCCGTATCATCATTTCCCACGACTGGGACTTCCTGGCGGAGACCTCTTCCGAATACCTGACGGTTGAGGGGCAGCATTTCACGGACGCCGCGCCGTCGCACGCTCATGCCCATATGCATGTGCATCCTCTCGGCAACAAACCGCACGAGCACTGAGAAGCCCTTCGCACAACGGTGCCGCACGTCAGGGCCGCGGCATGAAAACGGGGGAAATATGTGGAACTGGTTCTCGCCGAAAGGCATCGTCTTTGGGGAGGGAAAAGCCGCTTCAACGGGTTTGTTCGCCAGGCAGTGGGGGAGGGGCCGGGCGCTCGTGATCACGGGGCCGTTCCTGCGGCGTTCAGGCGTTGTGGAACCTGTGCTCCAGTCCTTGCGTGAGGCGGGGCTGCTCGGCGCGGTTTTTTCGGATATTCCGTCCGAACCCACCGACCGCCATGTCAGGGAGGCGCTTGGCCTGTTCCGAAGGGAACGGTGCGGGACCATCGTAGCCTGCGGCGGGGG
>ERZ838516.3623-NODE-3623-length-13318-cov-2.329714_pt1 | contig 13318 bp, 10 predicted proteins | sample MGYA00519910_ERZ838516 | MGnify/ENA primary metagenome ERZ838516 (study PRJEB31850, sample SAMEA3708837) | human gut metagenome | biome: human gut; feature: human-associated habitat; material: faeces | place: China | collected 2014 ... | reverse complement strand
AGGCTCCTCCAAGAGCAATTATCTCAGAGTCACCCACAAAATTTTCCTCACCCTCCTTAAATGTAACAATTTATTTCTAAATCTGGCACACATTCCAATCAAACACGCCCAATTTTATCATCCCGAATTTCAGATCAAAAAAACTGGTATACCTGATTTTCAACACCACGAATATAAGAATTTGAAGCTGAGACCTGAAATTCTTTTCCATCCAGAAATAGAGATAAAAATATTTTAAATTTATCAATAATTTAAGTAGTTAAAAAAGATATCAGAATCATTGGGAATGTAAAAATATATCATAGGAATACAGCTTTTTATATAAGCTATATGCATCACGGTAAATGACGTAAATTCCCGCTATTCATTAAAGAAATATTTATAAATGTATAGCGATACAAATGCATGAAAGGCTTTCTTATTGAATTTGAGAATTTCATAATAACTAGTCAATTAGGATTACCACCGGAGAGCGCAAGACAGGGGTGATCCGACTGACTTCAAACGAATTCAATAAGGAGGACAAACCAATGTCCCAGATTTCTCGTCGTACATTAATCAAAGCTTCTGCAGCGACGGCAGCTGCCGCAGCGGTTGCCGCGCCCGGTGTTGCTTCTGCAGAAATGATGGAGAGTCCGAAGGAGCATCCCGGGTATCCTGCCGCAAAAGAGAGTGCAGCAATCTTTCCGGAGAATCCGCTCCCGGAATCAGACCTTTCTCTTACAGGTTCTTTTAATCTCGGAAAGTCCCAGCTGAATGAAGGTGAATCGATTACGGCTTTCCGCTGGGGTGTTGTCCGTCCGGTAGTGAAGGGCGGCCGTATTGTGGGCTGCAAGCCGTTTGAGCATGACTATCAGCCTTCGGTCAACCTTCAGGGGATTGCGGAAATGCCGTATTCCACGGCTCGTATCCGCTATCCGATGGTTCGTGAGTCCTACCTGAAGAATGGTCCGGCTTCCCGCGCGACGCGTGGCGACGAAAATGAAAAGTGGGTTCGGGTTTCCTGGGATAAGGCGCTGGAACTCGCAGCCAAAGCAATCCGCGACACCTATGACAACTATGGTCCGTCCGCGGTTTATGGTTCTTCATACGGCTGGATGTCAACCGGGAAGCCCAATGCCGCAATTACCTGCCAGCATCGTCTGCTCAATCTGATGGGAGGCTTTGTTGGCCGTCGGAACAGCTATTCGTCCGCCGCTGTTAACACGATCTTCCCCTATGTGGTCGGAACCGGTGATCCTCGGTCCACATCCTGGGATGTTGTGATCAAGCATTCAGAACGTGTCGTCTTCTGGGGCTGTGATCCTGTAGTGACGAATGATATTGACTGGTACACGACGCTCCACAACTACGCTGGTTATCTCCGCGCCCTGAAGAAGAAGGGGACGAAAACCATTTCCGTGAATCCGGTTGAGACGGATACGGCGGAGTATATGGGATCCGAATGGATTCATCCGAATCCTGGCACCGATCCTGCTGTGATGGCCGCCATGATTTATGAACTGGATGCCACGGGCAAGATCGACAAGGCTTTCCTCGACAAATACACCTATGGCTGGGCTGAACTCCGCCGTTACATTGTGGGTGAAGAGGATGGTGTCAAAAAGACACCTGAATGGGCCGAAAAGATTTCTGGCGTTCCTGCCTCAAAGATTCGTTCCTTCGCTCACGAAGTGCAGGAACATCGCACGATGTTCATGATCGGCTGGGGCATTCAGCGTATTGACTTTGGTGAACAGAGCCACTGGATGCTCGCGGCGCTCTGTTCGGTGCTTGGGCAGATCGGTCTTCCGGGCGGAGGACTCGGCACCAACTATCACTATTCGTCCGGCGGTTCTCCGCTCAGCGAAGCGCCGTTCATGGCTCAGATTCCGAGCAGCGTAAAGCCGGTTCGTCCGGTGACGAAGCCCTGGAAGGGCAGCAAGGTACTTCCGGTTGCTGCCGTTTCAGACGCGCTCCTGCACCCGGGCAAGACAGTTGACTATGACGGGAAAAAGGTGACGTTCCCGGACTTTCATCTGGTGATGTGGGCAGGCGGCAATCCGTTTGCTCACCATCCGGATACGAATCAGCTGGCGAGAGCTTTTAAAAAGCCGGATACCGTAATCGTGACGGATATCGTCTGGACGGCTACAGCGCGGCACGCGGATATCGTGCTTCCCGCCTGCACGGCGTTTGAACACAACGACATCACGAATATCGGCACATATTCCAATGACGGCTTTATCGCTATGAAACAGGCGATTGAACCGCAGTGGGAGGCAAAACCGGATTACGACATTTTCTCCGCTCTTGCTGACAAGCTCGGCATCAAGCAGGCCTATACGGAAGGACGCTCTCAGATGGACTGGATCCGCAAGTTCTATAACGACGCGCGGCAGATGGGAGCGACTCTGGGTCAGAAGATGCCGGACTTCGATACCTTCTGGAAGAATATCTTCTCTTCCCGGTGTCTGAAGAAAACCGGAATTATGTTTCCTTTGCGGACTTCCGTGCTGATCCGAAAGCGCACCCGCTCTCAACTGAATCCGGGAAGATTCAGCTCTTCTCCCCGAAGATTGCCGGCTATCACTATAACGACTGCCTGGGGCATCCGACCTATTTCCAGCCGACTGAAGGTGTCGCCGCGGCGACGAAGGAATTCCCGCTTGCCCTTATGGCCTGCAAGAGCCGTTATCGCATGCATAGTCAGCTTGACTGCACGGCCACCCGTCTCCGCGGAACGATTGAAGACCGGGAGCCTGTCTGGATCAATCCGAAGGACGCTAAGGCGCGCGGCATTCAGAACGGTGATATCTGTCTCGTGAAGAGCCGCCGCGGTCAGATTCTGGCCGGAGCTGTTCTTACGGATCGGATTATCCCGGGCGTTATCGTGGTGCATCACGGCGGCTGGTTCAATCCCCGTCAGACAGCTCATGGGGTTGTGGACGTCCGAGGCAATTCGAACACTCTGGTGCTCGATAAGCCGACATCCCAGCTTGCCCGCGGCAATCTGGCGTCAACTGCCAATGTCGAAGTGTCGCTCTGGAAAGGTGCCGTTCCTGAGGTGACCGTGTACGATCAGCCGCCCCGGACTATCGTGTAACAAAGCTGACCGCTGAAAGGCGAGTATCAGTTCAGACAGTCAACAGAAGCCCCGAAGATTTTCTCCGGGGCTTCTGAATGTTTACGGATTTTATTCTAAACATATGAATATCTGATTATTTTTATAATATTTTCCCTCTATCAGGCATGTTTCGTCAGCAGTCAGATTCTTCGGAAAATATCATCCAATCCGCCTTTTGTAATTCTTATTATTACGTAGTCTTAAGCTGTAAAAAGCAGTATCATTACGATAAATTTTTTACCGGAAATAGCTGACCTCCTATAAGATCAGTCTCAGTCGGGCGATTCAGATTTGAGCGGGTCTCAGTTGTTCAGCAGACGCATCCTGCAGAGGATGGACCTGCAAGGACCAAAACCGCCGAAAGCGAAGGTGCCTTTCCCAGCCAAACAGACTAATTGGAATTCTGAATGCCTAAAATCTCGGTTCTGACCCCTCTTTACAATACGGAACCCGATCAGCTGAAAGAAATGATTGAGTCCGTTCTGGCTCAGTCATTCAGTGATTTTGAGTTTCTGCTCCTGAATGATTCTCCGGACAATACTGAGCTTGAAAGTCTCGTGAAGGGATTTTCAGACCCGCGGATCCGGTTCTTCAGCAATGAAGAAAATCTGGGGATTTCTGAGAGCCGGAATAAGCTTCTCGGGCTCGCTTCAGGCGACTATATCGCCATTCTGGATCATGACGATATCTGTTACCCGACCCGTCTGGAAAAAGAAGCAGCTTACCTTGATTCCCACCCCGATGTGGGAGTCTGCAGCAGCTGGGCAGATGAGATTCCCAGTGGCCGGATGCTCAGAGTTCCTGAAAGTAACGAGGATATTAAGAGAGGGCTTCTCTCTGACTGTGCAGTGATTCATTCGGCGGCCATGATCCGGAAAGATGTACTGCTGAAAAACCACATTCGGTGGGAAGCGGTTTACTCACCAGCTGAAGATTACATGCTGTGGGTGAAACTGATGGAGGTAACGATGTTCTATAACCTCCAGGAACCGCTGCTTAAATACAGGAATACGCCTGACAATACGACCCATAAAAAATCTGATCTGATGGAAGACCGGGCTAACGTGGTCAGGAGTTACGCGATCAGAACGTATCCATACTTTTTGCTGCAGCATGACAGAAAAAGATGGGTCTACCTGTTCGGAAAAATTCCTTTTCTCAAAGTTAAAAATTATGGTTCCAAGTCCGAGTATCTGCTCTTTGGGATCCTCAAGATCTGGACCATTCTGTAGCAATTGTTAGTGGAGCAAGCATGAAGACACTGTTGGTAACCGGAGGAGCCGGTTTTATTGGTTCCTGTTTCGTTCTTCAGAGAATTGCCGCGGGCGATAAAGTTATCAATCTCGATAAGCTCACCTATTCCGGCAACCTGATGAATCTGAAGGATGTCGAAAGCAATCCGAACTACGTGTTTATCCACGGCGATATCGGAGACGAAAAGCTGCTGCGGAAGGTTCTTCCTGAATATCAGCCAGACGCGGTGGTGAACTTTGCAGCGGAGAGCCACGTTGACCGGTCCATTGTTGATCCGGACTCCTTTGTCCGCACTAATGTGATGGGCACCAGCATCCTGCTCCGCTGCGTGAAAGACTGGTGGAACACCCTCGAGGCGGAGAAGAAGAGTGCTTTCCGCTTCCATCACATTTCGACAGATGAAGTGTTTGGGACGCTTTCCATGACGGATCCGGCCTTTACGGAAGAAACCAAGTTCGCGCCCAACAGCCCGTACTCTGCTTCCAAGGCGTCGAGTGATCATTTTGTCCGTGCTTTTCATGAAACGTATGGTCTGCCGACTGTGATTACGAATTGTTCGAATAATTACGGTCCCCGCCAGTTTCCTGAAAAACTGATTCCGCTGATGACCCTGAACGCGATTCAGGGGAAGCCTCTTCCGATTTATGGATCGGGTGAAAACATCCGCGACTGGCTGCATGTGGAGGATCACTGCGAAGCGATTTATGACGTGCTGACCCGCGGCCGGGTGGGCGAAACCTATAACGTGGGCGGTCGCTCGGAGCGTAACAACATCACGATTGTCACGAAGATCTGTGAGATTCTGGATGAGCTTCGTCCGCGAAAAGACGGTAAGTCTTATAAGAAACAGATCACGCACGTTGCTGACCGTATGGGGCATGACCTTCGCTACGCAATCGACTGCTCGAAGATCGAGCGGGAACTTGGCTGGACGCCGAAGCATAAGTTTGAAGATGGGCTCCGCGAAACAATTGAGTGGTATCTCAATAACAGTGAATGGGTTGAGTCCATTCAGACCGGTGAATACAAGAACTGGCTTAAGACTAATTACGGCAGCAGAAACGAACTGTCCTGAAGGAGCTGATTGTGGAAAACAACAAGAATAAATGGCGCGGCATTGTGCTTGCCGGCGGATCCGGAACGCGTCTTTATCCGCTCACGCGCAGCGTCAGCAAGCAGTTGATGCCGGTTTACGATAAACCGATGATTTTTTACCCCATATCGGTTCTGATCAAGGCCGGTATCCGTGAGATTGCCATTATTACGGCCCCGGATCAGCAGCACCTTTTCAAGGAACTTCTGAAGGATGGTTCTCAGTGGGGGTGCTCCTTTACTTACGTTGTCCAGGAAAAGCCGGCGGGGCTCGCTCAGGCGTTTACGCTCTGCGAGGACTTCATCAAGGGCTACCACACGTGTCTGATTCTTGGTGACAACCTGTTCTTCGGGCACGGACTCGCTGAGATGCTGGAGCGCGCGATGAGCCGGGATCACGGAGCTACGGTGTTTGGTTATCACGTGACGGATCCGGAGCGCTATGGCGTTGTTGAGTTCGATGATCAGCATCGGGCAATCAGCATTGAAGAGAAACCGAAGCACCCGAAGTCGAATTTTGCGGTAACCGGGCTTTATTTCTATGATCCTGACGTGCTTGAAATCGCGAAACAGGTGAAGCCGTCCGCCCGAGGCGAGCTTGAAATTACGGATGTCAATAAAGCCTATCTTGAACGCAAGGATCTTTGCGTGGAACTGATGTCGAGGGGCATTGCCTGGCTTGATACCGGTACGCATGAATCCCTGCTTGAAGCGGCCATGTTTATTCACGCGGTTGAGTCCCGTGAAGGTCTCATGATTGCCTGCCCGGAAGAGATTGCCTGGAGGAAGGGCTACATTTCGAGTGAACAGGTTGCTGAACTGGCAAAACCGATCGCAAAGAATCACTACGGTCAGTATCTGCTGAACTTGATCGAAGGAGATAAATAATGAAAGTCGTAAAGACACCGATCGAAGGTGTGCTGCTCATCAAGCCTCAGGTTTTCGGCGATGAACGTGGGTATTTTGTCGAAACCTGGCAGAAGGAGCGTTACGAAGCCGCAGGCATCAATCTGCCTTTTGTTCAGGACAATCACTCCAAGTCCACGAAGGGGATTCTCCGCGGCCTCCATTTCCAGAAGCAGCACCCGCAGGGCAAGCTTGTTATGGTGTCTCTTGGAGAAGTGTTCGATGTGGCGGTGGATATCCGCAAGGGATCTCCCACCTTTGGCAAATGGTTTGGAGCCATTCTGAACCAGGAAAATCAGAATCAGCTTTGGATTCCGCCGGGAATGGCTCACGGGTTTGTCGTTCTGAGCGATGTCGCTCACTTCCACTATAAGTGCACGGACTTCTATCACCCGGGGGATGAAGGCTCAATCCGCTGGAATGACCCGACGATTGGGATTGACTGGCCCTATAAGGAAGAACCGGTTCTGTCCGCAAAAGATCAGATCGCTCCGTTCTTCAAGGACGCTCTGGAGTTCTGACCGATGAAAGTACTGATTACCGGCGCGGATGGCATGCTCGGCCGTACCCTGCAGCATGAGCTGCAGGGAGTCGAAGTGATTCCCACCAATCACAAAACAGCGGATATCACCGATGCCGCCGCCTTTGATCGGTGCCTTGCTCTCCATAAACCTGACGTGGTGATTCACTGCGCAGCCATGACAGCCGTCGATAAGTGCGAAACTGAAATTGATCAGGCTTACCGGATCAATGCGGTCGGCACTGAAAATGTGGCATCTGCCTGCTACCGCCACGGCGCGAAGCTGATTGCCATTTCAACAGATTATGTGTTTGAGGGCGATTCTCCCGTTCCCTATACGGAATTCGATGCTCCAACAGGGGGGCACTGTGTATACGGTCAGAGCAAATGGGCGGCCGAGCAGGCCGTGAGAACACACTGCCCGAACCACATTATTGCCCGCGTCTCCTGGCTTTACGGTCCCGGCGGCCCGAGCTTCCTCGATAAGATGCTTTCTCTTGCGGATGGCACCCGCGAGGTTCTGAAGGTCGTGAATGATCAGAGGGGTAATCCGACGAGCACAATCGCCGTCGCTCAGGCCCTGAATGAGCTTCTCCGTCATCCGGAGCTGGTGGGAACCTATCACCTCACTTGCGAAGGAGAGGCGACCTGGTACGATTTCGCGTGCCGGATTTTTGAGCTCGCGCACGTGAATCAGAAGGTGATTCCCTGCACATCTGAAGAGTTCAGGTCTCCAGCGAAGCGTCCGGCAAATTCCCGCCTGGCGAAGAAGAAGCTTGAATACACGCTGAACTACAAGATGCCGAGCTGGGACACAGCACTTGCGGATTATCTGACGCGGTTTTATACGAAGTAACTGAGGTCAGGAGCGGAAGTGCTGTGAAAGGCTGATTCACCACTCATTGTGGATCAGCCTTATATTTTTTCTGGGTTCAGCAAAGGCGGAAAGTTAGTTTGAAAGAAGAAATGCTTCGGGCATGAAAAAAATCCCAGACAGCGGAACTATCTGGGATTTCTTGAATTCGTTTGGTGCGCCCGGTAGGATTCGAACCCGCGACCCCCTGGTTCGTAGCCAGGTGCTCTATCCAACTGAGCTACGGGCGCAACTCAGAACTGAAATATTACACATGAAAATTAAAAAAGGCAAATTTTTTTGATGCCGTTTTTTGATTTAACGTCTTCATTATTGATTTAATTAGAAAGTGCGCTTCAGAAGGATGCCTCTGTTCCGCCAGAGTAATGAATGGGGTCAAGGTGGGATAACCCATTCATGCGTCACGCCTTATAAGAGCGGCAGGGGGCGTGAGGATCGCAGGTATCCATCAGTTTTCTGAAACAATTCAGAGCTCACGCCGACTTCAATACGGGGCTATCCTTCATGACACAAGCCGGGCGGTGTTGTACTATTCTTCAATTACACACTGCAAACAGGGGACGCGTCCGACTGTCCCCAGTCCCCATCTTTTTTCGAGGTTAGTTAGTCATGACCGCTTTGGTTCTAGGCCACAAGAATCCGGATACCGATTCCATCGTTTCTGCACTGTCCGCCACGTATCTCTACCGCGCCCGCGGCATTGATGCTGTTTCCGGCGCTCAGGGTGATCCTTCTCCTGAAACCGCTTTCGTGTTGAAGCGCTTCGGTCTCAAGGCTCCGGAAGTGGTGCATTCGGTCGAAGGCCGCGAGGTTTATCTCGTCGACTACTCCGATCTTGCTCAGGCTCCGGACGACTTCCCGAAGTGCCGTCTCCTCGGCATCATCGATCACCATAAACTTGGCGACGTGACGAGCGACTACCCGCTCGAATGCTGGATTCAGCCGGTCGGCTGCAGCAACACGATCGTGAAGCTGATGTACGACTACTACAAGGTTGAAGTGCCGAAGGATATCGCCGGTGCCATGCTCTGCGCGATTCTTTCTGACACGGTGCTGTTCCGCAGCCCGACCTGCACACCGACGGATATCCGCGCCGCGAAGGAACTCGCCGCTATCGCTGGTGTTGACGACATCGAGGCGCTCGGTATTGAGATGTTCAAGGCCGGCAGCAACCTCGACGCCTCCCCGCGCGACCTCGTGTTCCGCGACTATAAGGACTTCGATATGAACGGCAAGAAGGTCGGTATCGGCCAGCTTTCCCTCATTTCGCTTGATCTCATCACGCCGGAACTGAAGGCCCAGCTCGCAGCCGAACTGAAGGAAGTGAAGGCTGAAGGCCGCGACACCGTTCTCCTCGTTTTGACGGACATCATGAAGGAAGGTTCCGAGCTTCTGATGGAGTCTGACGACGCCGATATTGTCCGCGGCGCTCTGAAGCCTGACGCGAACGGCTGGATGGCTGGTGTCATGAGCCGCAAGAAGCAGGTTGTTCCGCCGCTTCAGCTCGCCTTCAAGGCTTAATCAGCGATCCTTATACAGGTAGTCTGATTCCATCCCGCAGGGTTTAGGCTCTGCGGGATTTTTTCGGCGCTTGGTTCTCAGAGAAGAGAACTGAATCCGGAATCTATCCTCACTGTGACGGGTTTTCCGTCAGATACCCGAGGGAAGGTCAGTTCCTCGAGGTGCAGATAAAGCCTTTGTTCTCTGAGCTCGAAGAGCCCCCGTTTCCCATAGAGTGCGTCCCCGAGGATCGGGCACCCGAACCCCAGTGCCATATGGATCCGGAGCTGGTGCGTGCGCCCGGTCTCAGGATGCAGTCGGACGAGGGTACGGGCGAACCCAAGGTGTTCACTCACCGCGATGATCTCCGCTGCTGATTTCGCGCTTTTTCCCCGGTTGGATTCCGAGAGCACGATCTGGCGCGGAAGATCGAACGGATCTCCCCCGAGAGGAAGCCGGAGAGTCTCCACACTGCCTGCGATTCCTGCTTCGCCCTCGAGAATCGCGGTATAGGTTTTCCGGGTCAGCCGTGAAGCAAAAGCGTCAGAGAGGCTTGCTGCCGCCGCGGCGTTTTTGGCGAAGAGCAATACACCTGATGTTCCCTGATCAAGTCGGTGAACGGTGTAAAGCGGACCGGTTTTTTCTTCAAGAACCGACTTCATGCTGATCGGCTCAAGGATCCCCGGGACCGACGGAATACCAGAGGGCTTCAGGATCGCAATCGAATCCTGATCCTCGTACAGCACCTCGAAGTCTGGATTTTTCCTGAGACTGAATGGGATTCTCGGAGCCTGCTCGACCTCCGGCATCAGAGAGGCTATGAGTGGGCGCGTAAATGTCCGGACCGGATAGGGCGCGCCAACCGTTCGGGCTTCAAATGAGAACGGCGTTCCTGCCCGTGTTTCAAGGAGCTCAACCGGACGCCAATCGCGGAAGTGTTCTCTCCAGGTATTGATGACGGACACAGGAGCGCTCTGGAGCTCCCGCAGGATAGCGCCGCGCCAGAGATTCCGATTCCTTCCCGGCTTAGAAGCCCAGGCGGGAGCGGAGTGCTCGAAAAAGCGGGATAAATCAACTCTGCGTCCACCCGCGGTCTCCACCGGAGTCTCTGGGTTCAGGCGTTCCCCGGATTCCTCAAGATTCCGATAAAAGGAGCTCCATGAGATTTCAGCAGGCGGCATTCCGGCACTCCCCGGGAACCTCTCGTCTGAAAGCGCCGTGAGAATACGGGTGCTCCCATCCTTTTCAAGCAGAAGCCCGGCCCCCCGCATTGGATGGCTGACCGTGTGGGCAAGTTTCTGAAGCTGCGCCGCGAGTTCAGGAGTCGGGGGAACCGATTCCGGCATTCGGAAAGGCTTCGAGAAGTTATCCGTCATGAGGCGATTCCTCTCTGCTTAAGCCAGGGAACCAGAAAGCGAAGAAAAGACCGGGCCGGGGAGGCGAGGCGGTTTCCGGCGTAATACGCGTAACCAGAACTCGGCATTGTGAGATCCGGCAGGATCTGCGTCAGTTTCCCGGACTGAAGGGCGTCAGACACCGCCCAGCGGCTTCTCAGAATAACGCCGAGACCAGCCTCAGCCCATCGGGTTGCGGTTTCACTTGAATTTGTGCGGAGTGATGAATGAAAGCGGATTCGGACAGCGCCGTTTTTTCCTTTCAGCTCCCAGATGTTTCCGGGTAGGCGGTCCTCATCGATTGAAATGGCAGGGAGCTTCGCGAGATCCGCAGGTGATGTGACGGAGCTTCCGGTTTTCTGAAGCAGGGAGGGAGACGCGCAAAGGATACGGTCATTCCGGAAGAGGCGCTTGGCGTGAAAACGGCTCTCGGGGAGCTCTCCGATATGAATGACCAGATCGAGCCCGGACTGTACCGGATCGAGAGGAGGATCGGAGAGGAGGAGGGTGAGTTCGATTTCAGGATTCGCGGCGGCAAATTCCGCTGCCGCGAGGCTGAGAACCCGTTCCCCGAACCCCCAGCTGCAGTTGATGCGAAGCTTTCCTTTCAGAGTGCCTCGCGCTGACGTCACAGCGTCTTCAAGAGCGGCAATCCGTTCCAGAATGTCGTCCGCGCCCGCGAGAAACCGCTTTCCTTCCCCGGTAAGCGCCATCCCGCGAGTATTGCGGAGCACCAGGGGGCAGCCTAACCGGGTTTCCATCGCGGCGAGCCGGCGTGACACAGCGCCGGCGGTCAGTCCGAGACGGCGCGCTGCCTCAGAAAGACTTCCGCTTTTCGCGATTGCGGAGAAGAGTTCAAGATCAGTTGCCCGGCTCAAACCGAAACCCTCCTGGAAGAGACCTTCCGGAGGTGTGGCACTCCGGAAAGCCGTGACAAGTAATGTTTATTTTGCGGGCTTTCTGCACGCTGCCTGCGTGAAGGGATTCACATTCCCCTGAATCGCCGCGATGCGGCTCGCCCTCTCACACTCCCAGGCCGTTGCCGGGAACGTCTTATCCCAGGCGTTCATCAGCTGACGGGTCTGGTTACTCATCCGGTACTTCGGGTAGGCCCACTCCATGTACTTATACGTGCGGGCGACGAGCCCCTTCACGGCGTCCGGCGGTTCCGCCTTCCGGTCCTCAATCTTCATAGGGCACGTACCGAAGGTGTTCGGGGTCCCTTTCGCGAACTGCGTGTAGTCGTAGTTCTGCCGCGCGGCATTGACGGAGCCGATTGCGGGGTAGAGGTTATACATATCCGCCTGCATCAGGCGGTACTCCGCGCTCGCGCGGTTTGCGCAGGCACGGCCCTTATAAGGCTTACCGTTTCCTTTTACGCATTCCGGCGCGCCTTCCCGCCATTCCGTGAAGGCCCTTCCGAAGTTTTCCGCCGGCAGAATATGTTCCCATTCAATTCGGTTTGCGCGTTTCGGGGATTTGGCCGCGATGAATCCCTTCGGCAGAATGACCTGCTTATCCGGCGTGAAAGACGCGCCGCAGTAAATCGTCGTACGGTGATCGTTGAAGACCTGATTGAGCAGAATCTTCTTCACCTGGGAAAAGCTTTCAAACTGGGTGTTCCCGCGGGGAGCGTCAGCAGCAGACGCGGCCGAAGCGGCAAAAATCAGAGCGGGAAGGAGCAGCAACACGCGTTTCATGAATTTTCAGTCCTAAAAAATCTGAAAAAACCGAAAAGAGAAGGCAGGAATAGGGTTGGAAAATCGGTCTTCCTGTTTCTTATCTTTGATTTTTTCTCAAAACTCTTTTGATTTTATGCGTGATTCAGACTATCGGGGGTGGGGGAGAATAAAAAATAAATTTTCTTTTTCTTCCTCGAGGCCACGCCTATGAAGCTCACCGAGCTCGATACACCGTCGCTTTTGATTGATCGCGACAAACTTATCCGGAATATTGCCCGAGCCAAAGCATCCTGCGCGAAGCTCGGTGTGCATTGGCGTCCGCATCTGAAAACGCATAAGTGTCTGGAAATTGCCCGTCTCCAGATTGAGGACCCGACTGGTCCCGCCACAGTTTCCACCCTGAAAGAGGCGGAATTTTTTGCCTCCAACGGAATCACAGATCTGATTTACGCGGTCGGAATCGCCCCGCATAAACTGCCCCGCGTTGATCGGATTAATAAGTCTGGGGCTGACTGCAAGATCATTCTCGACAGCGTTGAGGCGGCCGATGCCGTGAGCCGCTATGCGCGGACAGCTGGCACCAGTTTTCGGGTACTGATTGAAATTGACTGCGATGGACATCGTTCCGGACTGAAACCGGGAAGCCCTGAAATCCTTGAGGTAGCCCGGCATCTTAAAGATGGCGCGGCACTTGTCGGCGTTCTGACACACGCGGGCGGCAGCTATTCGGCGCACGGGGACGCCGAGCTGAAGGCCGCGGCCGAGAATGAAGTGACTGCAATTACCCGAGTCGCGGATGACCTTCGCGCTGCCGGTTTCCCGATTGAAATCGTGAGTGTCGGTTCCACCCCGACACTCTGCGCCGCGGAAAAGGCTCCTGGTGTCACGGAATATCGAAGCGGCGTCGGGACCATCTTTGATCTCTTTATGCATGGTGTGGGAGTTTGCGAGATCGGGGACATCGCTGAGTCCGTGCTGGTCTCTGTCATT
>ERZ838516.3582-NODE-3582-length-13513-cov-2.795140_pt1 | contig 13513 bp, 10 predicted proteins | sample MGYA00519910_ERZ838516 | MGnify/ENA primary metagenome ERZ838516 (study PRJEB31850, sample SAMEA3708837) | human gut metagenome | biome: human gut; feature: human-associated habitat; material: faeces | place: China | collected 2014 ... | reverse complement strand
ATATCAGGCACATAATGCACCGGATCATTTTTAATAGAAAATGTTTTTTACTTCTCTTTAGCATTATTTTTATTCCTCAAACTCTATTATATAGCCAATCCTTCCACTTACACTTGGAAATGCTGCAACAATATCATTCCGTTGATCATTAAATGTCCATCCTACGTCATTACCGTTATATTTCGCATTCCACATGCACAAATATAACTCTTCCACATTATCACTGGAATCTATTTTACTTGGTTCATTTGGATACCATTTATCATATGTCCACGTTTCTCCTGTGATCCATCCAACATCCTGCCAGTTTTCTGATGCAAAATCAAGTTTTGCACCAAGCCAGATATAAGTAAGTCCTGAATTATCGGCAATTTCACATATCGTTTTATACTCTTCATCACTTGTAATTACCGCAAGATGTCCACCTGCTGCTTCAGCTTCCTGTTCAGCATCTGTCCATGAAATATCTTTTTGTACATACTGATATGTAGAAACCTTTTTTGGTTCTTCCTTCTCTGATTCCGTTTCACCCACATCTTCAAAGTCTGTTTCTACTGCTTCACCATCCTCTGTTAATGCGTTGTCTTCTTCCATTTCAGAAACTTCAACACCTTTTGTTTCTTTCGAATTTAATGTTACCTGCTTCTCAATATTTTTTTCCTGATTTCTCCATGATCTTACAAGCATTCCCGCTGCCACAGCAACGATAATCGCAATTGCCAACGCAAAATAAGTAAATTTTCCTTTTTTATCAGATCCATTTTCCCCTTTATCCTCCTTCCATTCACTCTGATTTTTTTCTTCCACCTTATTTTCCTGAACATTATTTTCTACATGAGAATAGACGATTTTATTTCCACATCTCGTGCAGAATTTTGCCCCTTCAACTAATTCATTTCCACACTTTGTACATTTCATTTTCTTCACCTTTAGCATGAAATTACAGATACCGTACCATTTGCACTGATTGCTCTGCAACAGTCTATATAAACCTCTATAAAATCATATCCTCCACGCATTGCGATACTACGTGCCTTCTCAAGTCCATTTGGTAATGGCTGTCCTGCTTTATAATGTTCAATAATCCCCCCGACAATATCCAACGTATGGACCTCATATGGTTTTCCAAGATAGCAAATAGCTACATAGCCTAATAAAACTCCAGCAAGTTCTACTTCCGGAAACTCTGAACGGATCGTATTTATAATTTCATTTACTTTGTTCTGATTATGTACATGTCCACCTGCATCAAGTTTATGTAATGCCTCCATATACTCCTTAGATCTGGATTTACGAAGTAATTTATCCATTTTCATCTTATCCATCTGCTGCTGTTGCTGCTTCTGCTGACTATTATAAGTGGCACTAAGAAGGCTGCTTGTCTGCGTTTGTGTCTGCATTTGTGGTGTTCTTAACATTGGTCTTGGCATAATTTTTACTTCCTCCCTTTATTTTCTCGGTAATCCCTGTTTTAAATCCTGTAACGCATTCTCAGGATCATTTCTGAGATAAATTAAATAATTATAGGCTCCTAATTCGGATAACGGGTAATCCCGGCACAGCGTCTTTGCACTATATCCTTCCACAGTAACCGCATCTTTCTGTGGGAACTCAAATGGTATTGATCTGAAACCGTATTCAAATTCCTCCCATATATCCGTATATTTCTTTAGTTCTATGATCGACTGGATCGCAGTTTTTTGATTTAAGCTAAATTTTATCTTCATCTGATCAATCATTTGCTGATCATAATCATGATATTTATATGTTTCCTGTTCCAGCACACTCATTAATGGAATAAGATTCAGTCCAGATGTTAGTGGTGTCCTTATACTGAGCACTGTTCCATAGGTTCTTCCCGCTACTGATATATCTACATTTTGATATTGTACTTTTATTTCCCAGATCTGTAGTTCTTTCTGAAGAAACAACTCCGCTATACTTTCTTCGCTTTTAAATACTAATAATCCTTTTTCTTCCACATGTACAATATTGTGCTCTTCTCCAACTTCACTTTCCGCTTCTGCAGTCATTTCGATAAATTTTAAATCATCCCGCTTAAGAAAAATATATAAGAGAAGAACCCCAATGGGAATCCCCTTTTTTCCTGCATATGCACCACAAAGATCATATTTCTCAATAAATGAACAATATCCCCGTTCTTTCCTTTGCAATATTTTCATTTTCTGCTGTCCTTTCAACATTTTTTGTTATTTAAAAATTACCTTCATACCATATTGCTGTTTTACCCGATCCGCAAATGCATGATAAGACTCCACTGTCTTCTTGTCTGCTTCTCCTAAATCTATTTTTGCCTCAAAATCTATTTTTTCCATAGCATCCAGCTGCGCTGCTTCATATTTTTTAAAATCATCATCTGACATTCCTACTGGACGTTCAATCTTAATTTGTGGAGAAATCTTAGCTGTATTATATTCTTTCAAACGTTCAAGAATACAATACTGCGTTGACAGCGGATACGCATCTCCTTTTTCAAGTTTAAATATCTGTGTTGGCATACCATCAACTATCTCAAGATCTACAGATGCGAAATTTCCTTCACCAACTGCAAACATTCTGGCAAATCCTAATAGATCATCTTCCGCCGTAAGCACCTTGCCATCAATTTTCACACATACGTCCTGAACTTCTCTTTTGAAATAACTGCAGTCGCCCTCTGCTATTTTTATTTTAAGATCTTCTGGAAGATTATTTTTCGTCTCATTCCATGATCCTAGATCAAAATTTATCTGTTTTCCGTTCTGTGAAATGCGTGAAGCACTGTCATGACCATTTGCATCACCGATCCGCAAGCATAATGCTTCGCTTCTCATTTCTGCCAGATGCGACTTTTGAAATTCTCCCGTTGGATTTCTAAGGAATGAGTCATCGAATCTAATCTGTTCTTCTGGATGCATTTTGTTAAATTCTACCATCGCTGTCTGCAATCTTTCAATTGCATCATTCCACAGCGATTCATCTGCAAGATTTCCAATACCCGAATTCGTTTTGCTATGAGCAAGGCAGCCAAGAGCAACCCGATCCGCATCTACACCATTCTTTTCTATAAATGCTCTATCGCGCAGTACATGTATTGCAGATTGTACTGAATGTTCTTTTCTGAACTGGCCTTCATATGATCCCTTTCGTCCTGGAGTATCCAGATATGCCTGTTTTGCCTGTTCAAATTCCTCCGCAGATACATTTCCATCCATTCCCGTATCATGGTACAACGCCATCATTTCAAGAGCTTTCCGGTCTATTGTGCTGGAATAGATTTCATCATATGAATTTGCCGCAAATACCTTTTCAAGAACATCTGCAGCCTGTAACGCCTTATCATGAACCTTTCCGATATGGCCTCCTTCGATCATATGATGTTCTTTGTAAGTATCAAATTCTTCAATTTTTTTTGCTATCTCTTTTCCATTTTCGTAAACTACCTCTACCTGTTCTTTGATCTGCTCAAGTTCCTTTACTTTAAATACTTCCTGAAATTCCCCCTTTTCAAGAATCTTCTTGTTTAAATCTTCAGGTAATAGATCTTTTTCTACGTTTTTTAATTCAACTTCTCTCTCCTCTTTTAATACTTCAAATGTTTTTTCCCCTTCAATGGCTGGATCCGCATCATTATCTTCAAAAGAATTGACTTTTTCTATCACAGCATCCGCATAATCACGCGCATCCTGCTCCACAAACTGATTTCTGTAGGCAGTATAATTATTTTCCGGAGAAATATATTCATCAAATCCCTCTTTATACGCCAGGTCCCTTTCATTTTCCAGTAACTTAGCTCTTTCCTGCTGATAACAATGACGATATTCATGAGACACTGTATTTGCAGCTTTTTCTGGATTTCCCATATTAAACTCATTCAAATAAATCGTATGCTCTGATGCCGAAAATGAGCCAAATTCTGTAGAATCATCCTTTTTGTAATATACTATCGCAGGAGGATTATCAATTTCAAGAATATCTGCATTGTATTGTGCCAATTGTTCTATTGCTGTTTTCTGCTCCTTAACAGACAAGTCTTCCCAGTTTTTCTTCTGAAAAGAGGCCATTACTTCATATGCTCTTGTTTCGTCAATAAAATAATCCGTTTTTCCTGGAATATCTGTCCCATTCCTAACTTCTTTTATTTGAGAACCTGTAGTATTTCTAAATGACTCGTAATCTTTTCCCGTTATTTCAGATAGCTGTATATTATTTTCATCCAACTTAGTCACATGATACTTAAGCCGATCATACACATTTTCCAGATCATGATACTCTGACATCATCTTTTTATAATATGGATCCCGTTCTGTATCATAACGTTCTAGGTTGCCATTAAGTACATACTCCTGTGCCTCAGCCATTTTTACTTCCATTGCCAGCCTTACAGCATCCCGTTCTGACATCAGATTGGAAATTAATACTCTATTCTGTTCCTGGAGGTCCTGCATTTCTGCCTTATTCATAGTTCCATAAAGAATATCATCAAATTTTTCCTGCAGATCATTTGACTTTTCAATATCGCGAGCAGAAGCTGTCACTGCAATTTCTCCATTTTTTAATTGTGATTCTTTCAATGATTCTGTTCTATCATTGAGTTCTACCTGTTTTTTCTCAATACCCTCTATATATTCTTGTAAATCTATTTGTCTGTCCCTGAGGGAATTGTACTCCTGAAGCGCTTGTTTGAAGGACTCAGTGCCTCTTTCTTCTTTTATCACCTGTTCAAACTTTTCCGGTATTTCTTCCGTTAGTTTTTGAGTCTCTGCTTTAGCCTGCTCTAATGCTTCTGCATAGGTAGTTTTTTTGGAAACAAGTTCTCGAAGAGTCAATATTTCTGAAACGTCTGAAGTTTCTCTATTTTCATCCAATATTTTTCGACTTTTCTCCTCCAACATTTCGTTTTCAGGCGGTTCTTCTAATACTTCCGGACTTTCCTCTTCTAATTCTTCGATTTCAGATGGCTTCTCCAATATCTCCAGACTTTCTTCCTCGGTTTCATTTATTTCATCTGAATGCTGGCCTTCTTCAAAAACGCAATCATCAAATTCTTCTAATACACTGTCTGTATCCTCAAACTCATTTTCTAATTCTCTATCTTCTTCAATTTTACAATCTTCAAAACTATCTTCTTCATATTCAATATTTTGCCCAATCTCAACTGAGTTTTCTTCTACCTCTGATATTTCATCAACTCCACAATTTTCAAAATCCGCTGGTGTTTCTGCAACATTCTCCGTAATATCTATACTCTCTGCATTACTACTGAGGTTTTCTGTATTATCAAGAGAATTGCTTTCACTATATTCTCTCCCCTCCACCATTTCATTTCCTCCATAAAAATATAGACGCAGATGCTTTGATAGCACCTACATCTACACCACATTCTAAACAAGAACTTTTCTTGTTTTGGGGCCACTCTTTTTCTGGGCAAGCCCTTCTCCACCAATTGGTTTACCAGAAGCAGGCACTGCACGTTCCTTTCCCCATTCCCTGATCGATTCGATTTTTTCAGGACTTGTCTGAGAAAGCGGAACCACATTATTAAATGCTGTCACGATATTATCTTCATTAAGAACAAAATTCTCATTAGCAATTGACCTGTATGCCAGATCTCGCACTGTCGATTCCAGATCAGCTCCTGTGAATCCATCACTGATTTCAACAATTTTATCTGCAAACTGCCCTGTGAATTCCAAATTCAGATATTTCCGCATATACAAAGATACAATATCTCTTCGCTCGTCAGCAGTCGGCAGATCTACAAAAAACAATTCATCAAATCGTCCACGGCGTAATAATTCTGATGGCAGCATGGACACATCATTGGCAGTTGCGACAACAAATACTTGCTTTTTGCATTCCTGCATCCAAAACAGGAACTGACCAACCATTCTTGTCGAAACTCCGCCGTCCCCTGAACCTCCAGTTGCTCCTGACAAGCCTTTCTCAATCTCATCAATCCATAAGATACACGGTGATACATTTTCTGCTGTTGTCAGCGCATCTTTTAATTGCTGTTCTGACTGACCAACATAGCTTCCCTGTACAGTTGCAAAATCCAGTCTGTAAAGCGGCAACTTCCAAGTTGCTGATATAGATTTTGCTGATAGCGATTTTCCACATCCAGGCACACCAACAAGTAAGATCCCCCTCGGTGGCTGCAGCCCTTTTGCACGTAATTTATCTTTCTTTTCTGGTGTAAGGAGTTCCTTTTTCTCATTAAGCCATTTGCGAAGTCCCTCAAGCCCCCCTACATCTTTTACATTATCATCTACTTCTATTTTTTCAAGTCCTGAAATATCAGAAAACAGACGATCCTTCGCAAATCGCACTTCGTCCATATCTGATTTTCTAATACACTTGTTGGCAATCAAAGCCGCAATTACGTTTTCCGCTTCAATTCTTGTTACGCCATTTAATGTTGCTGCTGCTTCACGTATATCAGTATTATCCCATTCGATTGGTATCTCATTGCGATAATCATCTATGTACTCCTTAATAATTGAATACATCTCATCTTCATTTGGGAGATCAATCTTAATGGTCATTCCCTGGCGCTGAAGCTGATTCCATACTGACGTGTTAGTAAACACGATTACTACGCCACCAGATTCATTCGCCAGATTAACTAATGCAAGAATCTGCTTTGAATCGCTATTTTCTGTACTCAGATCTGGTACTTCAGTAAGTACAATTGTCTGGTACTGTTTCCGCTTCATCTGCTCAGTCATATAATCGATTGCACCATACACAGATTTATCATCGCTGAGGTTTTTATCTGTTGTCAGATCATAAACTCCTTTCGTTAACGTATGAATGCAAAACGGCAGCTGTAGATTCTCAGATATTTCCTTAAGCATATCCAAAGTCCGGCTCGGCTCAATTGTATTAATTGCAATAAACGGGATCCTGGCTATTGAATATCGTGTCAAAAGTTCTTTACTCTTTGCTATATCACTCATTTGTTTCTCCTCTAAAAAGTATTCACTTTATGATTTCTGACAATGCTGGATAACTTTCCGCTTCTATCATGTTTCGCCGAATCTTCAAGTGACTTCTGCATATTATTTGCCTGTTCAAGCACCAAATTCAAATAATACTGACGTTCTTTATCCGGCAATGCCGGTAAATTGATTGCTTCTGCCAAAAAAGCCATCTCTTTTCTCAAAGCCAATATTGCCTGAACGATAGCCCCTTCTTGGCCATGTGCTCTTGATAAATCTATCTGAAATTTATCTGAAGCTGCATTCATTCTGGTATTCACTGCATCTATCAGTCTTTTTGAAAATCGTTCGGCTACACCTGACTGCCACTCCACTGTACCCGCTTTCATTTTTTTAATAACTTCCTCATCATCTGTTTTATTCTTTAAAACAGTCAGTACCGTGACCCATTCTGAATATGTATGTGGTGTTGTGATCATCGTTGTCCTCTCCTTCTGACCATGATCTGAGGTGGTACAATATCCCAGGAAGGTAAGCCTTGCGCAAATGCACTTTGAGTTTCTTCACTTTCTTCTACTGCTGGTTCCACAGGCTTAAACGCTGGTTTTTTCTCATTTTGGTCATTTTTTATCCTATTATTTACCGTAACATTCTCATTTGCGCTACCCAAAAACTCTAATTTGCTTCCACAAGTCATGCAAAATTTTGAATCCGCATCATTTAATGTATTACAGGATGGACAGGTGATTTTTTTTCCTCCCGCTACTGAATTGATAAAATTTGCCCTCATTTTTGCATCCATATCATCCACCTCTTCCTACATTTTAATTCTGCGATTTGATGTAGCCAATTTCCGCACATACTGATCCGGTGATATCTGTTCCAGAAAATCAATTACACTCTGGCTTTCAGCATCATGTTCTGAGAAGTCAAGGCGAAAATCAACAACTTCTGCCAGCGTAGCACGAATGATCTGCACACCTGTTTCACGTTTTTTCTCAAATTGTTCTTCGGCCGTTTTCTTATTCTGCTCAATCTGTTTTTTCTTTGAATTATGATTTAAAACCATAGCTATGCCTGCAATAACAGCAATTGCTCCAAGAAATATACTTCCTGCTACAAACATAAATAATCCAATAATTCCAATGGCTGCTCCACCATATAAACAAAACTGTTCAAAACTGCTCAGCACATACTGAGACAAGGCACGGCTTTTCCTGGAATCAATATGCTGATTAAATTGATCTACCAATTCTTTTTCATTTTGCCCATCCGTCGTTTTCGTAGCAAATGTATCAATATTAATTTCAATTTCATTCGGGATCTTCATTCGGTTCTGTGCCACAATATCATTGTAAGCATTCAACACCCAATCTTTTGATAACGCAAATGCTAATTTCTGTGAAGATACACTTGAGTGTGTTGTTTCCGCCTTCATAGCTGCATCAGTTAACAGCTGTGTAAAATCTTTATGGGTATCAAAGGATGTTTGCTCAATTGTCATATTCTGACGTGCGCGCCCTTCATCTCCATCAAAGTCCACAACAAACTGCTCAAATTTTTCTTCTTTTCTTAACGGTAATTCTTCATCATCAAAATCTGTAACTAAACTGTTCAAAATCTCATCAAGTTGTTCCTTAATCGCTGCTGTTGATGCTTCCTGCTCAAAAATTCCTGTTAAATAAGTAAGCATCTCCGCATGCAGATGTGCACCCTCTAAAATATCCTCCAAAACGGGCCATGTTTTACTATACTTTTTCAAATATGTATAGGATGACGTATCTATTGTCTGGCGTTTTAAATTGATCGCATCAGACCACTGCTGTGTCTGCTGTTCTACAAATCCAGGCTTTTCCTCCAAATGTTCAAGCCATTCATTCATCTGACGTGAGATAACTCCCTCCGTATCTGCACCAAACAAACCACCTGCAAATGCATCCAATATAATAACTGCTTTTCTGTCAAGTTTTTCCTCATCTTGATTTGCCAGATATCTTTGGATCCATTTTAAGCATGCGCCTTTCCGATCTGCCCGTCTACAAATTAACGCAAAAAATAAAGATGTTTTTTCATCATTACGTTTAATTCCTTCTTTAACCGCTTTTTCCGCTAATTCCGGTTGATCATTGATCCATGCCGCTAAAGCTACTAAACAGGGTGCCAACCAATATCCCGGTGTCGATATCATCAGTTCTTCTGTTGCATTACTGATAGTTTCCTTCTTTACAATACCAATATCATTCGCCTGAAGAATACCGGTCGTTGTCCGTCGCACAATATCATAATGTCCATACTTTTTTTCAAGTTCCTGCCTGATTTTTACCAGTCGTGTCTCTGCCCGGTTAAGACGATTTTCTTTTTGCTGTACATTGATAAAATCATGAAATTCTTTTGCAAGGCTACCTATCTCGTCATAAACCACTTTAACATTACTGTTTACTGTACCAACACTTGAATCAATTGTCTGCAAATCACTGTGTATTGCTCCCAGATTATTTTCAATCGTTCTCAGATCGGCCTGTTGTATTACTCTTTCTTCCATTTCCTTGCCTCCTATTGTTTATAACTGTATTTTAAAAATTCGGCTATATACTTCTGTCTTTGTCCGTTATTAAGTTCCCCATTTTTCTGAAGCATATAACCTAAAACACAGATTTTCATAAACTTGTTACTGCAATTCAGCTCCTTCATCAAATTTGAATCCAGAAAAGTCTTTAATGTCCTCCCTCCATATCCAGATACCTTCCACTTTACATTCACCTTATCTATATACACACTTTTTCTAAGATAGCTCACTACACGATCGTAATATGCACAGCGCTCTTCACAATATCTGCATCCTACATGATGATCAATAATCTGGTCATAGTTTTCTGCTATATTCTGTATCTTTTTTCTTACCTCATATATGACATCTTCTCGATTTTTATCGTAATAAGACGTAACTAATGGCAATTTTATGCATTTCGGTTTATTATCCCCTTCTGCATATACAGCGGCATATCCCCTTCTCAAAGAACTTAAATATTCAATTTGTTCTGATGTCATATTCATCGCCCGTCCCATAGCCTCCCTGTCTTCCAGTGCTACTGTTCGATGAACGATTTTAAGGTTTGTGTTTTTAATCGTGTCTGGTGCTATTTTGGTTGGTATCTGATCTGCTATGATAATCCCCTGTCCAAATGTTCTGATCTCAGCCAGAAGATTACAGAAAAACTCAACAGATTTAGCCCTTGTATTTCCTCCATCCCCGCCTGCTGGAACATTCTTTAGTAAACGATGAGCCTCTTCTATCATTAAAATATGAGATAATTCTTTTGCACCTTTTGTCATAAGTGACTTTCTATATTCATATAATTGAACTAGAAGGATACCTATTACAAATGACTTAGTTTCATCGTCACCAATATCTTCCAACTCCATTATAACTGGTCTTGACAAAAGTTCTGCAATAGGAACTGATTTTGCGGTATTCAGCATTGCACCTTTTCCGCCTATCATCAACGAATATATTCTGGCCTGCAGAGCTGTCTTAACGTTGGACTGAACCTCTTGATGATACCCCATGGCATTAACAACTACATCCACCTTATCATACAGATCCGTCAATGTTGGGTATTCTGTCAATCCATAGCGATTTCTGTTTTCTACAATATCCCAGCCACGATCACTGTAGATTTCATACACTGCTTTTTCCAAAATGTACGGCAGAGGAGGATATAGATCAAAAGCCGCTTTGAAAGTTGACAAAAGGTAATCTATATGTGTTTGTAGTGAAATTCCTGGATTGGTTTCAAAGGGATTAATTCGATATTTTACAGAAGTTTGGGGTGCCTCTGCTCCTAACGTAAATACTAGTAAATCTTCAAACCCTTTCAGATTACGCATTTCCCAATATTCTCGTTTAGCTGATTCAATAACCAAAAAAGGAACCTTTTCTGTATTCCATAATGTATTTAAGATAGATTTTGATGTATTTGTTTTTCCTCCACCTGTAATTCCAATAATCAGGGCATGTCTGGTAAAATCATCCTTTTCCAAACAATACAGATTATTGATCTGACCACTAGATGCCCGACCCGCAATGCAAATATCCCCTATTGGAATCGGCTCTTTTATTGTCTGTCTGGTTCTGTTTGAAACCTCAAATTCAACGTATTCATCAATATAATATCCGGGAAATTCTTTTGTAGGAAGCTGACACAATACCGCAAGCTGATCACTGTTGAGTAATGTCTGAAACTTATAAATATATAACGATATTGGCTGATTCATGCCACTTCTATACCATTGACCCAATGGATGTAGATCAGCATTTCCACTTAAATCAGCCATCATATATGAATTTGGTATAACGTCTTTTATCGAATTATATTCTATAACACGAAATGGATCCGGTTTTGACTCTTCACCAGAAAAAGCTGATTTTATTATATTTCCTACTTTTTTAGCGTCTACCACATTGTCTGATGCGTAATATCCATTAACTCTCCACATTCCTCTTGAAACGCCATCTTTCAGGAACTGCTCCATATGTTCAAGATTTTCAAAATAATCTTTGCTGGAAAAATCTTGTTTTTGCGCCTGTAAATTTCCCTGTGCACCTCCTGATACGGTTTGGTTGATCAAAGAATATACCTGTTCCATTTCCTCCAATATGCGCTCGTGTCCAAAAGATACTGCAATATTACTAATACCTGTGGCAAAAATAACATAAGTAAAATTTTTGCCCAGCATTCCACGACATATATTTTCGATCTGAAAATTTTTCTTTTCCGCACCAGCTTTATTGGTAGGAATTCCAGTAAATAATCCGCCAAACTCCCTGGCACTTGTCCTAAGAGGATTTTCGGTCATCATCTCAATATCAATTCCCGGATATACCGCTTCATAGGAAGTTTTCAAACCCTCGATCAAAACTTTCAACGTACCGACATAAACCTGTATACCATCATCAGTACCTGTAATTGCATAGGCAAAAGGTACACCATGTCGAATGCAGCTGCTCAGAATATCTCCTATCAGAGAAGTTATGTCGATATCCTCTGTCTCCCAAAACTTAGTCAGCCCTGATATTTTAAAAAACTCTACATTCCTGCATTCCTCATATCCCGTAGATATGAAATTTCCATTTGGAATATAATCAAGTTCTTTTCTGCAAATAGCATAATTTTTTTCAGATGATGTATAAGTCCTATCCGTATTCACCATCGTTCCTCCCTACAAGCGACGTATAAAAGAAAAAATAAATCCTATAATTCCCATAATGATTTTGAACACTAAAGGAAGGTTTGTAAGGCAGAGTATGATTATCACCGCCCAGAGAATCCCTATAAAACCACATGTTGCAATAAAAAATGCAATTGCGGCAAAAGCAGCAATTGTCACTCCCCATACAACTCCCACCAGAATGATCCGATCAGGTACAATTGTTGTTCCACTTGCTTTATTAATAATCTTTTGTGCCACAATATTGTTATCTGCATCACGATGCCCATAAATCTCAACATCATTATTTTCTGCTACTGTACCAGCATTTAGCTTTCCATATACTATAATCTGATCACAAACATTTCCCATTGCGTTTAATGAAGTTCCCGTATAATCCGGGAAAATCTGAAACATTGTAATCTCGTCATCTAATGTAAACGGGATCCCCTTAAATAATGTTCTTATCAACTTAACCAGTACCGATTTTTTTTGAGTATCCACATTAATATTTTTTACAATTCCGTTTGTTATAGCCCCATGCGCAGTACCCGCAACAGTATTATTGGAATTCACTGACGAATAATTTGATGCGTTTCCAGACAAACCGGCGCTGGTGTTTTGCGTGGTCAGCGCCTGACCTGCACCATATACCTGCACAGTTTCTTCCTTCTCAGGCACAATTTCATTTCCATAGGGATCTACGTGTTTTAGTGCAGCACCTCCCCCAAGCAATACCTTTCGGCTTTTTCCTTTTCTTGTGTTCAATCCTCCTATTTCTGATTGAGACACGATTTGCGGTTGTGAACTATAAGCATTATCCCCTTGCATTGCAGCTGCATATGGGTCTTGTCCTATCGCGCATAACTCACAGACATCTCCAGGATGTGCCACATCATTTGAGCCACATATCCGACATTTGTAAGCCATTTTCATCCCCCTTGTCTATACAACTTAAACTATGTAAACATTATAATTCCCCCTGTTTATAATGTCAATTTTTTAAGCAATCCTTTCCTCAATAATAAAAAAACTTGAACCACAAAAATTTAATTTTTTCTCCCTTTACATCAAATAAAATCCCCCTGGATCAATATTTGATATTGTCCCAGGGGGCATTTAGTACTTATACATTTTTAATTATTTCTGCGCTGTTCCAATACGGACCAATGCACGGTGAAGCTTTGCTTCTGCCAGCTTTACCTCTTTGTCATCCATACTAGACTGGTTCATTTTCTCTTCTGCCAGCTTTTTTGCCTTTTCGGCACGGGCTACATCAATATCTTCGCTCCACTCCCAGGTAGTAGGGATCAGACGGCATTCGCCGTTCATCATGGTCAGCATTCCGCCGATGCAGGCTG
>ERZ838516.3577-NODE-3577-length-13552-cov-6.267245_pt1 | contig 13552 bp, 10 predicted proteins | sample MGYA00519910_ERZ838516 | MGnify/ENA primary metagenome ERZ838516 (study PRJEB31850, sample SAMEA3708837) | human gut metagenome | biome: human gut; feature: human-associated habitat; material: faeces | place: China | collected 2014 ... | reverse complement strand
AGGCTTAGAGTAAAGATTATGAAAATCAGTGAATTACTGCAGCGCATTGACTATACGGTATTGCAGGGCGATCTTTCAGATGAAGTGACGGGCATTTGTCATGATAACCGTATGCTTCAAAAAGGAGATGCTTTTATCTGTATCTCAGGCGCACGTTTTGACACACATACAATGGCAGGGGAACTGGCAAAGAAAGCAGCACTTCTTGTTGTTGAAAAGCCAGTTGAACTTGATGCTGATTGTAAAACAGCAGTTGTGCAGGTTGCATCTACAAGAGATATAGTTGCAGCACTTGCAGCAGCCTTTTATGGATATCCATCTGAAAAGGTGGTTTGTATCGGAATTACAGGATCAAAGGGCAAGACAACATGCACTCATATGATGGCTGATATTTTGCGTGCAGCTGGTTATCTTACTGGAACAATAGGTACAAACGGTGCCATAATGCCTGCAGGATGCGATCATGCTGTATGGGGATCCGATAAATATAGCTGTGCACCGTGTAATGAGACACCAGGCTATGACTGCTATGAATTAAATAATACGACACCTGATCCTATGGAATTGCAGATGTATCTGGCAATGATGGTAAAGGCTGGCTGCACGCATGTTGTTTTAGAGGTTTCTTCTCAGGGCATGAAACAAAAACGAGTGGCAACAGTAGATTTTGCTTATGGTGTGTGGACCAATATCGAGACTGGTGATCACATTGGACCGAATGAGCACAAGGATTTCGAGGAATATCTATATTGCAAGGCGATGTTGTTAAACCAGAGCCGCCGTGCTTATGTAAACTGTGATGATCGTCATCTGGATGCTTTTATGAAGTATGTAACCTTAAGCGATGGTTCTGATGGTCGCACAAAGCAGGTATTCTATTATGGAGAAGGCGAAAAGGCCGATTATCGCATTGGCAATTTAAAGAAGAGCCAAAATGGTGTGCTTGAGGCTCCAGGAATCGAGTTTACGATTAGTGGTGCGTTGGATGCAGACATTCGGGTCAACCTGCCGGGCGATTTCAATATGTACAATGCGGCAGCAGCAGTTGCCATTGCACATGATATGGGAATTTCCACTGATATCATCAATAAAGGATTAACTCATTTAAGGATTCGCGGACGTTTTGATATTGTGTTCAATAATGGCCATTTTGCAGTCTGTGTCGATTTTGCCCATAATGGTTACAGCACAAGAAATCATCTTGAAGCACTTCGTGAATATCATCCAAAGCGTATTGTCTGCGTATTTGGTGCTGACGGAAACCGTTCAAAGTATCGCCGCTACGAGATGGGAGAGGCGAGTGCACTGTTAGCCGATTTGAGTATTGTCACTGCCGGTCACAACCGCTATGAGACATTTGATCAGATTTTTGCTGATATCAAAATTGGAATCGATAAGGCACAGAAAGAAAAAGCAGAACCTGTTTCGTATTTGGTCATTCCGAACCGCAAGGAAGCAATTCGTTATGCGATTGAACATGCACAGGAGGGCGATATGATTACCATTCTTGGACTGGGACATGAGAGTTACCAGGAGGAGAATGGAGTTAAGACACCGCACAGTGATATTCAATTTGCGGCACAGTGCTGTAAGGAGTGTTATCCGCAGGGGTGAAAAAACAGTAATTAGCAGAATGGCTACAAAACACTTGAGGGAGGAAGAAAAATGGATAGACAAAAGGTAAAGTCAGGACTGGGATTAATGTTCTGGGGAAACATTGTGGCATTATTTGCAGTAATTCCAATTCTGGGAGTAATCGCAGCTCTTGTTGGCGGAATCATGGAATTGATTGCGATTGTAAATCTGAGAAAACAAAGTGAAAATTATAACAATGCATTTTGGTTTACAATTGCTGGAATTGTGCTTGGGCTCTTCGCCGGTGGAGATGGATTATGGGGAACAGCGATATCAATTCTCCATGGCCTTGCAACATTGGGTGCAACCTACTACATTTGCACAGCAACAGAGGAATGTGTAAGTATAGTATCTTATGAGGTAGCAGATTATTGCCACAGCGTATGCAACTGGTATGTAACTTGTATGGTTATTTCATTGGCGATCAGTGTTGTGATGCTCGTATTTTCAATTATTCCGATATTAGGATTTATCGTCGCAGCAATTGGATCATTGGCACTTATTGTAGTGGCTATTTTCCAATTAATAGCGTCCATTCGCTTTTTGATTATGCTTTGGAAGTGCCAGGGGGTGCTGTAAGGAAGTAGTAGGATAAGTTTCTTGATGGTGTGGAAAAAGCAAATCGCTAAAAAACTATAAAGTAAAATGAAAAGTGATAACATAATATTGTGAAAAGGATGGCATAGCAACTGCCATCCTTTTTGTTTCGCTATTCCCTATAGCTAATATTTCAATCCGCATACATCAATCTTTTTTGAATGATGACGACGTTTTTATTTTAACATGTTTTTGAAAAAAAAGAATCGGAAATAGTTGACAATAAAAAGAAATAGGTTATAATGAAATTAGACATAAAACTTATTCATATAACTAATGAAAAATAGAATTAATAAAGTTAAGTTGAAACCGTTGACCTGCTTTTAGAAAGGAGCATGAGCTTATGGAATATCTTGCACACATTAGTGATGATAAGACACGTAAACAAACAGTATTGGAACATTCTCAAAATGTTGCAATGCTTGCAAAGCAATACGCAGATGTATTTGAAGCTGGAAGTTGGGGATATTGTTGTGGAGAGACACATGATATTGGCAAGTATTCAGATGAATTTCAGGAAAGATTAAAAGGTGGAAAACTAGTGGATCACGCGACTGCTAGCGCTAAGGAACTTATTGCACGTGGAGGTATGTATTCACTAGCTGCATATATTACAGCAGGTCACCATGCAGGGTTACCAGATAAAGGTACTGATGCAGATGATGCAGGGCGTGGAACACTTTGTGGAAGAGAAAAAAAGAAAATTCCAAATTATCAGGCATATAAGGATGAAATTAAAATTACTGAATTAGAGCGTCCTAAAAGAATGATTGGTAAAAATGCGTTTTCAATGGCTTTTTTTCTTAGAATGATTTACTCGTGTGTAGTCGATGCGGATTTTCTTGACACAGAGAATTTTATGCAAGAAGGAAAAACGAATCGGCAGCCTGGGATTATTACTGAAGAACTGTGGGATAAGCTTACTAGTTACATAAGTTCGTGGTTAGCATGTAAGGATGAAGATACAGTAAATGGTCATCGCACTCAAATTTTAAAAAGTTGTATTAAAATGGGTGCAGAGAAGCCTGGAGTTTATACATTAACGGTACCGACAGGCGGAGGAAAAACAGTTTCGTCATTGGCTTTTGCACTACAACATGCTTGTGTTCATAAAAAGAGACGAATTATTTACATTATTCCGTACACTAGTATCATAGAACAAAATGCAAAGGTATTTCGTGAGATATTAGGAGAAAATATTGTATTAGAGAATCATTCTAATGTTAAATATGAAGAGGGGGATGAATTAAATCCAATGCAGTTGGCGGCAGAAAATTGGGACAAACCAGTTGTAGTGACAACAAATGTACAATTTTTCGAATCACTATTTTCCAATAAATCGTCTCGATGCAGAAAGCTTCACAATATTGCAGATTCAATTCTTATTTTTGATGAAGCACAGATGATTCCGCTGTCGTATTTAATACCATGTACAGCTGCAATAGAGGAACTTGTTCAAAATTATGGATGTACAGCGGTTCTTTGCACAGCAACGCAACCAGCGTTGCAACCATTCTTTTCGGAACAAACAAAGTTTACAGAAATTTGTCCAGATGTGCAAGCACAGTTTACTTTTTTTAAGAGAACTCAAGTAAAGCAGCTGGGAGTTTTATCGAGAAGTGAATTAAAAGAAAGAATGAAAACTGGTAAGCAGGTTTTATGTATCTTAAATAGCCGGGAAGATTCACAGAGTTTATATCGTGAATTGGTGGATGAATTGAAATCGGAGGAAGTAGAAACAGACGAGATACAGATAGAAGAAGCAGATGAAGCAAAGTTAGATTCAGTAGAAGTTTGTTTCTACTTGTCTACATATATGTATCCTATTCATCGCAGACGTAGACTTGAACAGATTCGTGAACGGTTAAAATCTGGAAAACGCTGTATTGTTATAGCGACAAGCTTAGTGGAAGCTGGTGTGGATTTGGATTTTGATACTGTTTATAGAGAACTTGCTGGAGTGGATTCCATCGTTCAGGCAGCAGGAAGGTGTAACCGAGAAGGAAACAAAAAAATGGAAGAATGTACTACCTATGTTTTTGAATTTGATAAAACGAATCATCAACCATCGGAGTTAAAACTGCCAAGGGAATTGGCAAAGACTGTTGCACAACAATATTGTGATCTTGCCTCAATGGAGGCAATTGAATCATATTTTTGCCAGTTACACTCTTTAAAGAAAGAGGAATTAGACAAAAAGAAAATTTTGCCGATGTTGGAGCAATATGCAAAAAAAGCAAGTTATCCATTTGCATCAGTAGCAGCTGAATTTAAGTTAATTGAGAATGAAACCAAAACAATCGTAATAGGAAAAGAACCAGAAGCGGAGAAAATTATACAGAGATTACGTTTTGGAGAGCACTCAAGAGAATTAATGAGAGATGTTGGCCAATACAGTGTTCAGATTTACAAGGATGCTTATGAAAAATTGCGTGCAGCTGGATATTTGGAGGCTGTGGAAGGTTTTGATAACGAACTTGCGATACTTAAAGGAAAAGAGCTTTATAAAGAGGAGTATGGATTGCAAATGGATGTGGGGTTTGGTGATGCCATTTTTGGATAATAGATAGTTTTAAGAATGGCGAGATGGAAAGGTGGTTGTGATAATAATGGTTAAAAGCAACAAGAAGGAGTGAGGCAAAATGAGTGTAAAAATACATGTATGGGGAGACTATGCATTATTTTCGAGACCAGAAATGAAAGTGGAACGATGCAGTTATGATGTGATGACGCCGTCGGCGGCACGTGGGATTTTGGAGGCTGTGTATTGGCATCCCGGTCTTATGTGGATTATTGACAAAATTTATGTTTGTAAGCCAATTCAATTTACGAATATTCGGCGCAATGAAATAAAAAGTAAGATATCAGCAAATAATGTATTGCAAGTTATGAATGGTGCTGATAAGGAATTGTATGTTAGTGCAAAAGATGATATTGTGCAGAGGGCATCGCTTATGTTAAGAGATGTAGAGTATGTGATTGAGGCACATTTTAACATGACGGAGAAGGCAAACGCCACTGATAATCCGGGTAAATTTCAGGATATTTTTAAGCGACGTTTACAATCTGGGAAATGCTATCATACTCCATATTTTGGTACACGAGAGTGCCCTGTCTATTTTGAACCATGTGAAGAGAATACGATAAAGACGGCGTATGAAGACATTGACGATAAAGATCTCGGATTTATGCTGTATGATTTTGATTATTCAAATAAAGAAGAACCACAGCCGATTTTCTTTCGAGCGATTCTTAAGAAGGGAGTACTTGATGTACGGAATTGTGAGGTGTATCGATGATTCTGCAAGCATTAACGGAATACTATGAACGGTTGGCAGAGCAGGGAATTGTGTCAAAGCCAGGATGGAGTACAACAAAGGTATCGGATGCGATTGTACTGGATTTTGATGGCCAAATTATAGGTGTTTTGCCTCTAAAAGAGGTGATAATTCGAGGAACCAAAAAGATGGAGGTTTCGCGAGACTGCAAGGTTCCACAGATGGTTTCACGTTCCAGCGGTATCAAGGCAAATTTTCTTTGCGATAATGCAAAATATATACTTGGCATTGTTGAGAAGAAAAAGGATGGAAAGGAATCAGATAAAGAGACGGAAGGTGTTGATGAAAAGGAACTTTCACGGGCTTTTGAATGCTTTGAAGCGGCAAAAAAATTACATTTACAAATTTTGAAACAAGTGCAAGGGGATGTGGCACAGGCTGTGTGCAGTTTCTTTGAAACGTGGAATCCACGTAAAGCAAGAGAAAATCCAATTATTTCTCAAAACTGGGACGAATTGACGGCAGGAGGAAATGTAGTATTTTACATCAATGGAAAGTATGCACAGGAAGACCATGCAGTAGCAATGGCTTGGGAGAAAATGTGTGTGGAAAGTGATGGAACAGAAGAACAGGTTGGAAGATGCCTGGTAACAGGAAAACAGACAGAAATTGCCAGAATTCATACAGTAATTAAAGGAGTAAGAGGAGCTCAGTCTAGTGGTGCAGCGCTTGTGTCATTCAATGCATCAGCTTTTGAATCTTATGAAAAAGAGCAAAGCTACAATGCACCAGTTGGAAAATATGCGATGTTTGCATATACGACTGCGTTAAATTATCTTTTAACACAAAGTAAATATGTGAAATTATTAGGTGATACAACAGTTGTATATTGGTCAGAGGATGCAGATATAGAGTGCAAGGATCTGTTCTTGGCAGCAAGCGAGCCAACGACTGACAATCAAGAGTTATTGGATGGAGTATTTTCAAATCTGGAAAAGGGATATGCAGTAGACGTAGATAGTGTATATAAAAATATTAATTTGAATCAGCGTTTTTATATTCTTGGAATTGCACCAAATGCAGCACGTCTGTCGGTTCGATTTTTCTATACAGATGAGTTTGGAAAAATTCTTCAACATTTGAAGGAGCATTATGATCGAATGGAAGTTGTACGGCCAGCAAAAGATACCATTCACTATATGGGAATTTGGCGTATGTTGCAGGAAACCGTAAATAAAAAGTCAAAGGATAAAAGTCCACAGGCAGGGATGGCAGGTCGTACATTTTCTGCTATTCTTTCAGGAGGTCGTTATCCAGAAAGTATGTATTTTGCGGTGCTGGAACGTATCCGTGCAGAGCAAGATGATTCAGATGCGCATAGCTATAAGATTACACGTGGCAGGGCAGGAATTATTAAAGCGTATTTGATTCGGAATACAAAAAGTTTACAAGGAAGAGAGGGATTATTTGTGGCACTAAATGAAGCATGCAATGATGTTGCGTATGTATTAGGGAGAGAGTTTTCAGTGTTAGAGGATATTCAACAAACAGCCAATCCTGGAATTAATGCAACGATTAAAGATCGCTATTTTAATTCAGCGTGCGCAACACCAGCGGTTATTTTTCCAGTTTTATACAAATTGAAAAATAGTCATGTACGGAAGTTATCGGTAGGAAATGCAATTTATTTTGAGAAGATTTTAACAAGTCTTCAAGCAAAGCTTCCAGCGGAAGGACTTCCGCTGCGCTTGACTTTGGAACAGCAGGGAAAATTTATACTTGGCTATTATCATCAGACTCAGAAACGTTATGAAAAGAAGGGAGAAGATTAAAATGTCAGAAGCAATTAAGAACCGATATGAATTTATGATTTTATTTGATGTGGAAAATGGAAATCCTAATGGAGATCCAGATGCAGGAAATCTTCCACGAATTGATCCAGAAAGTGGATATGGACTGGTAACAGATGTGTGTCTGAAACGCAAAATTCGAAATTATGTGGAACTTGTAAAGGAAAGTGAGCCAGGATATCGAATTTATGTAAAGGAAGGTGTTCCGCTGAATCGCAGTGATAATGAAGCATATCAGTCTATTGGAGTGACCGATAAAAGCGTAAAGGAAGCAAAAAAGAAGGATCCGGATATTGATTTAAAAATCCGAAATTATATGTGTGACAACTTTTTCGATATCCGTACATTTGGAGCTGTTATGACAACATTTGTTAAGGCGGCTCTAAATTGTGGTCAGGTGAGAGGACCGGTGCAACTGGGATTTGCGAAAAGTATTGATCCAGTTATTAGCCAGGAAGTAACGATTACGCGTGTTGCGATCACAACTGAAAAGGATGCAGAGGAAAAGAAAACGGAGATAGGAAGAAAGTCTATTATTCCATATGCATTATACCGGACAGAAGGGTATGTTTCTGCGAATCTTGCAAGGAAGGTGACAGGATTCAGTGAGGAAGATTTGGAACTTTTATGGCAGGCTATTATTAATATGTTTGAAAATGACCATTCAGCGGCTAGAGGAAACATGGCAGTACGTGAATTGATTGTATTTAAGCATGATTCTGAGCTTGGAAACTGTCCAGCATATAAGCTTTTTGATGCTGTAGATGTGCATCGTAAAGATGGCGTTATTTGTGCAAGAAAGTATTCTGACTATGAGGTAACGCTTCACACGGAGAAAATTCCTGACTCAGTGGAAGTGATGCGAAAAATTTAATAGGAAGAGAGAATGAAAAAAGCGACAGGACAGAAGATAATCTAAGGAGGGCAGTACGCATGGACTATCAGGAAGATGAATATTTGATGCTATCTGGCATACAACATTTTGCATTTTGTAGACGCCAATGGGCTTTGATTCATATTGAGCAGCAGTGGGAAGACAATGTGCGTACAGTAGAAGGAGAGCTAATGCACAAAAGAGCACATGATATTAATTTGATTCAAAAGTCAAAGGATGTTCTGACGGTCCATGCGTTGCCAATTAGTTCAAAGAAAATGGGTGTGTCTGGAGAATGTGATATTGTGGAGTTTAGAAAAACAGAAGAGGGAATTCAATTACATGGTCACAGGGGCTGTTATCAGGTGTATCCAGTAGAATATAAGAGAGGCACTCCTAAGATAACAGAAATGGATCGATTGCAATTGGTCGCTCAGATTATTTGTTTGGAAGAAATGTTTCAAACTGAGATATCGCAGGGTGCAATCTTTTATGGGGAAATCAGGCGTAGGGAAATTGTGGAGGCAACACCGCAGTTGAGAGATTTTGTGAAAACTGCATTTGAGGAGATGCATCAACTGTACAAACGAGGCTATACACCAAAAGTGAAATGGAGCAAAAGCTGCAATGCATGTTCACTCAAAGAGATTTGTCTGCCAAAACTCGGCAAGAAAAAGGACGTTAGAGCATATATCAATGCTGCGTTATCAGATGAAATGACTTAAAAGAGAGGAATATAATGAAAAAATTACTAAATACCCTGTATGTAACATCTGCTGACAGTTATTTGGCATTGGATGGGGAAAATGTGGTTATTCTTGAGAAAGAAAATGAACTGGGAAGATTACCACTTCATAATCTGGAGGCAATTATATCATTTGGATACCGAGGAACTAGCCCAGCATTGATGGGGGCTTGCGCAGAGCGAAATGTTTCATTATGCTATGTCACGCCTCAAGGAAGATTTTTAGCTCGGATAAGTGGAAAAACAAAGGGAAATGTATTGCTTCGAAAAAAACAATATGCAGTTTCAATGGATGAGATGAAAAAACTTTCGATTGCAAGAAATTGTATTATGGGAAAAGTACATAATGCAAGATGGGTTTTGGAACGTGCTGTTCGAGATCATAGTATGCAAATTGATGTACCAGAAGTAAAAGCTGCATCTGATACATTAAAGCGAACACTGAAAGAAATCAATAAATGCGAGGATATTGATCGTCTTAGAGGATTAGAGGGTGAGGCAGCAAGCACATATTTTCGTGCATTTGATGAATTGATTCTTCAGCAGAAGAAAGACTTTATTTTTCAAGGAAGAAATAAACGACCTCCTATGGATAATGTGAATGCGTTACTTTCTTTTGTATATACATTATTAGCGAATTCAATGGCATCTGCACTTGAGGCAGTGGGATTGGATCCATATGTGGGATTTATGCATACAGATCGACCTGGCAGATGTTCGTTGGCGCTTGACATGATGGAGGAGTTAAGATCATCATTTGCAGATCGCTTTGTACTGACATTGATTAACAAAAAGATTGTTACTGGAAAGCAATTCAAAAAATCCGAAAATGGAGCTGTTATCTTAAAGGAAGATGCTAGAAAAGTAGTGTTAATCGAGTGGCAGAAGCGAAAGAAAGAAGAAATTGTGCATCCATTTTTGGAAGAAAAAGTGGAGTGGGGACTTGTTCCATTTGTTCAGGCAATGCTTTTGGCAAGGTATTTAAGAGGTGATTTAGAAGAGTATCCACCGTTTTTATGGAAGTAGTTGGTTGGAGAATATGAGAAAAGGAAGGAAAACGGATGCTTGTATTGATTACATATGATGTGAATACGGAGACATCTGCTGGAAAAACAAGATTAAGAAAAGTGGCAAAACAGTGTGTTAATTATGGCAGAAGAGTTCAAAATTCAGTATTTGAATGTATTCTTGATGCTACGCAATGTGTGCAGCTAAAGGCTTCATTGATTGAATTGATAGATGAAGAAAAAGATAGCTTGCGATTTTATTATCTTGGAAATAAGTATAAAACAAAAGTAGAGCACATTGGAATAGATAATGGTATAGCAGCAGATGATGTATTAATTTTATAATGTGAGAATACAGAGACAAAATCATTCACTTTCGTGTAGTATATTCATTGAAACATTTTATCTCTGTGAAAGAATGGAATATTGGCTATTTAGTAGTAATGGCAAAGATATTATTAAGGAAGTGAGCTTAGATTATTGACAAAATATTTCTGATATTTTAATTTTTTAGAGATGAAAAAGAAAGAATTAAAAATCAGGTGCGAATCGGAAGTGATATAAAAAAAGCTGGGAGATTCGCACCTGAAAATATTAAAAAATTAATTGAAAAATGCACAACTATGTGCTAGAGTGAAGAAAAGAAGCAAAATCTATAAGTAGGATAAAATATAATGCATAAAAATATGCATTATAAAAAAATAATTATAGATATTTTTGCAGTCACCTTCCGCGAGGAAGGTGTGGATTGAAATCGTGATATCCAGTGTGTGAGCGTCTACGAACTTTGTCACCTTCCGCGAGGAAGGTGTGGATTGAAATTTTAATGCTCTTGGTAAGCTCCTCAGCCCCCTCAGTCACCTTCCGCGAGGAAGGTGTGGATTGAAATTCGCAGAAATAATTTTCCTCTGCTACAACCTCAGGTCACCTTCCGCGAGGAAGGTGTGGATTGAAATTTTTGAATAATGACAAATTACAGCAGGCGGGCAAAGTCACCTTCCGCGAGGAAGGTGTGGATTGAAATGACTTGTCGGCACTGTACGCGCTGATCGGTGTACCGTCACCTTCCGCGAGGAAGGTGTGGATTGAAATTTAGGTGGATGCTTATGTAGTATCTACCGTTTATGTCACCTTCCGCGAGGAAGGTGTGGATTGAAATACGGTCTTTGTGATCGGCTGGTCTTTTGGCTGTGGTCACCTTCCGCGAGGAAGGTGTGGATTGAAATATCAGCTTCTCGAACTCCGCCTGACTCATCCGGTGTCACCTTCCGCGAGGAAGGTGTGGATTGAAATCATGAATCCGAATTATAAATGAATCCCATGTATGTCACCTTCCGCGAGGAAGGTGTGGATTGAAATCAGATTGATATGCCGTCCACACCCATCGAATCAGTCACCTTCCGCGAGGAAGGTGTGGATTGAAATCTTGCATCACTTATGATGCAGTTAAGACCACCAAGGTCACCTTCCGCGAGGAAGGTGTGGATTGAAATTGTTTCAATCTCTTCTTCTGGCTGCTCCGGATCGTCACCTTCCGCGAGGAAGGTGTGGATTGAAATTGGTCCAGCCTCTCCTGCAATAAACATCGAACCTGGTCACCTTCCGCGAGGAAGGTGTGGATTGAAATCACGTACTCGTCAATAGCATCAAGCCGATCAAGGTCACCTTCCGCGAGGAAGGTGTGGATTGAAATGGATAATGGCTCAGAATCAATGGGTCATCGACCTGTCACCTTCCGCGAGGAAGGTGTGGATTGAAATTCATAAGAGTATGTAACCATATATACAGCCGCCGGTCACCTTCCGCGAGGAAGGTGTGGATTGAAATGTGTTCAGTCCGACATATCACTTCGAGGGCGAAGCGTCACCTTCCGCGAGGAAGGTGTGGATTGAAATGGCTCCAGCATCTGGATTCTGTCCCGTGTGGTATCGTCACCTTCCGCGAGGAAGGTGTGGATTGAAATTTCTTTTTGTCCCAACTGGTTTGTATCCATACATGTCACCTTCCGCGAGGAAGGTGTGGATTGAAATATATTGATGCTGAGCGTAACATTGAGATTATTTTGTCACCTTCCGCGAGGAAGGTGTGGATTGAAATAAGCATTGCAGCGTGTGTAATATTTTCTGTGACGCTGTCACCTTCCGCGAGGAAGGTGTGGATTGAAATTTGTCGATGATGATTGGGACTTTAAATCCAAATGTCACCTTCCGCAAGGAAGGTGTGGATTGAAATTCGGTATAGCTCTCCACACCGACATCCTGCTTCCGTCACCTTCTGCAAGGAAGGTGTGGATTGAAATTGGAGAGCAAGGTAAATGAGTATTTTGAGTATTGCGTCACATTCTGCAAATGGATCCAATTTCACAGATTTGATAAGGAAGCTCCGCCCCCATTTAGGGGCGATTTTGCGATGTAGCTTGAGATTATTTCGATCTTTCTTTCTGTATTTTGTTACAAAAATCAGATGAATCATCAATAGATTCTTATTGTGTCGTCTATGCTGATAAATAATTTTGAAGAAACAGATAAGTTACCAATAGCGGTAGAAGAAGAGATGACTTATGGTAAAAAATAAAAGAGATGCTAGGTTCTATCCGTTTTTGACACTGAATGATAATACCAAAATTATACATTCGGAAGTACTAGAAAAAAATGGTGGCGAACAGGTTGAAGTTCGCATCAAAAAAGCAGTTAATGGAAAAATTCGTTCAGCATCTTGCTGGCTGCCTGATTATAGATGGGAAAATATTGTTGGGTTTTCGGAAGTTGAAATTAAGTATTTTCAAGGATACCTAGAAACCATTGCTCACATTATTATGCAGTTAGCTCGTGAAGGCGGTTTTGAAGGAAGTGTGGATAGTGCATTAAATAAATCCTAGGAGATTCGCATCAGAAAAATTGAGGATTTTGCAAGAAAAAGAGTTGAAAAGGGAGTAACATTAATGTAAAATTAAAATGATTTATGCAATGAGCGCAAAAAGTGATTTTGAATGTGAATGGAAAACTTTTGCGTGAAAATTGCTGTCGATCTCCTTGTGAGGTTGTGAGTTGAAATGAGCTAAATTATAATCATCCAGAGTTGGAAGATGGTCGACCTCCTCGCGAGGTCGTGAGTTGAAATGGCAAAGAGGCTATGGTTGGTATGTTTGCTATTGCCAACTTTTTCAATTAGCCATCAGGTGCCTGCCACCGGAAAAACGGAGGCGTGAATTGAAATATTGTTGAGAGGAATATTTCCTTCGGCATGAATGCACTCGTCGAAGTGTTGTCTATTAAATAATCGTTACAGTTCGCGGCTAAGTTAATACGTAAATCTAACCCGAAGGTGAATAGCTTTCACGAGGTGGACACTTGAAGCAGGTCTTTCAAAGTAATGTATAATAAGAAGGAACATAACAGGAGCCTGCGGAGTTTGGTCCTCTGACGAAACCATTGCACTGAAGGGTTTTCGCAACATATCTTTGCGAACTCTAATAGCTAACCGAGCCATATAGGAAATCCCCCCGAAATAACCTTGACATTTTAAATTGCTGAGTGTAATATACAATATATCTTTTTCTGCCATTT
>ERZ838516.3539-NODE-3539-length-13740-cov-4.535477_pt1 | contig 13740 bp, 6 predicted proteins | sample MGYA00519910_ERZ838516 | MGnify/ENA primary metagenome ERZ838516 (study PRJEB31850, sample SAMEA3708837) | human gut metagenome | biome: human gut; feature: human-associated habitat; material: faeces | place: China | collected 2014 ... | reverse complement strand
TGAGCGAATGGGAAACCAAGATAGAGGCGATAGCCAACAGTACTATTCCGGTCAATGTGACCAGTTTGTCCGGTGTACCCTCGTGGATGCTGGTACTTATCAAGCGTATTCTCGAAAAGACCGGCAAACAAACACTGGAGGAAGTGTGGCCGAATCTGGAAGTATTCTTCCACGGCGGAGTGGCTTTCACCCCTTATCGTGAGCAGTACAAACAGGTGATTCACTCAAAGATGATGCATTATGTAGAGACCTACAACGCTTCCGAAGGGTACTTTGGTACGCAGAACGATCTTTCGGACCCTGCCATGTTGCTGATGATCGACTACGGTATTTTCTACGAGTTCGTTCCGCTGGAAGAAGTTGATAAGGAAAATCCACGTGCTTACTGCCTCGAAGAGGTGGAACTTAACAAGAATTACGCAATGGTGATTTCTACGTCCTGCGGATTGTGGCGATACATGATCGGTGATACGGTGAAGTTTACCAGCAAGAACCCATATAAGTTCGTCATCACAGGACGTACGAAGCATTTCATCAATGCTTTTGGAGAAGAACTGATTGTAGATAATGCCGAAAAAGGCCTGGCCAAGGCTTGTGCCGAGACGGGAGCACAGGTTTGCGAATACTCTGCTGCACCGGTATTTATGGACGAACATGCCAAATGCCGTCATCAGTGGCTGATAGAATTTGCCAAGATGCCGGATTCCGTAGAGAAATTTGCCGCTATACTTGATGCTACATTGAAAGAAGTAAATTCGGACTATGAGGCGAAGCGTTGGAAAGATATTGCTCTGCAACCACTGGAAGTCATCGTTGCGCGTCCGGGATTGTTCCATGACTGGCTGGCAAGGAAGGGGAAATTAGGCGGACAGCACAAAGTGCCCAGATTAAGCAATACACGCGAGTATATAGAAACAATGCTGGTGCTGAACAATGAATAAAGTTATCCGAACAAATTAAATCATTATATGACAGGAAGTGTCCTACGGTGTACATAATATGCACTGTGGGACTTTTTTTTGTATTACCAGCTTGCTGGCAGAATACAAGTTGCTTCAAATATCTTTCCGGTATGCAACAAATCATGAAACGACTTGCTTTGACTATAATTCCAGTTACATTCGCCTTAGATCGTCAGTAGTTTCCAATCGTTCCCTATACAGGAAACTCCAGTATCCACGGTCAGAAATTCCAGTATCCCGCCTTGGAAACTCTAGTATCTCGCCTCGGAAACGCCAGTGTCCCGCCTTGGGAACGCCAGTTCCCAGCCTAGAAACTGTGATTTCCTCAGCAGATACTCATTACAGTTGCAAGCATAAAGATTATCGGCCTACTTTAGGTGTTGCAGATAAAGTATCTGCAACCCATCTGCAACAGGTATCTGCAACGCTGTAAGTAACTGAAAACAAACAAGATAATCCGATTTTGTTGCAGATGGCAGATGTTTTTTACTTTTTCAAACTTAATGGAGGGAAGTGATGATTATTCCACAATGATTCCACCGCCCAGCAACAAACCATCTTTATAGAAGGCAGCAGCCTGTCCGGAAGCGATTGCCGTCAACGGTTCGTGAAGTTGTACATGCAGGAAATTATCCGGTGTAACTGTCACAGTACAATGATTTTCCTGTTTCCGATAGCGAATCTTCACAATGATATCCGCATGCCCTAACAAACGTTCCCGATTAACAATATTCCAATCTTTAAGTAACATCTCCGTTTTCTCCAAAGCCTGTAGGGAAGCGAGTACTACTTCATTCTTTTCCGGGCGAATTTCCTTCACAAAGACGGCACGATTCAAATGAATGCCCAAGCCACGCCGTTGTCCGACGGTATAAAAAGGATAACCCTCGTGCCAGTCTATAAAATCTCCCTTTTCATCGACAAATCGTCCACGTCTGACCTCCGCTGACCAAGTCTGACCTGCACTGACCTGGGGCTGACCTACGCTGACCTGCGGCTGACAATTGCTGACCTGTGGCTGACAATTGCTGACCAACCACTTTTTCAGAAAGCTTCGATAATCCATCGGGCAAAAGCAAACGCCCAGACTGTCCCTTTTCACCGCCACTTTCTGAAATCCCCGTTCAGCAGCAAAGGCACGTGCTTCCACTTTGGTAATATCTCCCATCGGAAGCAACATTCTCCGAAGAATATCCTGTTTGAGTCCCCATAAGAAAAAGGTCTGATCCTTGTCCGAATCGGCAGCGTAAGTTATATAATAGGTATCATCCACCTTTACTTTCCGGACATAATGCCCTGTAGCAATATAAAAAATCCCCATTTCATCGGCAATTTTGGAAAGAAGGGGCCATTTCAGATAGTTATTGCACAATGTGCAGGGCACAGGAGTATGCCCCACCATATATTCATGCACAAAATACTCGATGATCTGTTCGCGGAATATCTCGCGGGCATCATACGTGATATGACGGATTCCCAAACGCTCTGCCAGATGGCGGGCATCTTCCAGATATTCGGTCGAGTCGTTCAACTCATAGAAACGGAAAGTAACTCCGGTCACCTCATATCCGGCTTCCAGCAATCGCATAGCAGCTACGGAACTGTCCGTACCGCCGCTCATTCCTAACAATACTCGTTTGTTTTCTTCCATCATGCTGCAAAATTAAGGATTTTCCCGTATCTTTGTTTGTTAAAGCCTAAAGAGAATGGAAGAGAAAGCAAATACCGGACAAGTTATCATCGTTTTAACCGAACATCTGACGTTCGGCACACTGCTGATTCCTTATATGGCAGAGAAATCTGACGACGGTACATACCAACTCATTGAACAGGCTTTTCACGCTTCCCCCGAAGCAATCAGCCGAATGAACGAAGCCGAGCAACAAGCTATCGACATCGCCTCACATTACACAGAGAAATATCTGATGGGAATCTATTCGCGTGAGAAAACAGTATCCCGTTTTCTGCGCAAATTATCCGAAGATCCGGAACGGGTAAAGAACAATATCCGCCCATTCATCGAGAAAAAAATGCAGGAGATGCTGACATTGATACGCCATCATAATCTTCCTCTGTATCAGAAACAGGTCGGAAGCAAACTGCTATATGCGCATCACGCCTATCATGTGCATCCTCATGACGTGGAAATCCGTTTTACGTTTCTTGCCGATGAGACCAATTTCCGCTACCAGCTGCAATGCTATTATGACGGGCAGCCGCTCTCATTAAGTGAACAGAAGCCTGTTATCGTGCTGACCTCCTCACCGTCTGCCCTCTTACTGGGAATGGAGCTGTACTTCTTTCCGCATATTGAGAGCGTACGCATTCTGCCCTTTACCAAGAAAAAGAAAATCAGCGTCCCTGCTTCCCAAATCGAGAAATACATCGATAACATCGTCATTCCAATAGCACGCTATCATGAAATCACGACTCAGGGACTGAATATCATTGAAGAGACGTATGCCTGCGAAGCTGTCCTGTCTCTTGAAGATACCATTTACGACGAACAGATGTTGCGGCTTAGCTTCCGTTATGGTGACCAGTCATTTACTCCCGACACCGTGACCGAAATGAAGAAGATCATTTACCGGAACGATTTCGGCGAGATATTCTTTTTCCGTCGGGATAGCGATGCCGAAGAAGAGAAGCTCCGGATGTTAACAGATTCCGGCTTGCAACGAGTCAGCGACGTTCATTTCAAGCTGTCGCCCGATGCACCCGAAAAGACAATTACCGAATGGATCAGTACATATCGGAAGATGCTCCAACAGTCTTTTCTGCTGACAGGAAACATGGGGAATACTCCTTACTGTCTGGACGAAATCCGCATCGAACAGAGTTGTGATGATGAGCCCGACTGGTTTGAGCTACATATCACGGTAGTCATCGGCAATCTGCGTATCCCTTTCTCACGCTTCCGCAAGCACATCCTTGAAGAGAAAAGAGAATTTCTGTTACCGGACGGACGCATGATTCTTTTACCGGAAGAATGGTTCAGCAAATATGGAAACCTGTTGGAACTGGGCACCCAGACGGAGACGGGGATTCGTCTGAAACCGACCTTTGTCGGTGCCGTACAATCGGCTTTAGAAGAGAACGGACCTAAAGACCTGCCTTTCAAGAGAGAGATACGTAATGTTCCTGTTCCCCAAGGACTGAAAGCGAAACTACGACCCTATCAGCAGAAGGGATTCTCATGGATGGTGCAGCTGAACAAGCAAGGATTCGGCGGCTGCCTGGCAGATGATATGGGACTTGGAAAGACACTTCAGACGCTGACGCTGCTGCAATATATATACAAACCGCTTTCTCCCGATGCGGTCACTGCTCCTACAAAGCCCGTATTTACAGAAAGCACAGCTTCCGACAATCAGCCGGACAAAGAATGTACTGCCGGTAATCCTCCCGCCAAAGAGCAGATAGCAGATGCCGAAGGACAGTTCTCTTTATTTTCGTTCTCCTCCGAAGATGAGCTGCTGCCGGACGCACGGGAAATCAGAGAGAAAAATAAACCGAAAGAAGATGGTCACAGACAGGAACACGGAAAGAACTCCCGTAAGCCTGCCACTTTGATCGTTGTCCCCACTTCCCTGCTCCACAACTGGCGAAGAGAGGCTAAACGCTTCACGACTCTTGCGATAGCGGAATATAACAGCAACACCACGTTTCCCAAAGGACATCCGGAAAAGTTCTTCAATCATTTCCATCTGATATTCACGACTTATGGGATGATGAGGAATAACATTGATATTCTCCACTCCTACACATTCGAATACATCGTACTTGATGAAAGTCAGAATATCAAGAACAATGATTCCCTTACTTTCCGTTCGGTCATCCAGTTGCAGGGCAAGCATCGGATTGCACTTACCGGCACGCCTATCGAGAACTCTCTCAAAGATTTGTGGGCACAGTTCCGTTTTCTGCAACCGGACCTGCTAGGAGAAGAAAGCGCTTTTCATAAGCAGTTTATCATTCCGATCCGGCAAGGAAACGTCCGTATGGAGAAAAGGCTGCAACAGATCATTGCTCCGTTTATCCTTCGCAGAAGCAAAAGCGAGGTAGCGCCGGAACTTCCCCCGCTTACCGAAGAAACGATCTATTGCGCCATGTCCGAAAAGCAGAGTGAGAGCTACGAACAGGAGAAAAACAGCCTCCGCAACATATTACTCCAGCAACCCGAAAACAGAGACAGATACCATATGTTCAGCATCCTGAACGGTATCCTGCGTCTCCGTCAACTGGCTTGCCATCCGCAGCTTATCTTTCCCGACTTCGACGGGATATCGGGAAAAACGGAACAAATCATCGATACCTTTGACACACTAAGAAGTGAAGGACATAAGGTACTTATTTTTTCTTCCTTTGTCCGGCATCTGGAGATACTTGCCGAGGTATTCCGCCAACGGGGCTGGAAGTATGCTCTGCTGACCGGTTCCACCAACAACCGACCTTCCGAAATCGCCCATTTCACCGAGCAAAAGGATGTGCAGGCATTCCTTATTTCTTTGAAAGCAGGAGGAGTCGGTCTTAACCTTACACAAGCCGATTATGTATTTATCATTGATCCCTGGTGGAATCCTGCTGCCGAGTCACAAGCCATCGCCCGTGCACATCGTATCGGTCAGGATAAACAGGTTATCGCCTATCGTTTTATTACTCAGAACAGTATCGAAGAAAAGATTCTCCAACTACAGGAGGACAAGAGGAGGCTGGCAGAAACATTTATTACGGATAGTGAGGCACTGCCTGCACTGAGCAATGAGCAGTGGGCGGATTTGCTGAAATAACAATCAAACATCTCACTATTGCACCATAAAAGTGCATAATCTAAGCATATTTTAATTACCACGCACTTTGTAGTCATCCATTTTCTCCTATCTTTGCAACCCAAAACAATGCGACATGAAATACAAACTCATAGTGCTCGACCTCGACGGCACACTCACCAATTCTAAAAAGGAAATCTCTTCCCGCAACCGGGAAACGCTGATACGCATACAAGAACAAGGTATCCGTCTGGTACTTGCATCAGGGCGACCGACTTACGGCATCGTACCGCTCGCCAACGAGTTACGCATGAATGAGTTCGGCGGATTTATCCTGTCCTATAACGGTGGAGAGATCATCAACTGGGAAACCAAAGAAATGATGTACGAGAATGTACTGCCCAATGAAGTCGTTCCGGTACTCTACGAATGCGCCCGCACCAATCATCTAAGCATACTGACTTACGACGGAGCAGAAATAGTGACCGAAAACTCGTTGGATCCATACGTACAAAAAGAAGCCTTCCTCAATAAAATGGCGGTACGGGAAACAAACGACTTCCTGACTGACATCACCCTGCCGGTAGCCAAGTGCCTCATCGTCGGGGATGCCGGCAAGCTGATTCCTGTAGAATCCGAGCTTTGCATCCGCCTGCAAGGAAAGATCAATGTCTTCCGTTCGGAACCTTATTTCCTGGAGTTGGTTCCGCAAGGTATCGACAAGGCTTTATCTCTCAGCGTCCTGTTGGAAAATATAGGAATGACATGCGAGGAAGTGATAGCTATAGGCGATGGCTACAATGACCTGTCGATGATCAAATTCGCTGGTATGGGCATAGCGATGGGCAACGCGCAGGAGCCTGTGAAGAAGGCTGCCGACTACATTACACTGACTAATGACGAAGATGGGGTTGCGGAAGCGATAGAGAGAATCTTCAACGTCCCATAAGGCATTCTTCCTTCAGCAGATCAGACAAAATCCCTTGCAAGTTAAGTTGAAATCAATTATTTATTCTAACTTTGCACTTCCAATAGAACAAATATAAAATGTTATGGAACATCAACTTACCATTTACAACACGTTAGATAGAAAGAAAGAATTGTTCGTACCGCTTCACGCACCGCATGTAGGCATGTATGTATGCGGACCGACAGTATACGGTGATGCTCACTTGGGACATGCCCGTCCCGCCATCACATTTGACGTACTCTTCCGTTATCTGACTCATTTAGGATATAAAGTACGCTATGTACGCAATATTACCGATGTCGGTCATCTAGAACACGATGCCGACGAAGGAGAAGATAAGATTGCCAAGAAAGCCCGTCTCGAAGAATTGGAGCCTATGGAAGTCGTTCAGTATTACCTGAACCGCTATCATAAGGCAATGGAAGCACTGAATGTACTTTCTCCCAGCATCGAGCCGCACGCTTCGGGTCACATTATCGAACAAATCCAGCTCGTACAGAAGATTCTGGACGCCGGATATGCTTACGAAAGCGAAGGTTCCGTCTACTTTGACGTAGCTAAATATAATAAGGACTATCATTACGGCAAACTCTCCGGCCGCAACCTCGACGACGTACTGAATACCACCCGCGACCTCGACGGACAAAGCGAAAAACGTAATCCCGCCGACTTCGCCCTCTGGAAAAAAGCGCAGCCGGAACACATTATGCGCTGGCCTTCGCCATGGAGCGACGGTTTCCCCGGATGGCATGCCGAATGTACCGCCATGGGACGCAAGTATCTGGGCGAGCACTTCGATATTCACGGAGGAGGAATGGATCTGATCTTCCCGCATCATGAATGTGAGATCGCACAGTCGGTAGCTTCGCAAGGCGATGACATGGTTCACTACTGGATGCACAACAACATGATTACCATCAACGGTACGAAGATGGGTAAATCACTCGGCAACTTCATCACGCTGGATGAATTTTTCAACGGTACTCACAAGTTGCTGGCACAAGCCTACACTCCGATGACCATCCGTTTCTTCATCCTGCAAGCTCACTATCGCAGCACTGTAGACTTCAGTAACGAAGCATTGCAAGCTTCGGAAAAAGGGCTGCAACGTTTGATAGAAGCAATCGAAGGACTCGACAAGATCACTCCGGCCGCAACAACTTCGGAAGGTATCAACGTGAAAGAGCTGCGTGCTAAATGCTACGAAGCTATGAATGACGACTTGAATACTCCTATTGTCATCGCACAGCTTTTCGAAGGTGCCCGCATCATCAATAATATCAACGCAGGAAATGCAACGATCTCCGCAGAAGATCTGAAAGACCTGAAAGAAATTTTCCACCTGTTCTGCTTCGACATCATGGGGCTGAAAGAAGAAAAAGGTTCTTCCGATGGTCGCGAAGCCGCTTATGGCAAAGTCGTTGATATGCTTCTTGAACAACGCATGAAAGCAAAAGCCAACAAAGACTGGGCTACTTCCGACGAAATCCGTAATACATTGACTGCACTCGGATTTGAAGTGAAAGATACGAAAGATGGTTTCGAATGGAGATTAAACAAGTAATTCAAGTTCTCCCTAGCAAACTGTCTCATTAACCGCATATAAAACTGAGGGTCGATTCTTCGCTGAACCGACCCTCTTTCTTTCATAGAAACACAAACATCAATACCTATTTAAATTATCTCTTCATTTATTTTCAAGAATCATTTCCACCGGTTGTCCATGCTGACAAGTTACATCCAGTATCGTATGGGCACCTTTATATTCAAGCCTTACATTCGCCGGTGTCTCCAAGAAACTCCAGCGGCCTTTCAGCTCTATTATTTTACGAACAGGGCGGCTCGGTTCTTTTGTCGTATACGTCTTTTCCGCAATATTCAAGTTTGGGTCACAGACGCTGAGACGAATCGCCTTTTTTCCCTCTGCCGCATACATGACCATCGTTTCCGCAGGAATGGAAGTAACCACCAGCTTATCGTCAGCAGACCGGTAATCTTCAAAAACAGCATATCCGGTTATACCCGTTTTCCTGTCATAGACAATATGCGCAGTCTGATCACGTTGCCATACTTCGTATGCAGGCGTTTTCTTCAGTTCATCCAAATCCGAAGCTGAAGGCTGAATCAGTACCATATATTCATAAGTAGCATTCTTCGGGGCGTTGCCATGTTCAATCCAGGCAGAAGAAAACGTTCCTGTAGTCTTTTCGCGGGTTTTCTCATGACGCGACTCCTGTTCGGCTATCTGTGAACGAAGGGTTCCGTCAACTACATGATAATAATTATCATAGCCGTCGTGCAACCAATAGTTATCCTTACCTGTCTTCTGCTCTTTGCCGTTAAATTTCGTCTGGAAGAGAGTGGTCTCCGTAGGATAGTCAGCATTGCTGTTCGTGATGCCTGTTCCGAGGCAGATCATCCGGTTATCAAAACAGAAGACGGATTTACGGGCTACAAAGTCGGGAGTAAAGTTCTCATAATCACGTTCCGTCAGTTTCATTGCAAACATTCCGTTCATGCCGCCTAAAGAGCTGCTTCCGGAAAAGTTTTCCGTAGACCGTGCCATCGTCGTACCTTTCAGGGGACTGTCCAAGAGTTCAAAAGGAAGATGAATGGTAGTCGTACCGGGCAGACGGTTCCAGTCCCATCCTTCCTGTACAAAACCACTTCCGGCACGGGAGACGGGATTTCCTTTTCCCATAATCTGTACCGATCCGTAGCTTTGATAACGTCCGTAACGATTATCTTTCGCATAGATTTCAGCACCCCATACATCTGTGGTATATCCTTTCAGTGTCACCATCCAGTCTGCACGGCGGAAAATACCTGCCGATCCATAGTTATAAACAAAAAAACCGTGGGGAGCCTGTGCAGGCTGAATACCTTCTTTTCTGAAGAAATGTGCATTCCTTGTATTCCGATCACGTATCAGACGCAAATAATCGGCGGCCAGTCCATGATCGAATGTATTTCCCTGACCGGACAAGTCTCCTGACAATGCAATATTGGCAAATGCTTCTATATCATCGCTTCCCATCTTTCCGCCAAAAGGATGGCGACCGCTAATGCCTGTCCCCCATTCGTAAAGGTTACAATAATTGCGCATGGCGAGAAAGGCAGACTTGATATGTTGACGTGCCTCTTCCGTCAGTTCAAATCCGGTCCCGTTGGTGAGAGCGATAAATTGGCCGATGGTAGCCAGTACTCCGGTTGTATAGCCGGGATAGAAACCTCCGTGATGAAAGGTCGTTCCATCTACTTTGATACCGCCGAGAGTGCCCGGAGTATAATTCAGCGATGAAGACAACCAGCGCGACAAACCATTCAAAGCCTGTTCCTGTTCTCTTGCATCGGGGAACATCATGGCGGAGATAAACTTTGCCATCAAGAGCGTATGCCATGAATCCAGTAATTCATCCCGCTCCGGCGGACACGGTTGACGAGTCTCCTGTAAAGCAGCCCAGAAACGTAAAGTGGATAGATAGGCATCCCGGTGAGGATGTTTATAAATCGCGTCCCGCATGAGCCAGGCGGTAGTATATATTTTACGTACCTGATAGCCGTAATGATGATTCGTCCCCATGCCGCTGCCAAAAGCGAATCCCTGATCCATTGCATAGTCGAATACGGTAAAATAGTTCTTCTTCGATGTCTCATTCTGATTGTAGAAGGCATCGTATGCAAAACCGGCAAGCATCGTTTCGATATCATTCCATGACATCTCCCCTTTCTTCTTGTCTTGCTCGTCCGGTGCTACAACAGGAGTTCCGGTAAAGCCGGTCCCGGCTGCGGAGGGAGCAATGGCAGCTCTTTCAAAAGTCTTCCTTGCAGCGTTGATCTGTCCTTGGGGAGCTTTCTTCACATCGAGAAATTCAGTCAGGCGTTGTTCGATTGTTTTCAAGTCCTTCTTTTGCCGAGTTGTCAGTTTAGAAAGCAAGGGGACATCATAAGACTGCTGTTCCCACTTCCATACAAGACACCAATGCCAGAGGTCACGATTGGAAAGACCGTTGTTAGCTGGCAGTTGTTGGTCCGGTGTCGTGCGCAGGTTCATCTTCTTTTCCGGAAAGGTCAGGCGATCCAGAAAGATGCGCCCTTTACGGTCGGGAGCGACCAGACGATAAGAAACTATATTTTTATCTTTCTTATCCCCGTTCATGTAGGCGAAAGATATCCAGCAAGCCCGCCAGCCTGCCGCTTGCAGATGATACGTGAACCAATAAGAGACTTCACCCGCCTTATTTAGAAACTCAAAACGGATAGAGTCCTGTTGGGGTTTCTCGTTATATATCCACAGGGTAATACCAAATTGCTGTTCCTTTTTGGCATTCAGCGATAAAGGTTCTATCTGAACGTCCAGTGTCGAGGCAGGTTGGAAATCCCATTCCAGACTGCTTTCTCCCTCTTTATAGAAAAGAGAAGAAAGTTTCACTTCACCTTTCCCCGAAACTTTGAACGTCTCGGGAACCTTTTCTTCAAACCCTATGACCTGCGCATAAGAGGACAAAGAACAAAACAAGAACAGAAATATAAAACAAACAGCTTTCATGATCATTAATTGTTTAAAGGCAGTTCTTACCACACCCGGGTGTCAGGATGCACGACACCCGGGTGTCAGCATGTATGAGATCCGGGTGTCGGTATGTATGAGACCCGGGTGTCATACAAACCGTATTAGTATACGGTATCAGTAAGGTATACGGTCCGAAAGAATCTTTTCCGTATACCACGGATCGTCGATTTCTTTCAGCATTGCTCCCATTTCACGATAAAGTTGCTCCACAACTTCCTTATTTTCATCCAAAGGCAGATTATTCAGCTGATAAGGGTCGTTTACGTCATCAAACAGTAGACTTTTCTTTAGCTGTTTCGTCTCCCGGTCGATATACAGAGCCAATGTATAGCGAGCCGTCTTAATGCCGCGCGAAGAGGGGAAATAAGATTGCACCAATCCATCCTTATCTTTCTCTCCATCCAGATTCTGAATATACAACGCACCTGCCGGACGAACAATTTCCGCCTTTTCATCGAAGAAAAAAGGTGCGAAGTTGCGTCCCTGCACCTCGGAAGGAATCGAATCCCCCAGACCGCACAAGCCGAGTACGGTAGGCATAATGTCGGGAGCAGAAAGCAACAAATCATCTACCCGGGGCTGAATCTTACCGGGGAAACGAACCAGGAACGGAATATTCATAGATTCGGAATAGGGAGAGTTCTTAGGGTCGTCCGTTCGCTGGCTGCACATTGTTTCGCCATGGTCGGAAGCAAAGATGACTACTGTATTTTTATCCAATCCCAATTGTTTCAGTGCTTCCAAAATCTGTCCGAAAGCACGGTCTACTCCGGTCACAGAAGCAAAGTAGTAACGGACGGATTCCGCTTTTTTCATATTCAGATCTACGTTTGGGCGAATCAGCAGACTGTCCAGCGGTTGATCTTTATAAAAATTGAAGTCCTGTTCTTCACAATCGTTCAGCGAACGGTATGGGCTATGCGGCGGGTTCATTCCCACCATGATGAAGAATGGCTTCTTCGTATCACGCACGTTTCCTTCATTCTTGAGATAAGAAACAACTTTGCCCGACTCATGGAGCGGTGACCATTCTTTCGGATCATGCCTCTTGCCGTCCGTATCCCAATAATGCGGGTTCTTATGTTCGTCAAACGTGCCGTACGAATACCAATAGTTGAAACCGTGGCGCTGCTCTTTCGGCGTATAAGCGTCCCACACCGGACGCTGTGTTTCTACATATTGTCCCGGATTCTCCGGATCATTCGGGGTCGGGAAGTCAGCGTGAAGTTTACCGAAATAAGCACAATCATAACCGGCCTTGCTGAATACGTCGCCTATGCACTCCGCATCGTCACGCAAAGAGCTGATAGGACGTGTAGAGTTACAGTTCAAAGGTACACCACTGCGATTCGGATACATACCGGTCAGCAACATTCCACGATGAGGGCTGCTCAGCGGACAGTTGCTTTGAGCGGAAGTCAGCACCATAGATTCACGTGCGAAAGTATCTATGTTAGGAGTATGCACGGGGTCTCCCCGGAAGTTTACTTTATCTCTGAAACCTTCCTGGTTCCAAAAGCCCATTGCCTGATTGCGATACTGATCAGGAAATACATAGATGATGTTTGGATGTTCCGCTTGCTCTGCCACCTGTTTGGGGGCTTTACAGCCTTGCGCTGCAAAGAGGGTCAAGCCTCCCATCAATAAGTTTACTGATTTGTTTATCATGATATAAAGAATAACAGTTAATGTACCGGAAGAGACTAATATATGCACATATCCGGCTAAAGTACAAGCAAGGCAGTTCTTACTTCTTTTCCAGGTCTCTTTTGCGCATCAATCCTTCCAGGAAGTAATAGTCAGCGTAGTTCAAAGGCACATCTATTTCCTGGCCGTGAGGGATACTGCCCACAGAGTGCATCAATATAAAGTTTCCATTCGTACCCACTTTGGCACGATAAGCCGGTGAGCCGAGGCTTTCCATGATCTTATCAGCGGTTTCCTTATAGTGATTGCCCGGCAGATAACCGTCGAGTTCGTACAGAGCAGAAGCCGTACATGCGGCTGCAGAAGCGTCACGAGGTTCGTTCGGAATGTTCGGAGCATCGTAATCCCAGTAAGGAACGAGGTCTTCCGGCAGGTTCTTATTGGTAAAGATGAAGTTATACACCTTCTGTGCCTGATCGAGATACTTCTTGTCTTTTGTATAGCGATAGCAAGTGGTATAACCGTATAATGCCCAAGCCTGTCCGCGAGCCCATGATGATTCGTCCGCATATCCTTGTGCTGTTTGTCTCTTACGCACTTCTCCTGTTTCGGGATCGTAGTCTACCACATGATAGCAACTGTTGTCCGGACGGAAGTGGTGAGCCATCGTTGTATCCGCATGTTTCACTGCTATATTGTAAAAGGTAGAGTCACCGGAAAAAGCCGTAGCTTCAAACAGCAATTCCAGATTCATCATATTATCGATAATCACCGGACATTTCCATCCCCGTGTTCCCTGCCAACCTTTATCGGCATCCC